>RRZT010937880.1_pt1 | contig 12410 bp, 7 predicted proteins | sample 2165551 | NCBI WGS metagenome assembly RRZT01 (sample SAMN10456910, study PRJNA506462) | wastewater metagenome | biome: wastewater; feature: sludge; material: wastewater sludge; isolation source: wastewater sludge with Escherichia coli K12::gfp cells carrying plasmid... | place: USA: Moscow, Idaho ... | reverse complement strand
TCAAGGCAGAAATTTTCACCGTCGAATACGCCGTACGTGAAGGCATTCAGGAAGTCGCCGAGGATAATGGTGCGGCTTTTGTTTTTGAGCATCAGGTCGAGTACTATGTGGCGATGTCCGAATATAAAGAAGTCGATTTCGGGGTGTTCTTCGGCGTATTTTTTAGAGAATTGTACCAGATTCTCGTTTAATTCGCCCTTGAATTTCCCATCGTATCCCTGGTGCTTCAGGCGGTTTTGCATGGACCAATGGTAACCAAAGCGCTGTCCCCATTCTATAGGGAAGTATCTGAACATGCGTTGCAGGGTGCGACTGTGAAAAATTTTGCGTATCAGGGCAAATCCCTTGTCGCTGTCGAGGCCATCGCCATGTGCTAAAAAAAACTGTTTGCCCAGCAGGTTCATAGTTTCGGGTTTACGGTGAACGATAAGCCCTGCTTCGTCTTCGAGGTACCCGAAGGTCCATACATCGTGATTTCCCGTAAAAAAATGGATTTCAATTCCGGCATCGGTCATTTCGGCCAGCTTGCCAAGCAAGCGCACATAGCCTTTGGGCACCACTGTTTTATACTCGAACCAAAAATCGAATATGTCGCCCATCAGATAAATGGCTGTTGCCGTGGGACGTATGTGTTCGAGCCAGCGTACAAGTTTACGCTCGTGTTCGTGTTTGTCGGGTATCAGTAGTGAGCCCAGGTGAGCGTCGGATATAAAATAGACCATTCTTTTAAAGTTAGAAATTAGAAGTTAGACGTTAGAAGTTGGGAAAAGAGTTTTGATGTCAGATATACAATGTTCGTTTTAACTGATTTCACAAATCTTATCGAGCGTAATGTAACAAAGATATCCTTTTACATTGTATCCCATTTTTTTTATTAATTGCATATAATTTTTTACCTGTTTCTGATAGCTGTCTTTTTCAATCTCACCAAATTTATAATCAATTACGGTGGCTGTTTGCCCGTCAATTACTACTCTGTCCGGACGATACAGCTTAGTGTTGGGCGAAATAATCATGGCTTCGTTCAGAATCTTTACGTTGCGGCTAAACCATTTGTTGGTTTCGGGCTTTTGCCAGAACTGTTCAAGCATTTGCTGTATTTGCGCCGCTTCGGTAGTATTTATTTTACCGTCACGTACAAATATACTAATTTCTTTTGATGCATCCTCCTTTACCTGAATGTGTTGAAGTAGTTCGTGCATAACGTTGCCCAAACTGAGTTTACTGTCGGTTATTTCCTGCTCCTGTAACCATTGGTCGGAGTTTAAACTGCGCAAACGCAGACGTCCGTTGGCAGGGGTGCTGGCATAATTCAGCAGAATACCCTTTTCAGCAGGCTCCTTTCTGCTTTTTTCCACCATGCCGGGGGTGCCGAGTTTCAGTGTGGTATCATCTTCGTTATAATATGACCGGAATTCAGATTCGTTGTAGCTGAAAAGCGCCTGCATGAGTTGTGCCAGGCTGCCGGATTGTTCAATGCTTTTGAGTTCTTTGCCTGCACGGGGTGCAAAACAATAAAGCTCGTGTTTGGCACGCGTAAATGCCACGTACGCCACATTCAGGTTGTCGATGTACTGATGCATCATTTCGTCGAAGTATTGCGCAGCAAATATCGATTTCCCCAGTTTACTGTTATACACCACCGGAATAAGGGGCAGTTCGTTATAAGGCTCCATAATCGGTTCGGTCCACAGAATGGTTTTATTACTACCGCCGCCGCTTTTTTCAAAATCCCAATCGCAAAAAGGAATAATGACAGCCTTAAAATCGAGTCCTTTCGATTTGTGAACAGTCATTACACGGAATGCATCGGTGTTTTCGGGGGTAGAAATGCTTTGTTTATGACCGGTTTTGTCCCACCATTTAACGAAACTGTTGATGTCGGTATATTTGTTGGTGCTGAATTTAAACACCATATCCTGAAATCCCTGAATAAAGGCGGTTTCGTAATGCCAGTTGTTCAGATTGAAAATTTGTATGATTTGTTCCACCAGTTCGTAAACTGAGGTGTTTTTTATACTATTCAAGGCATTGTTCTGCTCATCGCTGAAAAGGTGCGAGAAGTTCGACAATTCGCCTGTGCTGCTGTTAAAACAAGTACTCAGACTTTCATCGGCATTGTTCATGCTGTTAGCCCGGGCATATTCATAGTTCAGTATGGTGCGGTTTATGTTATCGGCCGGATTTAAAATCAGTTTTAGTAAGGCCACAATAAAACGTACCGATGAGGCAGAAGTCAGTTGTAGCCCTTCGCTACCCATTACATTGTAGCTATAGCCTTCGCGTGCGTGGGGCGATGTTTTGTAGCCCAGCAGTTTTTCGGTAACAGCGCGGGCTTCGTTGTTTACACGTACCAGAATGGCTACATCGCAGGGGTCGTAACCCCTGTCCTGTAAATCTTCGAGTAATGCCGGTAGTTTCTGGAGGCTTTCTTCCTTCCATCCGTTCTCAGCATCCTTATCGTCGATAAACTGTATTTCCACATAACCCTGTTTGGCGCGTTCCGAAACTTTTTGTTCCAGATGGCTGTAGGCATGTTCAATACGGGTTCTGAGTTTGCTGTTTTCGCTAAACAGGGCCGATTCGTCCAACTGCAAATTCAGCTTGTTCTGCAATTGCAGGCTTGCCATCCTGAAAAATGCATTGTTAAATTCCACTATATGTGTGTCGCTACGCCAATTGGTATCGAGATTTATCTCGGCAAATTGTCCCTCCCTGAATTCGTTTTTTACTTCTTCGTCCAGTAATTTCCAGTCGGAATTGCGCCAGCGATAAATACTTTGCTTTACATCGCCCACTACCAGGTTATAATTATCGGCTCCCAGACTGTTGGTTATCAAAGGCCGGAAATTTTTCCATTGTAACAGGGAGGTATCCTGAAACTCATCAATCATAAAATGCTCGATGTTTATTCCGGTTTTTTCGTATACAAAAGGTGTATCGGAGTTGTCGATAATACGGTTAAGCAACATATTGGTATCGGCAAGCAACATGGTGTTTTGCTCGTCGAGCAGTTGTTTTATATGCAGAGCCAAATCGGTCAGAATACCAAATGTATTCAGGTACTTCAGAACGATGGTAGCCGAATTGTACTCAATAATATCGTCGTGCATCCAGGCAATGAGTTGCTGTAAGCCACTTTGAAATCCATTGGAATAGATATTTTCAATGGCTGAAATAACTTCCTGTGGCGTTTTTTTTGCTGTATAGCAATTGCTGATATCTTCGGCAATATCATAAAAACGCTTTCCTAAATCGTCGAAATTGCCATTTGCCAGTTTGTGAAGTGTGTTTACCCCCGATGCTTTTCCGTATTTAAAATCATCTGTCCGTAAACCGGCCTGCGCAATTTGTTGAATGAGTTTATTCGATAAATTTTTTGTTTTCGTTTCAAACGCAGTGCTTATCTGCCGTAATTTGCGTTGGTAGTTTTTCAGAAACTCTCTGTCGTGAAGCTTTTCGCTACATTCTTTGGCTTTGTTCTGGTAGTTTTCCTTGAAAATCTCTTTCCCCAGTTCTTCAATTTCTCTGCGGGGGTTCCAGTTTTCTGACTGTTCAACCCTGTCTTCGGCAAATTGCGTAAGCCATTGTAACAGCTGTTTGTTTTCGTCGAGGTGAAGTTCCAGAAAAAGATTATCGATGGATTGTTGTAGTGTGTTATCGGTGTCGAGTTCAAGATTGTAACTGCCATTCACCCCAATTTCGCGGGCAAAGGCGCGTACCACCTGCTGAAAAAAACGGTCGATTGTACTGATGGAAAACGATGAAAAATCGTGAAGTATGCTTACAAGTAGCTTATGGGCACGTTTATTCACCTGCTCTTCGGATAGTGCATATTTTTCTGTTAATTCTTTCCGGTAGTCTGATTTTCCGCCTGTACTCAGGGTGTAAAGCTCCTTTACAATACGGGTTTTCATTTCGTCGGTAGCCTTGTTGGTGAAGGTTACTGCCAGAATTCGCCGATACGACTTGTCGCTTTCATTTGCAAATAAAAGCTGAATATAATCGCCGGTAAGTCGATGTGTTTTTCCGGAGCCTGCCGAAGCCCTGTATATATTAAGCATGAAGTAAAGTGAAAAATCGGTTTTAATAATCAGATTTTACAAAAATACTTCTTTATTTCTGAATTCAATTCATTCCAGGCGTCGAATCATTTTATTGCTAAATGATTAATGGGTCCAGATGCTTTCCTGTGTATAACACCCACCTTCCATTACTGCATAGGCGCCTTTCGACATTCGTTGGTTGCGCTCCAGTGTTGCAATTTTTTGCATTTCTATCAGACTAAGTACTATGTCGGTAGCTTTAAAGTTCGAGAAAATACGTTCTCTATTGGTCGATTTTGGTATAACAGCCGTTTTTCGTTGCATGCCCCAGGCGAGTACTACCTGTGTTGGTGCGCATTGGTGTGCTGCTGCTATTTCCTGAATAATTTGAGTTTCGGTAACCGATTCGGGAGTATGTATCAGGTGCCGGCTTCCAAGGGGTGAGTAGGCTGTGCTTAAAATAATGTTATCAGTGCAATACTGAAGCAGTGTGTTTTGTTGAAAAAACGGATGCATCTCTACCTGATTCAGTTCAGGCAAAACACCGGTTTCGTATTTTAGCAAATTCATCTTGTTAATATTGAAATTGGATGTGCCCACGTGTTTGGTCAAGCCCTTTTCTTTTAATTGAATCATGGCTTCCCATGTGGAGGACAATGGCATTTCGTGTAGCGAAAGCAAATCGGATGGCGTTTTCGAAAATTTAACACCGGGTTTGAATGCTATTGGCCAGTGCATAAGATACAAATCCACATAATCGAGCTGCAGATCTTTAAGTGAGTTTTGGATCGCTTTTTCTACTCTTAAAGGATCGTGCTCGGAATTCCACAATTTTGTGGTTATAAATAATTCTTCACGCTTAACGAGATTGTCTTTAATAGCCTGCCTGATAGCCAGACCTATTTCAGCTTCATTCTCATAGATATACGCACAGTCCAGATGCCTGTAACCTGCTTCAATGGCATGAAGAACTGCGTCAAAAACCTCGTTTGGTTTGGATTGCCATGTACCAAGACCTATTGATGGCATGGCATCGCCGTTGCGGAAATATAAATGTTTCATGCTTATTAGTGTGGTTTTATGGCTTATAAGTCAATGTTCTAAACTTAAAATCAAACGTTTGTTAGTAAACTATTGTTCATTTTGAAATAAAAAAGGCTTTGAGATAGCTCAAAGCCTTTCGAAAACTATTTAAAGTTCATTCGTTGAATTACATTTCCCACTGTTCCAGCGAATCTATTAAATCGTCGAACGTTTTAACTTTTGATTTTGCCTGAACGTCTGCAATTTGTTGTTCTGTTTCGGCATCGTAGGTATCGGCCTCTACATCGCGGATTACACCAATGGCAATAGGGAAATCAGGGCCTTCCATCATGGCTAATTTCGTTTGAAGGGTAGTATCTTCACATTTTGCATCATGTACGAGTAAGTCAGCTTCCGTAATTCCGTTTTCGCCCAAAGTAACCACTTTCAGGTTAAAACCGTCGGCTACCAAACCTTTATCGCTGTTTTTACCAAAAATCATTGGCTTGCCATGCTCCAGGATGATGATACGGTCATAACGGGTTTCTTTTTCCGAAATCCAGTTGTGTGCGCCATCGTTAAAAATAACACAGTTTACCAGACATTCAACTACTGAAGTACCTTTGTGTTGTGCGGCCGCTATCATTGTAGCCTGCGACGATTTTAAATCGACATCCAATACTCTTCCAAAAAAAGTACCGCGTGCTCCTAAGGTTAGCTCAGCCGGACGAAACGGGCGTTCAACAGTGCCGAATGGCGACGATTTTGTAACAAATCCTTTTTTAGTTGTAGGAGAAAACTGTCCTTTTGTTAAACCATAAATCTGGTTATTGAATAAAAGTACATTCAGGTCAACATTGCGTCGAACACTGTGAATAAAGTGGTTTCCTCCAATGGCTAAACAGTCGCCATCGCCGGTAATTTGCCAAACGGTAATTTCAGGATTGGCCACTTTTACGCCGGTAGCCACTGCAGCACCACGTCCGTGAATTGTGTGATAACCATAACCTGAAGTATAATAAGGCAGGCGCGACGAACATCCGATACCTGAAATAGTCGCAATATTGTGAGGTGCAACACCCAGTTCGGCCATCGCCTTTTGTAAGGTGTTCAGTATGGCATAGTCGCCACATCCGGGGCACCAGCGAACGTATTGATCGCTTTTAAAATCCTTCGCTGTATATTGTTTTTGTAAAGTTTCCATTCTGTTTTTAGTCTTAACTGTAAACTACTAACTATTAACTGTTTTCAAAATTGCTTCTTCCAGTTCGGCCACTGTAAAAGGCTGACCCTGAACTTTGTTGAACTGTAAGTATTCGCCCGGTACTTTCGAACGCAGGTAGGTGGCAAATTGCCCGCTGTTTAATTCACACACTAACACTTTCTTATACTTTTCGATAATTGTTTTTGTGTTTTTAGGTAGCGGGTGAATATAGTTGAAGTGTGCTAAAGCCACTTTTTGCCCGTTTTCGTTCAGGTTTTTCACAGCTGTCATTAAATGTCCGTGAGTAGAACCCCAGCTAATAACCAATGTGTCAGCAGTATCATTGCCTTCAACACTGATTTCGGGAATTACATTGCTGATATAATCAATTTTTGCCTGACGGGTGTCAACCATTTTCTGGTGATTGGCTCCATCGGTTGAAATTGCACCGGTGTTATAGTCTTTTTCAAGTCCGCCATTGCGCTGTGTAAATCCTTCCATACCGGGTACAGCCCAGTAGCGTACCAATGTTTCAGGATTGCGTGAAGTTACTTTTACGCCTTCCATGCCCGGAGTTACAAAATTTGGTGTAATCGCAGGTAAATCGGCCAGTTTTGGCAATTTCCAAAGCGATGAACCATTGGCGATGTAAGTGTCGGTTAAAAGTATAACCGGAGTCATATGTTCCAATGCCAATTTTGAAGCCATATACGCGTAATGGAAACAATCGTCGGGCGTGTTTGCAGCCATTACTACAGCCGGCGATTCGCCGTTTCGTCCGTAGAGCGCCTGCAATAAGTCGGTTTGTTCCGTTTTGGTGGGTAATCCGGTTGACGGTCCACCACGCATAACATCTACAATTACGATGGGTAATTCCGACATAACAGCCAAACCAATGGCTTCTGATTTTAGTGCTAAACCGGGGCCCGACGTGGAAGTAGCTGCAAGTGAGCCTGCAAAAGCAGCTCCGAGTGCAGTTGTTATACCGGCAATTTCATCTTCCGCCTGCACAACTTTAACCCCCATGTCTTTACGGTTAGCTAATTCCTGCATGATATCTGTTGCTGGTGTAATAGGGTAACTGCCCAGGAAAAGTTGTAACCCGGCTTTTTGAGCAGCAGCAATTAGTCCCCATGCAGTTGCTTTGTTACCATTAATGCTGGTATAACGACCTTTGGGTACTACATGCGATTTATCGACCTGAAAAGTCGATACTGATAAATGCAGGTTGTTACCATAGTTAAAACCATCGGTAAGAACTTTTATGTTTGCTTGTAATATGGTTGGTTTTTTACTGAACTTATTCTGTAAAAAATGGATTGCCTGGTCAATAGGGCGGTTAAATAACCAACACACTAAACCTAAAGCAAACATGTTTTTACTGCGTAATACCGATTTGTTGTCCAGTCCCATTCCCTCCAGACTTGCTATTGTAAGTGTTGTCAGAGGAGCCGGAATTATCTGTATTGTTTCCGATAGTTTTAATTCTTCAAAAGGATTATCTGTGGTAAATCCTGCTTTTTCAAGGTCTGATTTTGCAAACGAATCGTTGTCAATTATCAGGACTCCGTTTTTCTTAATGCCTTTTGCATTCACTTTAAGTGCAGCAGGGTTCATTGCAATCATTACATCGGCATCGTCGCCCGGTGTATAAATTTTATTTGCACCGAGGTTTACCTGAAACCCCGAAACACCTCCAAGAGTCCCCTGTGGGGCACGAATTTCGGAGGGAAAATCAGGAAAAGTAGAGATCTCATTTCCAAGGATAGCCGACAGGTTCGAAAATAAAGTACCTGTAAGCTGCATACCATCGCCAGAGTCGCCTGTGAATCTGATTACCACATTGCCGGCTTCTGTTTTGTTTGTATTAGCCATTCTATTGTTTGTTTACAATTTTTTTTGATTTTTGCAAAAACTGTTCGTTTTTGAGTATTGATTTGTGTTATTATTCTAATTCGCTATAACACATTAAAACTCTGCATTGTTCGGTGTACGTGGAAAAGGAATTACATCGCGTATATTTCCCATACCCGTAACAAATAATAATAAACGCTCAAAACCCAGTCCGAAGCCTGCGTGAGGGGCTGTTCCAAATTTACGTGTTTCTAAATACCACCATATATCTTTTTCAGGCACACCCATTTCGGCAGCTCGCTCGCGCAATTTATCGTAGTTTTCTTCTCTTTGAGAACCGCCAATAATTTCGCCGATTTTCGGGAATAAAACGTCCATAGCACGTACAGTTTTGCCATCGTCGTTTTGTTTCATATAAAACGATTTAATTTCCTTCGGATAGTCGGTCAGAATAACCGGTTTTTTGAAATGTTGTTCTACCAGATAGCGTTCGTGTTCCGACTGCAGGTCGGTACCCCAATCCACCGGAAACTCAAATTTATGACCGTTTGCCACGGCTGCTTTCAGAATTTCAATACCATCGGTATAGGTTAGTCGTTTAAAATCGTTGCTAACCACAAAGTTCAGGCGTTCGTACAATTCTTTGTCGTACATTTCGCTCAGAAAGTCCAAATCCTCTTTGCAATTATCCAGTGCCCAGCGAATACAGTATTGTATGAAATCCTGTGCCAGTTGCATGTTTTCTTCTATTTCGTTGAATGCTACTTCAGGCTCTATCATCCAGAATTCGGCAAGGTGACGGGGTGTGTTCGAGTTTTCGGCACGGAAAGTCGGGCCAAATGTATAAACTGCACCCATTGCCATAGCTGCCAGCTCACCTTCGAGCTGACCCGATACGGTAAGGCTGGTTTGTTTGCCAAAGAAATCGCGGCTATAATCAATTGAGCCGTTTTCATCCTTTTTCAGGTCGTAAAGGTTCATTGTTGTAACCTGAAACATCTGACCGGCACCTTCACAGTCCGAGCCGGTGATGATAGGTGTGTGCACGTAAAAGAAACCACGTTCATGGAAAAAACGGTGTATGGCTTGTGCCATGTGGTGGCGAATACGCAATACCGCACCAAAAGTATTGGTACGTGGGCGTAAATGAGCTATCTCACGTAAAAATTCGAGCGTATGACCTTTTTTCTGTAATGGGTAGGTTTCGGGGTCGGCTGTGCCGTATATTTCAATGTTTTCGGCCTGTATTTCTACCGATTGTCCTTTTCCCATCGACTCCACAAGTATGCCGGTTACACTGATACATGCTCCGGTAGTGATTGGTTTGAGGTATTCATCGCCAAACTTTTCATTGTCGGCAACTATCTGGATATTATTGATTGTTGAACCATCGTTTAAAGCGATAAAGCTTACGGTTTTGTTACCTCTACGTGTGCGTACCCAGCCTTTGATGTTGATAGTTGCACCATATTCTGTACTTTTTAGTGCATCGGCAATCTTTGTTCTTGTCATTTTTCTCGATTATGTGTTGTTTTATACCCTGAAAGGACTGCAAATTTACAAAAAAACGTTGGATCGACTGTAACGTTAAATGTAAAAAAAGCACTTGTCCTTTTGAAACAAGTGCTTAAATCTTAACTTTTTGTATACTGTTATCTCTTTTTTGCTGTTGGAATGTCACCAATCATACTCATGGCGCAACGGAAGCCAATGTCGTTTGACGATTGCGACTGGTCGAGGAAGCGACGTGTAGAAGGATTCAACCAGTATACGCGGTCTTTCCATGAACCTCCTTTGTAAATACGTGAACGTTCATTGATTACCGGACGTAATATGTCGCTGATATCAAAAGTATCCACAGGTATTACTGATTGTGGATCCGGATCTTTAAAGTTACGTAAGTCTTCAATAATATCAACGGCTATACGACCAAGTGAATCTATACCAAACTCTTCACGTCCGAATTTATCTTTTCCGGCTACTTTGTTTTTTACATACACATTACCACGGAATGAGTTGTATTCAGCAATATCGTCGAAACTCGAAGGACGATATACGTCCATCACCCATTCGTTAACGTTTCCGGCCATGTTGTAAAGTCCAAAATCGTTGGGTGAGTAAGCATCTACAGGTACTGTAATTGTTCCACGGTCATTGTGACGTCCTGATGTACCCATATCGCCTCGTCCACGTACGTAGTTTGCCTGAATTCTTCCAAGTTTTCTCCGGTCGGTGAAACGTGTCTGATTTCCTTTCCATGGGTAAACTCTGCCTTCAGGTGAGAGGTCGTTTTTGTTTACTGAAATTGCATATGCAGCAAATTCCCATTCGGCTTCTGTTGGCAGGCGATAGTCTGAGAACATAATGCCATCCGACATATCTACTTTTACTACATCCATGCCGTTTTTCTTTTTGGCTTTTTTGCCGGCTGCCGGATTGTATGAATTTTGGTGCAGGTATTTTTGTGTGTTGAAAATGAAGTTGATGCGAACAGAGTCGTACTTCATACTGTCTAATTTCGAAAAATCAGGTGCCGCAATAATTCCGGCTTTAATAAGCGCTAATTCGTTTACACGGTCGGTACGCCATGCGCTATAGTCCACAGCCTGCTCCCAGGTTACACCTACAATAGGGTAGTTGTTGAACGATGGGTGTGAAAAGTAATTTTGTAAATAAGGCTCGTTGTATGCCAGTTGCTCGCGCCATGTGTTAACATCCGGTGTGGCACGTTTTACTAATACCGGTTGCGATTTGCCGAACATCATCTTCATCCAGTGCGAATATTCGCGCCAGTCAATGTTTCTGATTTCGTATTGGTCCATATAAAATGAACTTACGGTTATACGACGCTGACGATTGTCGCGTGGCTGTGTTACAAACTCAGCTTTTTCACCAATGGTGAATGAACCACCTTCAATAGCCACCATTCCGGGAGGTATCGGGCTTTTATGACCTTCTTTAACTGTGAAATCGGTACTTTTAGGGTCGTTGTATTTCCAGCCCGTTACGCTTGAAGTGCCTTTGCTTTTTTTGCCAAAAGCAAACGCTCCAATAATAATTAGAGAAAAAACAGCAATTTTCGTTAATGATTTTATATTCATAATGTGCTAATTTTCAGAAATAATACCTTAATATGAAATAATTGCCCTTTGTTACAGGCGTTTTGTTAAAAAATTGATATATGTTGTACAAAAACCCTGCAAGAGCTTGTTTAACAGAATAACCAGCACAAAAATAAGAAATATTTCTTATATAATATCTATCCTGTATAAATTTGTAAGATGTCAAAAAAAATATGCTCTGCTTATCCCAATCACATTATTAAACGTTCTATCGTTATTTTTCTTATTTTTGCAACTATAAAAATGTAATTTTTTTTCATGGGCATCAATTATAATGGTTGTTATTTGTCGTTGGAACGTCCGCTGGTGATGGGCATTGTGAATGCTACACCCGATTCGTTTTATGCAAACAGCCGGCGTACCGGGTCGGTTGAGGTGCTGCGAAGCATCGGGAAAATGCTAACCGACGGCGCTTCTATCATTGATATCGGGGCGTATTCGTCCCGCCCATCGGCTGAGGATGTGTCGGCCGCTGAAGAGATTCGCAGATTGGATGCGGTATTGTCTGATGTGGTTCGTACTTTTCCGGATGCAATGCTATCGGTGGATACTTTCAGAGCCGGGGTTGCCCGACATGTGGTGGAGCACTATGGAGTGGGTATTATTAACGACATAAGCGGCTGTACACTGGACGATGAAATGATGGAAACCATTGCCGGTTTAAAAGTGGCTTATGTGTTAATGCATATGAGAGCTACTCCGCGCGATATGCAGAATTATTGCCATTACAACCATTTATTGTCTGATGTGATAGATTTTTTGCAAAAGAAAGCCGATGCATTGCACCGTAGTGGTGTGAATGATGTGATTATTGACCCCGGATTCGGCTTTGCGAAAACCATGGAGCAAAATTACGAAATGATGCAGCACCTGGATGTGTTTTCGGTGCTTAATATGCCATTGCTGGTGGGCGTGTCGCGTAAGTCGATGATTTATAATCTGCTCGGAACGTCGCCCGAAGATGCGTTAAACGGTACGACAGCTTTGCATATGCATGCGTTGCACAAAGGGGCAAAAATTTTAAGAGTACATGATGTAAAAGAAGCCGTAGAATCAATACGAATTTTTGAAGCATTAAATAAATATTGAACTATTTTAGTATATGGGCTTTCAAATAACGATAAAAGATGCAATTGACATATTCCTGGTAGCACTACTGCT
>RRZT010437528.1_pt1 | contig 12411 bp, 1 predicted proteins | sample 2165551 | NCBI WGS metagenome assembly RRZT01 (sample SAMN10456910, study PRJNA506462) | wastewater metagenome | biome: wastewater; feature: sludge; material: wastewater sludge; isolation source: wastewater sludge with Escherichia coli K12::gfp cells carrying plasmid... | place: USA: Moscow, Idaho ... | reverse complement strand
TCCGGCGACAGCCCTTGACCGTTTTCGCCCCGGTCGCCCGAAAAGCGATCCGCCAGCGCCGCGAGCGCGACCGCCCGCGCGTCCCAGCCGGTCTTGCCAGCCAGATAGGCCAGCTCGCGCGCGGGGTCCCGGGCGCCCATGTCGCGCAGCTGTCCGACCCGCTGGCGTTTCAGGGCCGCCTCCAGCAATGCAAATTCGGCCGTCCCCGCCTCGGTCCCTGTCTCGATTCCCGTCGCGCCGGTGTCCGGCAGTAACAGGTCGATCACCACCGCGTCGCCCGCATCGAACAGGATCGGGCTTTCCGCGATCCTGCGTTCGCCGTCATAGGCGCAGAGCAACAGATCGGGCAGCGCCTTGCCACGCTGGGCCAGCGGTGCCAGCGCATAGTCGATCCTGTAGCGCCCTTCGGTCCCGGTCCCGGCGCGGGCCAACTCGACCAGATCATCGCCGGGATTGACGTCGAAAAGCCGCAGCGCGATGCCCTCGGCGGTCGGGCGGCCCGGATTGCCCAGCCGTCCCGTGACCACGCCCCGCCCCGATATGGCCGGCAGGGCAAGGTCGATCCGCTGCACCCCCTCGCCGCGCGCGGGGTGGCGCAGCTCGGAAAGCCGCTCGCCGGTCGCGGTGCCCAGAACCAGCAGCAGCGTTTTGCCGGTCACGGGCGGCGGCATATAGGTGATCGCATAGGCGCCGGTCGCGTCCACCTGATCCGTGCCCAGCCGCAGGGGGCCCGCAGCCGTTTCCAGAAATGCCAGCACGGTCAGGCCGCGCGGGCGCGGATCGCCCAGAACCTGTCCCGCGATCACGCGCTGGGACGCGGCCGGTCCCGGATCGGCAAGCCCGAACTGTTCCAGCAGCGCGTTCAGCCGCGCCGCCGTTTCGGCATCGACCGCGCCCGTGGCCCTGAGCCCCGCTTCGTGCTGGGCAATGCTCACCGCTTTCGCGGTGGCGTCGCCATAGCGGCCCGCCTCATGCGCGATGGCCTCGCGCAGGGCGCGGCTGTCGTCGGGCGCATCGGGCAGGATCGCGCCCCGCGCCAGCAATGCCGCCAGCGCGGCCTGAAGATCGGCGATGCCGTCGCCGTCGCTGCCGGGTTTCAGGGGGTGGATGACGCGGTTCATGAGGTTTCTCCCCAGATGCAGGCGGTCAGTTGAACCATCCGACGATGGTGCGGGACAGGGCTTCGGCCGGGGCCACGGTGATGGCACTGACCGCGGCGGTGGTGGCGCCGACCAGACGGGCATTGTCGGTCGACAGGCCCGCGCTTTTGGCCAGACCCTCGGCGGTGCTGCCGTATTCGGCGGCCACATCGCTGATGCCCAGCAGCTGATCGGCGGTTTCGCCCACGGCGACGCCCAGCCGCCCCGCATCGACGACATCGCCCACCAACGGAACCAGCCCCACCGCATCCAGCGCCGCCGCGCCGGTATTGCCCTGGGCGGCCTCGGCGGTGGCCGAGGTAAGACCCGCGCCCATACCGATGAACGGGATCACCTTAAGCGCCTTGGTGCCCAGCTTTTTCAGCGCGGTCTTGGCGGCCGTCTTGGCGGCGGTTTTCGCGGCTGTCTTGGCGGTGGTCTTGGCCGCGACCTCGGCGCCTTCGGCGGCGGCGCTCAGGGCCTTGGCCTCGGTGGTAAGAGCCTTGGCCTCGGTCGCGGTACCCTTCAACTTGGCCGCACTTTCCCGCGCGGCGGTGGTGTTCGGCCCTTCGACGACGCGGCCTGTCTTTGGGTCGATATCGGCATCCTTGGGGGAAAGCTGAATCGAAGCCGAGCCGGTATCGGGCGCATCGGGCACGGACGCGGCGGAGTTGAATTCGCTGTTCACTGTCACCCCGCGCTGCCCGAATGCAGTATGTGCGGGCTTGATGTCGCCCCCTCCGAACTTGATGTCGCCGACGACCTCTGCCTGACCGGGGGAAAGTGTGCTGCCGGGGGCAAGCGATTGCCCCTTTGGCATGGCGACAAGGTCGATATTCTGGTGTCCACGGATCGGACTTCCGCCGATCTGGGTGACCACACCGGTGGTTTTGTTCACCGCCACTTCGGAATATATCCGGTCGGCGCCTTCGAAGTTCATGGCTTTCAAGTCATCCACGACCCCGGTTGCCTGCTGATGCGCCCAGGTGCCGAATCTGGACGCGTCCTTGGAATCAAAGCTTGGCGGTGTCAGCGCGCCCTGTTGGAACCCTGCCTGATTGCGGATGTATACGAACAGATCATCGATGCTATTTGTGCCCGCATGCCCCCCCGGATCGACCAGCCCGACCGGATCGTTGCCCGCATAGGCATAGAGGTTGCTTCCATCCGTCAGCCCCGCCGGGTCCGCCGAGGTCCAGCGTCCCAGCCAGGCCGCGTAATAGCGCGCCCCGAAATGATAGAGTCCGCTTTCCTCATCCCTTTCACGGCCAAGGAAACGCTGGCGTTTCGCGACCTCAAGCGTGGATCGCACGGCCTGATAGGCGGTGCCGCCAAAGGGGTAATATTCCTCGTATGAGATGACGGCCCCGCTTTGATCCAGTTCCAGCGTGGCCGATCCCTGATGATTGTGCAGCTGATACCGCCACATCTGCGCGGGGCCGGGATCCTGGCCCTGGGTGCGGGTTTCGACGATGGCGACGCATTCGCCGCCGAAATCCAGATGCAGGATTTCCCGTTCCAGCGTCAGCGCGCGGCCGTCGGGGCCGTATTCGCGGCGGATCTCGACCGGGCCAAGGGTGATCACCTCGGCCCGCCGCCGCGCTTGGGCGGCGCTGGCGGCGGCGCGATAGGTGGCCTTGCGCAGCCTTGCGCCATCGCCGCCATAGCCCAGATAGGTGGTTTCCGGCAGGCCCGCATTCACCGCCTGCCGGGCCGTGGCGATCAGCCGGTCCTCTTCGTCCCAGACCATGCGCGATAGATGCGGCATGGCGGTCATGCGGCCCTGTGCGTCATGGGCGAATGCGGCATCGGGCTGACCGGATGCGGTCATGCGGTCAAGCCGGTTGCCGGTCGCGCCGGGCTCGATCAGCGAGGCGCTTTCATAAAACATCTCGCGCTGCCAGCTGCCGGAATCCGCGCCATGGCTGACGCGCCGCAGGTTGCCGGCATCGTCATGGGCATAGCGTTCCTGATAGATCCCCATGGCCAGCCCGTCGCCGGGATGGGCCAGCCTTTCGCGCCCTCCGTCGCCATCGGCGCCCGGCGCGGGCGGCAAAAGCGCGCCGCCGGCCTGTCCCAGATGCTCGCGCCCGCGCGCAAGGGTCAGCCGATAGGCCGCGTCATAGGTGAAATCCATGCCCGGCTCGACCCGGCGGTTGCGGAAAAACACCGCGCCTTGCAGGTCGGAATCGTCGATGATCCGGGTGAAATTCCCCACCGCGTCATAGGCATAGCCCAGATCCTGCACATTGCGCGCGGCCGCGGGCCAGCCCGCGCCCCGGTCGGCGGTGATCCGGCGCGGGTGAAAGGTCTCGGGGTCGTATGCGTGACGGATTTCGACATCATTGCCCAAGGACAGCAACAGCCGCTGGCCCTTGGCGTCATGCCGGCTGCCCCGCACGATGCGGCGGGTGGCGGTGTCGGGCGCCAACAGCGCGTCGGGCGCGCGGTCGCGGCGCAGCCACAGGTCCAGCGTCTGCGGCAGGCCGCCCGGCGCATAGCCCAGCTGCACGACCGAGGGGCGCATATCGGCGCGATGCGGCATCACCGCCTGGACCGGACGGCCAAGCGCGTCATAGGCGGTCCGCGACAGATAGCGTTCGCCGGGGGCAAGCAGGGGCGCGGCGGCAGCGTCCAGCGCGGCCCCGGTCATCAGCCCGTCCAGCGCCGCCCAGTCGGGCGCGGTGCGGTCATCCGCCACAAGATGGCGCGCCGCCGCGATCAGGTTGCCGGCGAAATCGAAGCCCAGGCTTTCGCTGAGCCCGGCGCCGTCATAGCTGCGCCACAGCCGCCCGCGCAGGTTCCCGCCCGGCGGCGCGGTTTCGCCATAGACCGAGCGGGCGCGCAGCGTCTCGGTCCCGTTCCGGGCCAGATAGCGGTGGGTGATCCGCCCCAGCGGATCCAGCCGCAACCGGACCCGGTGCCCCATCGCATCCCAGGCATAGGCCGAATTGCCACGAATATCGGGCAGGGCGCGGCGTTCGCCGTCATCCATGCCGCGCCGGTAAAGCGACCGGCCCAGCAGGTCGCGCCCGGCGATGAAACGCCCCGCCGCCCCCATGAGGCCGTGTTCCACCACCCGCCGCCCCAGCCCGTCCACGACCGCCAGCACCGCGCCGCCCGCATCCATGACGGTGCGTGACGCAATCTGGCGGCCACCGATATCGACAAGGCTCAGGCAGGGCCGGCCCTCGCTGTCGAAATGCGTCACATCGGGGGTTCCGGCATGGGCCAGTGTCTTGGCAAGGGCGTCGGTCTCGGCGGCGCGGGCCTCGGGGGTGGCGCCGATCGAACCCGCCTCGCGGCGGGCGCGCCATGACAGAAACGGCGCCGTGCCCAGAAGCTGGCGAAAGGCCGTGCCGACATCGGGATCGTTGCGGGGATCGGGAATGGCGGTGGTGTCGCTGCCGTCCCAGACGGCCTGATGCCATGGGGAAATCAGCGTCTTGGTCCAGCTGCCATCGGGATGCAGGGCGGCGATGGCGCGGCCGACCGGATCGTAAAGCGTGGTGGCCGAAACCCCCACGATCTGATCCGGGGCAAAGTCGGGGCTGGCGGAAAAGAACGGCTCATAGCGGCGGACGGGGCGGGCCTTGTTGTCATGGATCGTCCAGCCCGAACAGATCCAGCGCGGGTCGATATCGGGGCCGCCCGCGACCACCGGCCCCGGCTCGGCCAGGGTTCTGACCTGAATTTCGCGCCCGAACCCGTCCGAATGGCTGAACGACACCGCCACCCGGTCGGGCACCCCGGCATCCCCGCCCAAAGCGTGGCGTTCGCGCGCGATTCGGGCCGACCATGGCGGCCGGGCATCGCGCAGAAAGGCAAAGGCGTCGTAAACCACCCGCGCCGAGGCCGTCCCCACCATCGCGGCGGCGTCCGCCATGGGATCGGCCGCGAAACCGGCCAGCGCGGCATCGTCGGGATCGGGGTCAAGCCCGGCCAGATCGCCGCCCAGGGCGGTGCCTTCGGGGCCGCGCGTGGCATGGGCCGCGACCCGGGCCAGCGCGTCATAGACGACCTCGGTGCGGTTGCCATTCGCATCGGTGACGCGAAAGGGCTGCATCACCCGCCAGTCGATATCCGCGCGGGTGATGTTGTCCAGCGCATCACGGCTTTCGACCGGCATCAGGTCGAACTGATAGGCGATGCGGGTCACCGCGCCAAAGGGGTCGGCAAAGCGCCGTGCCATGTAGAAATGCGCCCGCGCGGCCAATGCCTCGGCGGCGGGAGCATCGCCGTCGCCGGGCGACAGATGCACCCGCCCCGAGGGTCGCCACCAGCCCGGATGCCCGGCGATCTGGACATGGCCGGTTTCGCGCAAAAGCGTGGCATCGACGCGCGCGCCCAAAAGCTGCTCCAGCATTTCGGGCGTAAAGGCCAGCGCCCAGCTTTCCCCGGTCAGCGCCAGCGCCTGCACCTGTCCCGGCGGCAAAAGGCCGTTCATGTCGTCGCGCCGGTATTGCGTGCGGCTTTGTGACAAAAGCCGCCGCCACGGCCCGGCGGGCAGGGGGGCGGCGGCGATCTCGGCCGGGACATGCTCGCCCGGCGGCAGGTCGCGCGTCCCCTGCCACAGCTCGTGCCACAGCGCGCCGGCCTCGGCAAAGCCCAGCCGTGCGGGGGTGGTGCCGATGATCGTCGCGCCAAGGATCTGATAGCTCAGGCTTTCGGCCGATAGCGGCAGGCGGTGGTCATGCGGCGTTTCGGCGGGGTCGTCCAGCGCATTGGTCCAGCGGCTTTCCGAGGCAAGGATCGCCAGCCGCGACTGATCCTGCGTCAGCGCCGTGGCAAAGGCCGGCGGCAATCCCGCGACGGTCGCCGGGACGCGGCGCGGATAGGCGATGCGCAGGCTGCGCAGCGGCTGGTTCCAGCGGTTGGTTTCCAGCACCAGCTCATGGCTGATGCGCGGATCGCCGGGATCGCGTTCGTAATGCGTGGTCAGGCTTTCGCGCGGGCGCAGGGTAAAGACGGCATGGCGGTTCGGGCCGCGCGGTTGCAGGCGGATCACCTCGGGGCAGGTTTCGGTGACGCTATAGGGCAGGCCGGCGCGCGGGGTATCGTCCTGGGCAAAGACCTCGCTGCGCAACAGGGTGCCGCGCAGGGGGCGGTTGGCCTCGCGCAGTTCGGCGGCGTCGAGATCCGTGGGCAGGACGGGCGCCGAAAGGCGCTGGCGCGCGCGATCCGTGGCGTGGTCCGGACCGCGCAGGGCCGGCTCGGCCCAGGCCCCGGTGTCGAGGCGCTCGGCCGATCCGGGCGTGCCGGTGTGATACCAGCTGCGCGTCAGCACCGGCGGCGACCACAGGGCGGCGTCCCAATTGTCGGCCCCCGCGACCGGTGTGTCGCTATCCCATTGATCGACGCGCCCAAAGCCCGCGAATTCGCGTTCCTCGCCGTCGAAACAGCCATCGTGATAGGCATAGCGGGCCGAGGTGGCGATGCGGCCGATATGGTCGATCGTTTCGACCCGGGCCACGACATGGACCGGAAAGGGCAGCCGCGTCGCCCAAGGGTGGCCGGCCAGCGCATCCTCGGCCGCGTAGCGGGTCGAGGGGGCATAGTCGATGCGGGTTTCCGCCCCCAGATTGTTCTGCATCGCGACCAGCAGCCAGGGTTTGGTGCCGGGCATCAGGTCGATATGGCACAGCCGCCCGCCCCGACCGTCGCCCCGCGCCGAGGACCAGACCAGCGCCGCCGTGCCGCGTCCCAGCAGATCCAGCACCTCGATATGCGTGTCGGGCGCGGTATCGGGCAGGCGCGCGACACGGTGCGCGGGGGCAAAGCCGTTGCCGAAGCGGTTGGCGGCGGTCCAGACCCCGTCCGGGCCGATCCAGACCAGATCGGCGGTGCCGGTTCCGTCGATATCGGCCAGCCGCAGGCGGCGCGGATCAAAGCGGTCGCGGGCACCAAAGCGCGGCGCATCGGACATGGTCACCCGCCGCCCAAAGCGGCCATGGCCGAGATTGGGCCAATAGCAGACCTCGGCATGGCGCAGGCGCACGATATCGCTGAGCCCGTCGCCGGTCATGTCGGCCAGCAGGATCGCCTCGCCCTCGGCGGGGGACGAAAACAAAAGGCGCGGCCCGGCGCGGTCATCGGGCGCGAGCGGCAGGCGCCGGACCGCGTCAAAGCCCGCCCCCCCGCGCGACGGGTGGATGAACAGCCCCGCATCCGAGGTGATCAAAAGATCGGCGCGCCCGTCCCCGGTCAGATCGACGAAACGCAGGTCGGGATCGTCGAAATCGATGCGCGGCAGGGTCTCGAAGGGGACAAAGGGCGTCCAGCCCCCCTGGGTGTCGCGTTCAAATAGCCCGGGCAGCGGCCCTTGCCACAGGACCAGATCGGGACGGCCGTTCCCGGCCACGTCAAGGATCTGGGCGGTGGATGCGGCGGCCGTCACCGGCAGCGGATGCACCGCCCGGGCCGGGCCGAACCGGGCCGCCGGGGGTGTGGTGGCGGGGCTGTTGGCGGGGCTGAAATTCTCGCGATAGGTCCAGCCGTCGGGGCGGCGTTCCAGGATGCCGGGACGGCCGTCGCCATGCAGATCGACCAGCTGCACCTCGCGCCCGTCCAGCACGTCGTGCAGCCGCCCGCCCGTCAGCTCGGCGACGGCCTGCGGGCCGGGGGCAATGGCGGGGCGGGCATAATCAAAGGTTACGGGCGGCAGGCTGCGGCGCAGATAGCCCCCCGCGCGCCGCCGCCAGCCGGTCTGGGCAACCGAAACGAGCAGGCTGGGCGTGGCCGTATCCGCCTCGGCCGGGGCATAGACAAGATCGACCGAACGCACGAGGCAATCCGCCCCGCAACCCGGATCCTCGGGAAAGTCGTGAAACATCAGCACCCGCTGACAGCGGCGATAGCTGCGCAGTTCGAACCCCGCCCGGCAGGTCGAGAACGGATCGGGCCGCGCCGCCCAGGGACGGTCGGGGTCGGGGCCGGGCGTGTCGGGGTCGTGATCGCCGTAATCGAACACGCCCTGATGGCGCCAGCGGTCGGGGATGGCGGGGGCGGGGCCGTCGCCGCCGTAATCGGCGAACCAGGGCGTGACGGCGCAATAGCGGATGCGTTTCAGATATCGCTGCGCCGCGATGCCGGCGCGGTCGCGATTGCATTCATGGGGGGCGTCGATGTCGATGCCGGCATCGTTTTCGGCCAGATAATCGTAAAGGACCAGATTGCCCTTGTCGTCATGGGCCCGCGACAACAGCCATGAATAAACCCGCCCCGGCGCCGCCGGATCGGCAATGCGGGACGCGGCATCGGCGCCATAGATCGCGGTGACGTTCTGTCCGTCGATCACCCGCCAGAAGCTGTCATCCGCCCCGCGCCAGAATTCGATCCGGGCAAAGCCGGCCTCGGTGCGGGGCAGATAGGTGGCGATGCGGTAATCGTGGCCATGCAGGCGGGCCGCGCGGTGCAGGGGCCGGCCCGCGCCATCCAGACGCGGCACCAGCGTTTCGGCCCCCGATAACAGGAAGTCGTCGCTTTCCGCATCGTCCAGATAACGGGGCAGGCCGGCATCGGTGCGCCGGGTGATCGTGGCCTGGGACAGGCTCCAGCCCAGACCAAAGGGGCCGTTGCCCGCGCCGCTGTCATAGCCAAGCCCCAGTCCCGAAAACAGCCCGCCCCGTCCCGTGGTCAGGGGCAGCGGCAATTCCAGCCGCCCGGTCCCGGTGGCGCCGGCGACGGTAAAGGTTTCGCCGATGCCGCGGATCGCGCCGCCGCCCTTGGGCAGCGACAGGCTGGGCGCCGTGGGCTGTGACGATGTGCTGTTCTGCGGTGGGGTGGGCGCTTCGCCGCCCGGCATGGAATGAGACGCATCGGCAGACACGATCATGCTCCATCGCTTGCCGCAATCGAGTGAAATTCAACAGAATTCTTATGGAATCGGTGCTGATGTCAGCTATCGGCGATTATGCGCCAATGGCGGATACAGTCAATGAAAATGGCGCCGGAAACGGCATCGCGCGGCGCGCGGTTCCGGTCGCGCGCGCTAGTGGAAGTCCCGGCTGGGAAACAGCTTCTTGGCCTGATCGCGGGGATGCATGGCGCGCGGCGTGGGCAGGCTGCGCGGCGCGCTGTCGGTCTTGGCGCTGGTCAGGCCGATGGCGCTGTCCAGCGGGTGGCCCAGATCGCCCAGCCGGGACGAGACATCCTCGATATGCCGGGCGATCAGATGGGTGACGATACCCTCGCGTTGCAGGGTGCCGGTGATGCGCAGCAGCCGCCCGCCCATCACGCTGCGGCGATAGTGTTCGAAAACCTTGCGCCAGACGACGATATTGCTAACCCCGGTTTCATCCTCAAGCGTCAGAAAGACCACCCCCGAGGCGGTGCCCGGCCGCTGGCGGGTGATGACCAGACCGCAGACGGTGACCCGCCCCAAAGGCATCTCGACCAGATCGGCATGACGCGCCAGCCCCGGCATCATGGGGCGCAACAGCTCCATCGGATGGGCGCGCAGCGTCAGGCGGGTGGCGACGTAATCCTCGACCACCTCTTCGCCCAGATGCATCTGCGGAAGGGGCATGGCGGGTTCGCGGATGCCCTCGCCGTCGATGGGATCGTCAAACAGCGGCAGCGGTGCGGTGCCGCGAATGGCGCGGACCTGCCACAGCGCATCGCGCCGGGTCAGCCCCATGCCGGCAAAGGCATCCGCCTCGGCCAGCCGTTCCAGCGTGCCGGGCGCGACCCCGGCCCGCAGCCAGACCGCCTGGGGATCGGGATAGCCATTGCCGCGCGCGGCGGCGATCCAATCCGCGTCCTCTTGCCGCAAACCCTTGATCTGGCGGAACCCCAGCCGCAGGGCCAGCGCCCCGTCGGCGCGATGTTCCAGCGTATTGTCCCAAAGACTGGCATTGACACAGACCGGGCGGACCTCGACCCCATGTTCGCGGGCATCGCGCACGATCTGGGCCGGGGCGTAAAACCCCATCGGCTGGGAATTCAACAGCGCGCAGCCAAAGACCGCCGGATGGTGGCATTTCAGCCAGGCCGAGACATAGACCAGCAGCGCGAAAGCCGCCGCATGGCTTTCGGGAAAGCCGTAATCGGCAAAGCCCTCGATCTGGGAAAAACAGCGCTCGGCGATACCCCGCGAATAGCCGCGCGCCAGCATGCCATTGATGAATTTGTCCTTATGCGCGCCGATGGTGCCCATGCGCCGGAACGAGGCCAGTGCCCGGCGCAGGTGGTCGGCCTCTTCGGCGCTATAGCCGGCGCCGACGACCGCGATCTGAAGGGCCTGTTCCTGAAACAGCGGCACGCCAAGGGTGCGGCGCGTGACCTGTTCCAGCTCGGCGCCAAAGGGTTCGGGCGCCTCAAGCCCCTGACGGCGGCGCAGATAGGGCTGGACCATGCCGCCCTGAATCGGGCCGGGGCGGACGATGGCGACCTCGATCACCAGATCATAGAATTCGCGCGGCTTCATGCGGGGCAGGAAATTCATCTGGGCCCGGCTTTCGACCTGAAACACGCCCACCGCATCGGCGACTTGCAGCATCTCATAGGTCGCCGCATCCTCGGGCGGGACGCTGGCCAGGGTCAGCGACTGGCCGCGATGGGCTTTCAGCAGGTCAAAGGCCTTGCGCAAACAGGTCAGCATGCCCAGTCCCAGCACGTCGACTTTCAGAATGCCAAGCGCGTCGATATCGTCCTTGTCCCATTCGATGACGGTGCGATCCTCCATCGCGGCATTCTCGATCGGGCACAGTTCGTCCAGCCGGCCCTTGGTGATGACGAAACCGCCGACATGCTGGCTGAGATGGCGGGGAAAGCCGATGATCTGGCCGATCAGATGCAGGGTCCGGGCCAGCCGCGGTTCGGTCGGGTCAAGGCCCAGCTCGCGCACCCGGTCCAGATCGGGATCCTCGCCGCTGTAACCCCAGATCTGGCCCGAAAGCCCGGCGGTCACATCCTGGGAAAGACCCATGACCTTGCCCACCTCGCGGATGGCGGCGCGGGTGCGGAAATGGATCACCGTCGCGCAAAGGCCGGCGCGGTGGCGGCCGTATTTGGCATAGATCCACTGGATCACCTCTTCGCGGCGCTCATGTTCGAAATCGACATCGATATCGGGCGGCTCGCCCCGGTGGCGCGAGACGAAGCGTTCAAAGACCATGCCGATCATGTCCGGGTCGACATCGGTGATCCCCAGAAGATAGCACAGGATCGAATTCGCCGCCGAACCGCGCCCCTGACACAGGATGCCCTTGCTGCGGGCGAATTGGACGATGTCGTGGACGGTCAGGAAATAGGCCGGGTAATCCAGTTCGGCCACCACCCGCAATTCCTTTTCCATCAGGCCTCTGGCCCTTTCGGGCGCCCCCGATGGATAGCGCCGGACCAGCCCTTCCTGGGCCAGCCGGGTCAGCCGCGCCAGCGGCGTCTCGCCGGCCTCAGAGATCTCATCGGGATATTGATAGCGCAATTCGCCCAGATCAAAGGCGCAGCGCGCGGCGATGTCCAGCGTGCGGCGCAGGGCGGCGGGATGGTTGGCGAAAAGCCGGCGCATATCCGCGGGGGATTTGATCCGCCGCTCGGCATTCAAAAGCGCGCGCGTGCCGATATTGTCGATGGTACAGCCGATCCGCATACAGGTCAGCACATCGGCCAGCTGGCGGCGCGCGGCGCGGTGCATCAGCACATCGCCCACCGCCACCATGGGCGCGGCCACGCGCAAGGCCAGCCGGGCGCAGGCATCGAAACGCGCCTGATCCAGCCCGTCATAACGCGGCGCGGCGCCGGTAAAGACGGAACCCGGATAACGCTGGCGCAGGCGCTGGATATCGGGGGCCGCCTGATCCGGGCAGCCCTGTGGCAGCGCGATCAGGATCAGGCCCGCGCCGCATTCCAGCAGATCGGCCAGATCGAGCCGGCATTCCCCCTTGTCCGACCGCATCTTGCCCCGCGTCAACAGGCGGCTGAGCCGCTGATAGGCGGCAAGATCGGTCGGCAGCGCCAGCCATTCGACCGTGCTGTCGCGCAAAACCAGCCGGCAGCCGGCAATCAGTTTCGGCAGATGCGGCATCTGTGGCGGGGGCAGGGGGGCGGGCTGGCCGATCCGCTGGCGCGAGGAAGGGTCCATCCGCTGTTGCGAACGGATATGGATTGCTGCCTCGGTTTGGGTCGCGGTTTGGGTTGGGGGCCGGGTTTCCGCCGGGATTTCGGCCTCGGTCCCGGTCCGGTTTTCCGGCGGGGCTTTTGCCCGGGCTTCGGCCTCGCGGCGCAATTCGCGCAGGGCCGTCCATGCCCGCACCACCCCGGCCAGCGAATT
>RRZT012385207.1_pt1 | contig 12414 bp, 10 predicted proteins | sample 2165551 | NCBI WGS metagenome assembly RRZT01 (sample SAMN10456910, study PRJNA506462) | wastewater metagenome | biome: wastewater; feature: sludge; material: wastewater sludge; isolation source: wastewater sludge with Escherichia coli K12::gfp cells carrying plasmid... | place: USA: Moscow, Idaho... | reverse complement strand
TTGTAACTTGACAGGAAAGTGCTTCGAAATCGGCAACTAACCATACCGCCATCCGTTGGCTGTAATTTAGTAACCCAAATCAAAATTTATTAGTTAATGTAACTTTTTAAAGAAAATGATACAAATTGTGTATGATATAAGAATATAGAGTAAATAAAACAAATTGATGACTATTTATGTAAAAAAAAAAAAAAAATAATTTATAATAAAATACATAGACATTATGAAAAAAAACATTTATATCGTTATTGCATCAATACTTATGATACTGACAGGTATTTTAAGAGGTTTTGGAGGAGTTCTATTAATTCTTAAAGGTAATACCGTACCTGTTGAACCACCAATAATTGCGTCAAATCTAATTTCAAAATTATGTGGAATAGGATTAATAATAGTTTGTTTTTTATTTGTTTATTCAGCATATCTCTTACTAAATCGAAAATATATAAAAGGATTTAAATTGAGTTGGATTGTGATTGGATTATTCTTGATTGGTGGAATAGTAAATGGTTATTTACTATTTAAAAATCCTTTTGTCCAAGACCAAATTATAAACTTCTCTGCTTCGATTTTGATTGGAATTTTATTATTAATTGGAAAAAATAATTTAAATAAAACTACAGCCAACAAGGTATTGCCAAAAGCGGGGTTGAACGGCTTCGATTAGACATTTGTACAAGGTTCAGTTTTCGTTCTTCTATTGAACATTTGTGCTAAAAATCCCCGCCTTCGGCAATACCCAAAACCGCTGCCTGACGGTGCAAAAAACAAAAAGAGTATCGTATAAGTACAGGAGAATAAATGGATATGTTGAAATCTATTTCAAAAAATCATCGGAGCCGTAGACAACCCTTAGTTGTTGAGGTATTACACGTATAGCGAAACGGCCATTGCCCAGTGATTCGCCATCGGCTTCGCCGGGAAGCAATCGTTCGGCTTCAATTTCGATATGGGTTCCGGTATGGGTGGAAACACGACGGTCGCGGATAAACTTCCCGGAATAGAGCCCCCGAAAGTTGGTCAGGATGCCCCATATCCCGATTTTGCGGATTAAAGTAACATGCAATTTGCCATTCAGCGGATTGGCATCGGGCACTTGCATCATCCCCCCTCCACTGAATTTACCTATCCCTACACTTCCACTGAAAAGCATCACCGAAACGAGATTTCCGTCGATGGTAAAAGTAGTCGGCACTGAACGGTAAGCCAGATAACTGCGAATCAGGCTCAGGATATACACCTTTAATCCGCTGGCCCCTTTCTCTTTCATTCGGTTAGCCTGATTGGCCACTACGGCATCGAAACCAAATCCGGCACTGTTGGCAAAGTAACGCTTATGCAGCTGTCCATCGATTTCGTACGATATTTCTCCCAAATCCTGATAGACACATTTTCCGCGCTTGATGATATCGATAGCCTGCTGATAGTCATCGGGGATGCCGAAGGTCTTGATCCAGTCGTTTCCGGTGCCAACAGGCAGCATTGCAATGGTAACCTTGCGGCAAAGCTCGTTGCCGCAACTGAAAATCCCATTCACCACCTCGTTGAGTGTACCATCGCCACCGGCAACGATAAACCGGGTGGCTCCCTGAATAGCCAGATCACAGGCCAGTTTGATGGAGTGACCCGGATACTGCGATACCGAGAGTTGCAACACAATTCCCGATTTCTTGAGCATCCTCACCATTTTGTCGCGATCGCGGGTGCCCCGCCCGCCACCGGCATGGGGATTCAATATTAGCTGCCAGACTTCGCTTGTTTCGTTTACCATTTTACCAAAAAAGTGTTTGAAAATAGCACCGTTTTCTGGACTCTCACTCCTTTTTCGAACGAACAATCCATTTTTATTTTATCCCATTCAAGGTAAGCTCTGGGACATATCCCAATGGTTGCTCCACCTGATAACCGGCCTGCCCTTTTCGATAGCGAAAGGCAGCCAAATATATCGGCCATCGATGGCATCTTTCGGAGACCATCGGTCAGCCATAAAGATAAACTCTCCCGCTCTCCCGGGCATAGGCAATATGTAGGTGCTTTGCGAATGGAAAGTCAGGTCGGCCCCTTCGCCCTCACAAGGATTACCCAGTTCGCTCCATTCCCCCAGTATTGAATCGGCTGTAGCCGAACGGGCGGCATTTGGAGCCCACCCGGTACAATCGGAGGCGATGAGATAGTATTTGCCATCGTGTTTGAACATGGCCGGCGCTTCCATGTAACGACCGGTAAAAGCCCTGATATATTCGCCGGAGCAAGAGAGATAATCGGGCGTGAGTTTTGAAATATGGAGGGTACTGTTTTCTTCGGAAGCATAAATATGGTAAGCAGTCCCGTCGTCGTCGACAAAAAGGTTCATGTCGCGGGCCATTTGTCCACCTGCAAAATCGCGTCCCAAAATATTGACCGAATCGGGATGCGCAGGCAAACACCCTTTGCCGCCACAGTAATCTTTTTTCAGATCGGGAGATAGCGGCTTATGGTGGCAAGGCTGCACATTCAATGGCCAGAAACCTGCGTTTGGACGAAAGCTTTTTACGAAAGTATAGGGGCCCGTTGGCAAATCGCTGACCGCTACACCTGAGCGGGCCTCAAGATAGCCATGCCCTTTTAATTCGAGATGAAACCACATCACAAACTTTCCGGTAAGAGGGTTGAAAATCACTTTGGGCCTTTCGAGAACACATCCACGTGCAATATCACTCTGAGGATTTTCATTATCAACGGCAAGTGCAATCCCCTCATTCTCCCAGTTCACCAAATCGTCGGAACTGTAACAACTCACCCCCACTTGCGCGGTATTTCCCAGTTCGCCGCCCACCTTGTGTTCGCCATACCAATAATACCTTCCGTTATGACTGAGGATGCCGCCACCGTGGGCATTGATATGGGCTCCCCTGTTATCAAGCCATAAGACCCCAGGCACTATTGTCATATTGGGAGAAGACTGACCTGAAGCCAAAAGAAAAAGCAAACAGGCACAAAGGGTCAAAAAAGTTGGTCGCATTTTTGTAGTGTTTGATTGAATATAAAAAGAGACTTCAATATTAATTTAAAATTTTTAAGAACGGCACAATCCTTCGACACAACAGCTAAAACTTTTAGATACCAATTACGTTTAAACAGTTATTAAAAAAAGAATTAACATGAAAAAGGCATTGGCAGTTATCGTATTTATTGGCATTGCAGCGCTGGGAATGGCCCAGGAGAAGCGTGCCGTCAATCCTGAATATGATGCCCGGTTGGCTGCAAAAGTAGGGGCCGACGAAATTGGGATGAGAAATTATGTGATGGCTTTCCTGAAATCGGGGCCGGTAAAGTTGACCGACTCGACCGAACGGGCCAATTTGATGAGTGCCCATCTGAAGAATATTGGAAGGATGGCCGATGAGGGCAAGTTAATTTTGGCAGGCCCTTTCACTGACAACGGAACAATAAGGGGTATCTACCTTTTTAATGTGGCAACGCTCGATGAGGCTAAGGCACTTACCGAAACCGACCCTGCAATTCAACGTGGAACGCTGGTAATGGAACTGCACCCCTGGTATGGCTCTGCCGCACTGATGGAACTTCCGGCTATCCACCAAAAAGTGAGCGAAAAGGATTTATAAGAAAGGCCCATTTTGCAAGGTAACCCACGCAACGGAACAAATCCAACCATCGTCAATGGAATGTCATTGTCTTTTATCAGGATATCCCTACATTTGGTTTCTTAATTTTTAAAGCTTTTCCAGCCATGAAATCACTCCATAAACTCCGCATATTTTCACTGGCAGCCATTGTTGTGCTTGCACTTTCAGGATGCAAAAAAGAGGCCGTTATTCCTGAAGTAAAACAGGAAACGAAAACGACCATTCCGACAGCCACGGCCGTGAATAATTTTGTATGGGAAGGGATGCACGACTACTATCTCTGGACAGCCAATGTGAACAATCTTTCTGCATCGAAGTTCAGCAATAAGGATACCCTAAACGCATTTCTGAACAGATACAGTGACCCATCGAAACTATTTGACGACCTGCTGTACCAATATGGTACTGTCGACAAATGGTCGTTTATTGTTGCGGATTACACCGAGATAGAAAACTGGATTTCAGGTATTTCAAAATCGATGGGCTACGATTTTATGCTGGCGCGCATTGGCAGTTCCGACAATGTTTTTGGCTTCGTTCGTTATGTGCTGAAAGATTCGCCGGCCGAAAAAGCAGGGTTAAAACGTGGCGACCTTTTTACCAAAGTAAACGGTACACAACTGACGGTATCGAACTACAACAGCTTGCTTTTCGGCAGCGACAGCTACTCTCTGACGTTGGCGACTTATGCCTCGGCGACAAATACGATTACGACCGGTACAACAACCCTGTCGATGACAGCTGTCGAGTTACAGGAAAACCCGGTATACCTGAACAAGGTTATTGATGTGAACGGAACCAAAACCGGCTATCTGGTTTACAATGGATTTACCTCAGACTTTGATATCGAACTGAATAAAGTTTTTGCCGATTTCAAGCAACAGGGCATACAAAAACTGATTCTCGATTTGCGTTACAACGGCGGGGGGTCGGTGCAGACGGCCATCTATCTGGCCAGCATGATATATTCGACCGACAAGACCAAGATATTATCGAAAAGCAAATACAATGCGCTGTTGCAGGATTATTATATCAGCAAATATGGCAACACGGCGCTAAACGACTACTTTGCCAATAAAATAGAAGCCGTGACCGACAGTAAAGGCAATGTTGTTGTACCCGAAGCGGCTATCAACTCTTTAGGATTAAGTCAGGTTTATTTTTTGGTTTCAGACAACACCGCATCGGCCAGCGAAATGCTGATTAACAGTTTAAAACCCTACATGACGGTGAAAGTGATTGGGACCAACACCTACGGCAAATATGTAGGCTCAGCGACATTGAAAGATTACGATAGCAGTGGCAACCTGAATACGACCCATCAATATGCCATGCAACCCATCATTGTGAAGATTGCCAATTCGCAGGATGTAAGCGATTATGTCAACGGGCTTTCGCCGGATATTACCGCAGAAGAGGATATTGTGGCCCTTTTGCCATTCGGCGACGAAAATGAGACGTTGCTGAAAGTAGCCCTTAACGATATCAAAGGCATTTCGACCAACCAGGCAAGCCTGAAAAAGGGCTTATCGGCTTCGGAAGTTGTTGGAGGCAGACGGACAAAAATGCGCTTTGCCAACGAAATGTATGTAAAATCACTGTCGCCGGTTGAAAGTATAAAATAATAATTCGGTTTAATTGATTTCGAAGTGGACCGGATCGTGATAGCTGCGATAGGTTCCGCCCCAGAGTAATTTGTATTTGGCCGCAATTTTAACTACACCGGTATTGCGCCAGTCGCGTTTAGAGTTAAACTTCTTCAACCAAATACGGCGCAACCCGTTGCGTTGATAAAGGTTGATATCGATGGCACGCCCCAGCACATGACGGCTCTTGTTGACGCTGGCGTTGCTGGGGTTTTCGCGTTGAAGCATCAACTGCTTCTCCTTCGATCGCAGGCCACTAATGATCACCACCCCCCAATTGGTTTTATCGTGAATATCGTTGATAAAGCTTTTGAACACCCGGTAGCTTCTTTCGTCAACCGCTTTAATCTCCTGTAACCTGACGATATTGGTTACCCTTACTTCAATCAGAAAATAAACTTCGGTAACGAGTAAAACAAAAATTCCTAACAAGAAAAGCCGCAAGGCCAGTATAGTCCACTTTTTCTTCATGCCAACGCGTTGTGAGAATGGTGTAAAGATAAAAATAGCATCGAAAAAGCCGCAAAGAGAAAGATGTTTAAATTCATTCTAATAATAAAAGTAAGAGTTACGCGATTAGAAATTTTTGTATTTTTAAAACCGATATAAACATAACTACGCCAAAGTAAACAACATGAACAGAAAACTTAGAATGGGAATGGTCGGTGGCGGCACCGACGCATTTATTGGAGCTATCCATCGCTTAGCCGCATTTATGGACGGTCAGATTGAACTGGTTTGCGGCTGTTTCAGTATTAATCCTGAAATATCAATCGCTTCAGGTAAAAGCTATTATCTTCCTGAAAACCGGGTATACAAAACTTACCAGGAAATGTTTGAGAACGAAGCCCGACTGCCGGAGGGCGAACGAATGGATTTCGTTACCATTGTTACCCCTAACTTTGCCCACTTCGGCCCGGCCATGATGGCTCTTGAAAATGGGTTCCATGTGGTGATAGACAAACCTATCACCTTCACCCTTGACGAAGCAAAAGCGCTCAAAAAGAAGGTAGATGAAACCGAATTAACATTGGCGTTGACCCACACCTATTCGGGCTATCCGGCCGTAAAAGAGGCACGAGAAAGAGTTGCCCGCGGCGATTTTGGTCAAATCAAAAAAGTATATGTCGAATATCCGCAGGGATGGCTATCAGCCAAAGTCGAGGATGCCGGCAACGCACAGGCATCGTGGCGTACAGACCCAAAGCGCTCGGGAAAGGCTGGCTGTATGGGCGATATCGGAACCCACGCCCACCATTTGGCCGAATATGTTACCGGATTGAAAACCGTTGAAATCTGTGCCGAACTCAACATATTTCTTCCGGGGCGTTTGCTCGACGACGATGGTGCAGCCCTTCTCCGCTTCGACAACGGCGCTAGAGGTGTCCTGATGGCTACCCAAGTTGCGGCAGGCGAAGAGAATGCCATCAAAATCAGGGTGTATGGCGAAAAAGGAGGCCTCGAGTGGAGCCAGCAGGAGCCCAACACCCTTTGGCTAAAATGGACCGACCGTCCTACTGAGATGCTCCGCACCGGAACAGGTTTTATGGGCAGTATTGCGAAACACAACACCCGTACGCCAGGAGGCCACCCCGAAGGCTATCTCGAAGCATTTGCCAACATTTACCGGAACTTCTCGCTCACCGTCAGGGCTAAAATAAATGGAGAACAGCCAAAAGCCGAATGGCTCGATTTCCCGACGGTTGAAGAGGGTATTCGCGGGATGCAGTTCATTGATACGGTAGTAACTGCCGGATACGATGACAGTTGCAAATGGGTAAAATTTTCCGACTAACAATCTGATATCAAGTCACCTGTAATAAGAATCAAGCGTTCGGACGGATGTGATGAATCTCCCGAAACTTGCCTCTTGACCATTGAACCAAAAACAAAAAAAATGAAACGACCCGTAACAATATTTACCGGCCAGTGGGCCGATTTGACATTGGAAACCGTTGCACAAAAAGCCAAATCGTTTGGCTACGACGGTCTTGAACTGGCCTGCTGGGGCGACCATATCGAAGTCGACAAAGCCGACCAAGCCTATTGCAACGCCAAACTGGCATTGCTTAAAAAATATGGATTACAGCTTTTTTCCATTTCGACACATCTGGTGGGACAAGCCGTATGCGATAATCCCGACAGCCGTCACAAGGGCATGTTGCCCAACTATATCTGGGGCGACGGCGATCCCGAAGGCATCCGTCAGCGGGCAGCTGCAGAGATTATTGAAACCGGCAAAGTGGCACAACGACTTGGCTTGAAGGTAGTCAACGGATTTGTGGGCAGCTCGATATGGCATTTGCTCTATTCTTTTCCTGCTGTAACCAAAGAGATGATCGACGAAGGGTTTGCCGACTTTGGGCGCCGTTGGGTGCCCATCCTCGACGAGTATCAGAAAATGGGTATCCGCTATGCCCTCGAAGTCCACCCTACCGAGATTGCTTTTGATATCGTTACAGCCCGACGGGCGCTCGAAGCAGTCGATTATCATCCGGCTTTCGGTTTCAATTTCGACCCTAGCCACCTCGGCTATCAGGGAGTCGACTATGTGAAGTTTATTTATGAATTCAGCGACAGAATCTTCCATGTTCATATGAAAGATGTGGCCTGGAACCAACATCCCGGCAGTTCGGGCGTTTTTGGCGGACATCTCGAGTTTGGCGATTACCGACGCTTCTGGAATTTCCGTAGTGTTGGACGGGGCAATATCAATTTTGAAGGAATCATCCGGGCACTGAATGATATTGGCTACACCGGTCCACTTTCGGTAGAGTGGGAGGATAGCGGAATGGATCGCGAAATGGGTGCTGCCGAGTCGTGCGAATTTGTGAAACGCATCGATTTCTCGCCCAGTACATTAGCCTTCGATGCAGCTTTCAGTAAGGAATAAAACATTTTTTTAACCAACATACAAACAACTACATGAGCCAAACAAGACGTGAATTTTTGGGCAGGACATCTGCCCTGACTGCCGGAGCAATGGCCGCAGCCACCTTGCCCAATCATCTCTTTGCCAAAGGGGTGAACAAATCGGCCAACGAGAAAATGGTTGCCGCACTCATTGGATGCAAGGGAATGGGAATGGCCGATTTGAAAGCCTTTCTCGAACAGCCCAACACGGAATGTGCTGCCCTGTGCGATGTCGACGAAAATGTACTGAACGAGCGCATTGCCGATGTCGAAAAGATTCAGGGAAAGAAACCCGCAGGTTTCAAAGATTTCAGAAAACTGTTGGAGCAAAAGGGAATTGATGTTATTATCATCGGTACTCCCGACCATTGGCACACCCTTCCGTTTATCTATGCCGCGCAGCAGGGATTCGATATCTATTGCGAAAAACCGCTGGCCAACACCATCTACGAGTGTGATTTGATGGAAAAGGCCACAGCCCGCTATAGCCGGGTAGTTCAGATTGGACAATGGCAGCGCAGTGACAAACACTGGCAGGATGCGGTCAAATTTGTTCATTCGGGTCAGTTGGGCAATATCCGCGAAGTACGTACCTGGTCGTATCAGGGATGGATGAAATCGATACCTCAGGTAGCCGACTCTCCCGTTCCTGCCGGAGTCGATTATGATTTCTGGTTAGGGCCTGCTCCAAAAAAACCATTCAACAATAACCGCTTCCATTTCAACTTTCGCTGGTTTTGGGATTATGCCGGCGGCATGATGACCGACTGGGGTGTCCATATTATCGATTATGCCCTCTACGGAATGAAACAATATGCCCCAAAATCGGTGATGGCCATGGGGGGGTAAGTTTGCCTATCCCAACGATGCCTGCGAGACCCCCGATACCCTTCAGGCGCTCTTCCAGTTCGACGGGTTTACCATGCTTTGGGACCATGCGATTGGCATTGATGGCGGCTATTACGGACGTAGTCACGGCGTTGGATTTGTGGGCAATAACGGAACATTGGTTGTCGACCGCGGCGGATGGGAAGTGATTCCTGAGAAGGAAAACGGAAGTGATAAAATGGAACGTGTAGCGCTGATACCGGGAGATGGCAAAGGGCTATCGAACCACATGGCCAATTTTATCGACTGTGTGAAAACACGGGAAACCACCAATTGCCCGGTTGAGATTGCAGCCGGAGTGGCCCGTACCTGTCACCTCGGCAACATTGCTTTTAAAACCGGACGGCGGCTCTATTGGGACAGTGTCAAACATCAGTTCGAGAACGATAAAGAGGCCGATAGTTACCTCACCCCCAACTACCGGGCACCGTGGGAACTACCCAAATTGTAATAAAAAGAGAGGCATCATCAAGTTGGTGCCTCTCTTTTTTTTACCTTTACGCGTCAAACGATATAAGAACCAATGAGAAGATACACATTTTTCGCACTCGTCGGATGGATGGCTCTGACCAGTTGCTCGCAGCAGCAAAAGACCGAGTATTCAGTCGAAATTAATCAAAACTGGCAATTCTCGCAAGCCGGGAAAAACGAATGGCTTCCTGCAACCGTACCCGGAAGTGTCCACACCGACCTTTTACAAAACAAAAAGATTGAAGACCCCTATTACCGGCTCAACGAACACAGCCAGCAATGGATTGACAAGGTTGACTGGGAGTACAAAACCACGATAAATATTCCGGCAGAAGTGCTAAAACGAGATCGCATTGTCCTCGATTTCAAAGGGCTCGACACCTACGCCGATGTTTATGTCAACGAACAACTGGCACTTAGCGCCGATAACATGTTTCGCGAATGGAGTGCCGACATCAAAGCGGTAGCCAAAGAGGGCAACAACGACATTCGTATCCTTTTCCGCTCACCTATTGTCGAAGGGTTGAAAAAGTACGATGCCAATGGCTATGTTATCCCTGTATCAGACAACGATCAGGCCGTGAACGGAGAAGTGGAAGGAGGCAAAATGGTTTCGGTTTATACCCGTAAAGCAGGCTATCATTTCGGATGGGACTGGGGCCCACGCCTCGTTACCAGCGGTATATGGCGACCGGTTTATCTGCGCGCCTGGGATATTACCCAAATTAACAACCTGCAAATCGTTCAGAATAGCCTCACTAAAGAGTCAGCCGAACTGACAGCCAATTTCGAAATTGAATCTGAACAAGAGATTACCGCCGACCTTTCGGTTGAAAACGATGGCACCATTCTGGCCACCCAAACCGTCAAACTCGAAAAAGGAATTAAAAATTATACGGTTAACTTCTCGATTGCGAACCCCAAACTGTGGTGGACCAACGGACTGGGCGAACAACCGCTCTACAATATTACCGGAAAGGTCAACGCCAACAACAATCTCTCGACCAAAACCGACCGTATTGGGCTTCGCACCCTTAAACTGGTCCGCAACAATGATGAACATGGAACCACTTTCTACTTCGAACTGAATGGCATTCCGGTATTTATGAAAGGGGCGAATTATATACCCAACGATCTTTTCCCGGCCAGAGTAACACCCGACAACTATCGCAAAGTGGTCGAAACGGCCAAAGTATCGAACCACAATATGCTTCGTGTATGGGGCGGCGGCATTTACGAGTCGGACCTCTTTTACGATTTGTGCGACGAAGCCGGTATTTTGATTTGGCAGGATTTTATGTTTGCCTGTGCCATGTTCCCCGGCGACCAGCCCTTTCTCGACAATGTTCGTCAGGAGGCTATCGACAATGTGAAACGATTGCGTAACCACCCATCAATTGCCCTTTGGTGCGGAAATAACGAAATCCTCGCGGCCTGGTACGGATGGGGATGGAAAGCCAAAGAAGAGAAAGCCAATCCTGAAAATGCAGCAAAAATTTGGAAGTCGTACGAAGATATCTTCCTGAAAATCCTTCCAGAAGTGGTGAACCAATACGATCCGCAACGCTCGTACTGGGATTCGAGCCCGAGCTCCGGCTTGGGTATCAAGGCCGACCTCGTTAATGGCGACGAACATTACTGGGGCGTTTGGTGGGGCAAGGAACCTTTCAGCAATTACGCCACACATCTGGCCCGTTTCATGAGCGAATATGGTTTCCAGTCGTTCCCCGAACTGAAGACGGTGAAAGATTACGCGCTGCCCGAAGATTATGATATCAACTCGGAGGTGATGAAATCGCACCAACGTTCGTCTATCGGCAACGGAACCATTACCGAGTACATGAAACGCGACTACAAAGATCCAAAGAATTTCGAGTCGTTCCTCTATGTCGGCCATGTACTACAGGCCGAAGGGGTTAAATTTGCGATGGAAGGACACCGCCGGGCGATGCCTTACAATATGGGTTCGCTCTACTGGCAAATCAACGACTGCTGGCCGGTGGCTTCGTGGTCGTCGACCGACTACTACCAACGCTGGAAAGCGCTGCAATATTTTGCCAAAAAAGCTTTCGAACCGGTTATTATCTCGCCATTCGGACTGAAAGATACGCTGAACGTCGGTGTGGTAAGCGACCGCCTCGAACCGTTCAAAGCCAATATATCGCTGAAGGTAATCGATTTTGCAGGAAAAGAGATTTGGAAAGAACAGATCGCCCAAGAGATTCCGGCCAACTCAGCCGCGTTTAAAGTCAGTTATCTGAAAAAAGATTTGCTGAAAGGAACCAATGCCAACAATGCCGTATTGGTTGCCGAAATCCGCGAAGGCGACAAACTGCTGCACAGCAACACCTTCTATTTCCTTCCGGTGAAAGATTTAAATTTACCCAAAGCTGAGGTTAATGCTGAAGTGGCCGAAACGGCAACCGGTTACACCGTAACACTTTCGACCGCCACGCTGGCCAAGAATGTATATCTAAGCGTTGACGACAAAGCAGAATGTTTCTTCAGCGATAACTATTTCGACCTTTTCCCCGGCGAAAAAGTAACCATCGAATGTAAAACCAATGGCGTGAAAATCGATGGTTTTGGCTCGAAACTGAAAGTGATGACCATTGCCGACAGCTATTGAATTGGATTGAACGGATAAACCATTGCCGAAAAATATATCTCGCGGAGAAGGTTTCTTTCCGCGGGATTTTTTTTTCTTTTCGGGAGAGGCGATTCTTTCATTACGGCATCATCAAAAAAACCTAATAGTGATGAAAAAGCCGTTATCAAGAGCAATAATGCCATTATCAAGAGTAATAATGCCGTTATCAAGAGTAATAATGCCGTTATCAAGAGCAATAATGCCGTTATCAAGAGTAATA
>RRZT010988360.1_pt1 | contig 12414 bp, 13 predicted proteins | sample 2165551 | NCBI WGS metagenome assembly RRZT01 (sample SAMN10456910, study PRJNA506462) | wastewater metagenome | biome: wastewater; feature: sludge; material: wastewater sludge; isolation source: wastewater sludge with Escherichia coli K12::gfp cells carrying plasmid... | place: USA: Moscow, Idaho... | reverse complement strand
TTTTTTATAGATTTTTATAAAATAATAGGGGTATAAAATTATCAAGACCATTGTATTTAAGTTTTGAAAGGAGATTCAAATGAAAAAGATAGCGATTTTAGTTGAACAGCAAAACGAAGATATAGAATTACTATACCCATACTATAGATTATTAGAAGAAGGGTATGAAGTTGATTTAATAGGTAGTGATAAAAATACATCCTATAAAGGTAAGGTTGGCTATACTATGATAAGTGATTATTCTTCAGGGGAAGCTAAAGCTGAAGAATACGATGCAGTTATTATTCCAGGAGGATTTTCTCCAGATTTTATGAGAAGAAATAATAATACTAAAAACTTTGTTAGAGAGATGGATAAGAGAAATAAAATAATTGCAGCAATTTGTCATGGGCCTTGGATGATGGCATCTTCATGTGATATAAAAGGAAAAGATATAACAGGATTTTTCTCAATAGAAGATGATTTAGTAAATGCAGGTGCAAACTATGTTGATAAGGAAGTTGTAGTTGAAGGTAATTTAATAACATCTAGAACACCAAAAGACCTGCCAATATTTATGAAAACAATAATAGCAGAATTAGAGAAGTAGAGAGCTTAGGCTCTCTTTTTTTGGTATAATATAATAAATAAAATGATTATAGGAGTAGATATATGGATGAAATAGAATTAAAAGAAAAATTAATTACAATAAAAGAAAGAAATTATTTATCAACTGAAGATGAAATTGAAAAATTAATATTTCCAATGTTGGATAATATAGGTAGTATTGATGGAGAGCTAAGAGATTCATTAATATATTATACATTCTGTAAATGGGTAGAGAATAAAAGTATAAGTTCAACTCAGATGAAAAGAGTTCTAGATATTTCTCTAAATGAGAGTCATTTATTTTATAAAATAGGTGAGAAAGATACAGACTCAATATTTAAGAGATCATTTTCTTCACTTCTAATTTCGTTGGCATTGGATTTAAATATAGATGGTGATTATTTAAAAAATGATGATATAAGAAATATAAAAAATAAAATTATACTATATTTTAAAAAGGAAAAGGATTTTAGAACCTATGTAGATGGAAAAGGCTGGGCAGATGGAATTGGTCATGGTTTATATGTGATAATGGCATTGGCTAATACAAAAATAGTTTCCAATAGGGAAATGATGGAACTATTAGATACAGTTTTTAATTTAATTAAAAACACTGAGTATGTATATATTTGTGAAGAAGATTTAAGATTATCACAAGCTTTTTTATCTATTTATAAATCCAATTTAATAAATGATAAGAAAATTAATGACTTTTTTAGGAATTTAACTTTAATAGATAGTTCGTTAAATATTGATAAACGTATTAATCTAAAGATTAATATTAGAAATTTTTTATATAATTTATATTTTCAATTATATAATGAGAATGAGATGGATATTGCAGAATTTGTTAAAGAAAATATTTTAAAGCTTTTATAATTTGATAATTAATAAATAGTATTAAAGGACTATTTTTGATATACTTGAATAGTAGAAAATATTCGAATAGAGGTGTACATATGAATAATAGAATAAGAATATTCTCCTAAAAATAAAATAATATAGGAGGATAAAATGAAAAATATAAAATATAGTGAATTAAAAGAATACAATTGGGATGATATATATGATCTTTATCACGATGCAGGCTGGTTTGCTTATACCGACAATTTTGAAAGTTTAAAGCGAGGTATTAATAATTCTCTTATTCTTATAGGTGCTTATGATGATGAAAGATTAGTAGGTCTTATAAGAGTTATAGGTGATGGTGAAACTATTATATATATTCAAGATATATTGATATTAGACTCGTATCAAAGACTTGGTATAGGTACAGTCTTATTGGATATGGTATTTGACAAATATAAAGCTGTAAGACAGAAAATGCTTATAACAGATAATACCATAAAGACAGTTGAGTTTTATAAATCAAACGGCATGAAAGATATAAGTGATTTAAATATTGTAGGATTTATGAAAATATAAAGAGGGTTGGATTTATCCAACCCTTCTAAATTTATATAAAGATAAAAAGCAGTTGAAAGTTGAAAACAGTTAAGAGTTTATAGTGTACAGTTTACGGTTTTCCCCCTTTTAATCCGAAGATTTTTAATGTATCAAGTTTATAAAAAATAATTTATTTTAGTGAATAACTTTATTTAAAAATATATAAGCGAGAGGCGATTTTAGGAGTTATATTTTCCATCTACAGTACCTAAAATAAAAATAAATTTTATGGAAGAAATATTATTACAGCGGATATCTTAAAAGCAGTTGAGAGTTGAAAGTTGAGAGTTAAAAACCACTTATACAAGTTAATATTCCAATTAAATATCAAGTTCTATTTTAATAAGTATATCTAAAATCAGACTTTTAAAATTCTTTAAGAACGATAATAATAAAGACAAAAAAAGCGGTTGGAGGGTGTAATAATGAGGTGCTCGAGGGGAAACATGAGGGAGAATCGCAACACTCCATTCGTTTCCTCTCGAAGGATATCAAGATATAATAAAATAACAAAATATATCTATATTCTAAACTTAAAAACTTATAAAGTAATCTAAATTCAATTAATTTATATAATATTTTTTATTATAACGGCTTTACCCATAGTTGACCTAACGCCTTAATTATATTTTTGGAATAAATTTTATTTTTATCTTCAACAAAATATATTTATAATCAAACTTTCTTGCCGAAGGCAGTTAAAGATAGTTGAAAATAGATAATTGTTGACAAATTATAGTTTCTTTTCTTAAGCAAAGTTTTTTAATTTGATATCTTCAACAAAACATCTTAACTAATTCACTTTATCTATAAACCAAAAATTGATTTACTAAATTTTACTTTAATAAATAGGAGGGGAATATATGGAATTCAATAATATTGAAAAAGAAAAATATATAAAGGATATAAAATCATTTTTTTATAATGAACTTGATGAAGATATTGGAGATTTAAAAGCTTTGCTTGTACTGGATTTTTTTATAGAAGAATTGGGACTAGAGATTTATAACAAGGGTATAGATGACAGTCACAGTTATATACTAAACAAACTTAGTGAAATGGAAGAGATAAAGCTATATAAAAAATAATTGCATTGTAAATATTATATAAATCCTTTTAAATTATCTTTAATAAAAACTTAAAATATGGTAAGATTTATTAGTTATTATTAAAATACAATAGTATATTTACTACGAGGGGAGGAAAACATGGAGGAATTAATTTTTGGCCTCATAGGTGGTACAGCTCTTTTAATGTATGGTGTTGATATGATGGGAGATGGACTTGAAAAAGCATCTGGAGATACTATGCAAAAAGTACTTAAAGTTCTAACAGGAAATGTTTGGGCAGCTTTCATAGTTGGTACTATAGTTACGGCTATAGTTCAAAGTAGTACAGCTGTTACAGTATTAACCGTAGGATTTGTAAACTCAGGACTTATGAAACTACCACAGGCTATAGGAATTATTTATGGAGCAAATATAGGAACAACTCTTACAACACAATTAATGGCATTTAGTTTTAAATTTAAATTAACGGATGTTGCATTACCAATTTTAGGAATAGGATTTGCATTAAATGCAATAGCAAGAAATAAAAAATTAAAAAATTTAGGTCAAGCAATGATGGGCTTTGGTTTAATGTTTTTAGGATTAAAAATATTAAATGATGGAATACCAATGTTAGAACAAAGTCAAGGACTAAAAGAATTCTTTGCAAAATATGCGACAAATCCATTTGTTGGAGTTATGCTAGGAGCAGCAGTTACAGCAATGGTACATAGTAGTGCGGCTACAATAGGATTAGTAATGATACTTAGCCAAGCAGGTTTATTAAGTTTAGATGCAGCAATATTTATTATGTTAGGTGATAATATAGGAACTTGTGTTACAGCACAGTTAGCAAGTATGACAGGAAATATAAATGCAAGAAGAACAGCATGGGCACATACTTTTTATAATATTTTTGGGGTTTTATTGGCATTGATATTTAAACCATTCTTTATGTGGGTTATAACAATTATTACTGAATCAATGCATGCTAATCCTAACATTTCAATGTATATAGCAAACTCACATACATTATTTAATGTATTAAGTGCAGTAATATTCTTACCTATTACTAAATATTATGTTAAATTCTTAGAAAAAGCTATAAAACCAAAGGATAATAGAGTGCAGAAGAAAGAAACCTTAGATGAATTATTATTAGATACACCAGCAATTGCAATTGAGGTTGCAAAGAAAGAATTGGTAAGGGGTTATCAATTGGTGGAAGAAATGATGCAAATTACAATGGATATGGTTTATAATCATAAAAAAGATAAAATTGGTGATGTAGCTGATATAGAAACTGAAATAAATAATATGCAAAAGGATTTAACTAGATATATAGTTAAAATAGCATCAAAAGAATTGCAAGAAGAACAATCAATAATGATACCACCACTTATATCTTCTGTAAATAATATTGAAAAATCAGGAGATAGGTTAATAGAAATTTGTGGATTGTTGGAAAAGAAAATAGATCAGAATGCAGAATTTACAGAAACTGCCATAGGAGAATTAAAAATATTAGAATCTAAAGTCTTAGAAATGTGTAATATTTGTATTGAAAGCATTGAAAAGAATTTTGAAAACACACCTAAGATAAGAGGATTAGAAAATGAAGTAGATGCATTAAGTGATGAATTACAAGAAAACTATGTAAATAGATTAAATGAAGGAATAACAAATGTAGATAGTGGAGTATTATTTGTAGATATGGTAGGTCATTTAGAAAGAATTGCAGATTATATTTATAAAACAACATTATATGCAAAAGATGAACTAATAGGGATTAAAAGAAAATATAGACAAGAATCATTTTAATATATAAAAGACAGAGTTATTCTGTCTTTTATAATATTTAATAAAATGAGAATATATAGTAAATTTATGATATAATTATTAAGATAAGCTCTTATATTTAAATAAAATTTATAATAATAGATAGAATATTGTTATTCTATAAGGAGGGTTATTCTTGGGAAGTAGGCTAAGAATCAAAAATTTGAGAGAAGAATTTACAAATTCTGAAGAAAAAATTGCAGACTATATACTTGAGTTTCCAGACGAGGTTTATAATATGACATCTGAAGAACTTGCAAAAGCGACAAAGACCAGTGCTGCATCTGTAGTTAGATTTGCAAAAAAATTAGGTTATGAAGGATTCCAAGAATTAAAGATTGCAATAGCAAAAGATTCAATAGACAGTGAAGAGATAAAACTAGAAACAGTTAGTGACGAAATAACTATAAATGATGATGTTAAATTTATAATAGACACATTAAGCAATGCAAATATAAAAGCTATTAAGGAAACGGTAAATTCACTAGATGGAAAGACAGTAGATATTGCTACAGATATAATTGCAAAGGCTAAAAATGTAAATATTTTTGGTTATGGAAATTCATCGATAGTCTGTGAAGAATTAAAAAATAAATTAATACAATTAAATATTTCGGTATCATATCATTCTGACCCTTATTTACAAATTGTATCGGCAATAAATATGGATGTGGAAGATTTGGCAATAGGTATATCTCATAGTGGTAGAACTGAAAACACCTATAATCTATTGAGACAGGCAAAAAAATCTGGGTCAAGAACAATATCCATAACTAAATATGGTGACAATCCAATATCTGAACTTGCAGATGTAAATTTATTTACGACTGAGGCAAAAAAAGAATTAGGAGTAGAAACAATGTCTTCTAGAATTGCTCAGTTAACAGTGGTTGATATATTGTTTTCGAATATTATTAGAAAGAATAAAGAAAAATATAATAATATAATTGTAAATAATAATGTCGCAACAGATATTTTAAGGATAAAAAGATAGAGGTTGTAGTACTTTAAATTATTAAGAAGAAATACTGATAAAACAAAATTGAGTTTAGATGACTTAAATTTATTATATAGATATATGAAAATACAGAGGATAACAACTAAGCATAAAGTTATAAAAGTATTTATGTAAAGCATCAAAAGTAAATAATTATCATCTAATAAAGTTAGATATTTTTAGATTTTAGGTAAGGAATTTACAATTAGAAATGTTAATGAAGCTTTCAAATATTAGAAAAATTTCATTAATGTATATAGTATATTATTTTAAAAAGAAAAAAAGAGATTGTTGAAGATTAGTCAACAATCTCTTTTTTTGTTACTTTATTAATTAATTAAATCGATAATAGATAAAACTTATTGAGAATTTATATACATGGAGATTATCTATTAGACTATAAAATATTTGGATTGTATAATGAACAATGACAAATACAAGAAAGTGAGGGATAAAATGAAAAGTTCAAACAAAATTATTATTACAATTTTATTATTATTGTTATTAGTAGGATGTAATAAAACATCAAATGATGTAGAAAAAAACATAAAAATTGGATGCATGAGGATCACAGAGGAAATTATAGATATTATAATACCAGAGATGGAATCAAAAGGTTTTAAAGTAGAAAAAGTGGTTTTTGATGGAGCATCTAATATAGCAGCAACGGCATTAAATGATGAAAGTATTGATGGGTTTATTGTAAATCATCTTCAATGGGTAGAAGTTTTTAATGAAAAGAATAAAACTAATTTACAACTTGTAAAACCATATATTTATTATTTTAAGAATGGGGTTTATTCATCAAAATATGATTCAATTGATAAATTGCCAAATGGAGCGATAGTAGCAATTCCTGGGGATACTAATAATATGGATAGAAGTTTAAGATTACTTGAGAAGATGAATTTAATAAAGATAGATAAGAATAAAGAGCTATGTAATATATCTGATATAATAGAAAATCCTAAAAATATAGAGTTAATAGAGACAGAGATAACAGCAACTGTTAAAAGTTTGTATGATGTTGATATGATAATATCTGGAGCAAATGCAATGCGATTAGCGGGAGAAGATTTTACAAAGAGCTTATTTGATGACCCGATAGATAAAGAATATCCCATTAGTCTAACTGTTAGAGAAGATAGTTTAGAAGAAGACTGGGTTAAAGAATTAATGAATGTAACTAAAAAAGAAGCATTTATAAAAAAGTTTAACGACCATTATAAGGGAACTTTTATACTTTATTAAGAAAGGTGATAAGATGAAAGAAATATATTTAAATAGATTAAATACTTTAGATTTACAGAATTTAATTAATAATGGTTCAATAGATAAAGTAATAATTCCAATAGGTAGCTGTGAATCGCATGGAAATCATCTGCCATTGGGCACAGATATTATTATATCTAAAACTATGTCTGAGATTATTTGTGAAAAATGCCCCGGTACAATTATAGCACCGCCAATTCCATTTGGTACTTCTATAAACTATAATCAATATCCACTTTCTATTAGTTTAAGATATGAAACTAATATTATGATGATAGAAGATATATTAACTAGTTTATTAGAACATGGATTAAAGAATTTGATTATATTAAATGGTCATGATGGAAATATCCCTGCATTAGAAATTGCAGCAAGAAATGTGAAAAATATATATAGAGATTCTACTATATTAATAATTCCAGGTTGGTGGTATTATTCGAGAACAGTTTTAAAAAATAATTATAAAACAGTAGACGGTAAAGGGCATGGAGGTGAAGCTGAAACATCTTTAATGCTTGCTATAGAAAATAATCTTGTTCATCAAGATAGAGCATGTTGTCAAATCCATAAAGATGTCTATGAATTATCCAAATATGGGAATATGGTTATATGGGATATTAGCGAAGTAAGTAAAACAGGAACTACAGGAGACTCTATACATGCAACTAAAGAAAAAGGTGAAATATTATTAGAAGAATTTACAAGTTATATCATTGGAATAATAAAAAAATTAGATAAATCTAATTGGAAATATGATAATAAAAAATAGTATTAATATGGTTTTAAGAAATTTTAGAAGTATTAATAAAAAATTTATCTATCAAGTATTGTTTTAGTATGGACTAACTATTATTTAGAATTTGCTTATTATATTAAATATTAATATAAATTCGGGAGGTTATTTATGGATAATAATTATAAGGAGTTATCTGATTTATTACATAGTTTATTAGAATTAGATAGAGAAGTAGTTGGTATAAAATTGTTTAGTAACAAAAATGAATTCGAATCAAATTTATTTAAAGAACAGAAGCATAAAAAAGCATATTGTACAATAGTAAGGGATGCTTCAAAAGGAAAATCTGAAAAAATATCGGGATTGAATTTCGCATGTAAAGGATCGGCAAGAGCATTAGGTATGATACCTTCAGATCTCAATGATCTATCAGGTATTCGAAGGAAAGACTATAAAGGGTTTAGTAATTTATCTTTAAGCAGAAGTGTATCTAGAAAAACTGTACATTGCTTAAATGTAAATTATGGTGTAGCAGTGGGTCCGTTGAATAAGTTCATAAACAATCCAGATATAGTTATAATAATTACTAATTCATTTAATATCATGAGAATTTTACATGGGTATAGTTATAATTATGGAAACCATGATGGATTTGAAGCTATAGGCTTAGGAGCTATATGTCAAGAAGTTACTTCTATACCATTTGAATTAAACAAGATAAATATTTCTTTTCTGTGCCCAGGGACAAGACTACTATGTCAATGGGGTGAAGGTGAAATAGCAATAGGAATACCATTTAACTATTTAGCTGGAGTAATTGAAGGTATATTACAAACAGTTAATCCATTTGAAAGAGATGGGAATAAGAAGCGAATTGAAGAAAAACTAAAAAAATTAAAAATATCCAATAAATATGAAATTAAATATAAAAATAATTATGATGATGGTGGTTATAGGGGATTATCGGAAGAAGAAAAAAACATTTTTTTAAATACTAAAATATAGGAGGAGCATATGAAATTAAAAAATAATGTATTTTTACTATTAACACTTTTAATATTATTGACTTTCACAGGTTGTAAAGCAAATAATGATGCTTTAAAAGATAAAGTAATTTTAGGAGGAGGAAATTTTTCAGAACCCATATTGAACATGATTAAAGAAGGATTGGAAAGCAAAGGATATTCAGTAGAAATGATGATATTTGATGGAAATCATCTAGCAGCAACGGCATGTATGGAAGGAGATATTAGCGCTTTTATTTTCAATCATAAGCCTTGGATAGAAAAATTTAACAAGGAGCATGACAGTAATTTGTTGACAATGGAACCTTATATATTTTATTCTAGAACTGCAATGTATTCATTGAATTATGAAAGTCTGGATTCACTACCTAATGGTGCAAAAATTGCAATTCCTGGTGATCCAACAAACTTAGAATTGTCATTATTGTTGTTAGAAGAAAATAAATTAATTGAATTAAATGAAAAAAGTGGATAATTTTATAGTTTAATGGATATAAAAGAGAATTTTAAAAATATCGAGCTAATAGAAACAGAAATTACTCAAACAATGGGTAGTATTAAGGATGTTGATGCTGTAGTAGTTAATGCTAAAAATGCACTAGACTATGGACTAGATGCCAAGAATTTTCTAGTTGAAAATATGTTGAAGAAAGACTATCCTGTTGGTATAGTGATTGATGATAATTCTAAAGATGAAAAATGGGTTAAAGATGCTATAGATATAACTCAAACAAAAGAATTTAAGGATAAATTTGATGAAATATATAAAGGTACTTTAGTATTATATTAATTATAATAAATTATATAAAAAATAAGAATTAAAAAAAGCTAAGCAATCGCTTAGCTTTTTAATTTTCCATTTAATAATTTTTTACTAAATAATATAATGTTTTAACAGGCATTCCTGTAGCAAATTGAGGTATATATCCTCTTGGTGAATCGTAATAAGCAGTTCCAGCAATATCTAAATGAACCCAAGGTTTATTCTCAACAAATTCTTCTAAGAATAATCCTGCTGTTATAGTACCAGCCCCACCTTTACCAGTATTACTTAAATCAGCTCTCTTGCTCTTTATTAATTCTCTATATAAATCATTATTTGGTAATTCCCAAACTAATTCACCAGCTTCATCACTAGCATTATTTACATCATTCATTAATTCTCTATTATTTGTGATAGCTGCAGTATGAATATTTGATAATGCAACAACAGCTGCCCCAGTTAATGTAGCAAGGTCAATTATCTTATCAGCCTCTACAATTGTAGCTGCATAGTATAGTGCATCTGCTAATGTTAATCTACCTTCAGCATCTGTATTACCAACTTCAATAGTTTTACCAGCCATTGAACCAATTAAATCTCCAGTTTTATATGCATGACCTGAAATCATATTTTCACAAGCAGCAACTATTGCAACAACATTCTTTTTAAGTCCTGATTTAGCTATGGATTTCATAGCTCCAATAACTGCACCTGAACCACCCATATCACAATGCATTGTAGCCATACCAGCTGGGGATTTTAAGCAATATCCACCTGAGTCATAAGTTAAACCTTTTCCAACTAATGCAGTCTTTTCCTTTGAGTCAGGGTCTCCGTTATAAGTCATAACAATAAACTTAGGTTCTTCGTTAGAACCTTGTGCTACTGCTAAGAATGCTTTCATATTAAGTGATGCAATTTTTTCTCTTCCAAATACTTCCACATCAACTCCAAGGGGATCTAATTCAGCTTTAGCTGTATCAGCTAATTTTGTAGGAGTCATATACATAGCAGGCTCATTAACTAAGTCTCTTGCTAAATTAACACCTTCCATAATATTTTCTGATTCTCTAATAGCATTTTCAACAATTTCTTCACTTGCTTCATCACAATCAAAATAAACTAATTTTAAATAAGCTTCCTTGTCTTTCTCACTAGTTAAGAATTTATTAAACTTATATTCTGATTGAAGGAATCCTTCTACTATTGCTCTTTGACTTTCTTCTAAATCTAAGTCACCATATTTTTCAACAACTAACTTAGTTGATTCAATTTTATATGCTTCTAATTCTTTAGCAACATTAAAGAAAGCAAGTCTTAATACTTCATTATCAAGTTTAGCTTTTTCACCTAAACCTAATATTATTATATTTTTACTATTTAAAGAAAGGTCAGAGTATAATTCACCCTTATCTCCTTTAAAATATTCTTTTTCTTTTATAAATTTAAATAAATCGTTAAATTCATTAAGCTCTTCTGTTTCTTTGAAAACAGGTATAATACTTACATTACCTGCATTACCAATTAAAAACTTCATTCTAACACATCCTTTCAATTTAATATAAATATTTTATCAGAAAATACTTAAATCTTCAATCTTGACTGGAAATACTGCAGCTAGGTATTAGAGTAGATTTTTTTCAATCCACTTTGCAACGCCATTATCATTGTTTGTAGATGTTGTATAATCAGCAACATTCTTAACAATATCTAATGCATTATCCATTGCCACACCAGTTCCAAAGTATTCAAGCATTTCTATATCATTGGTATCATCTCCAAATACAAGAATTTCTTCTTTCTTTATATTTAGATAATTACTAATGGCAAGTATGCCGTTTTTTTTAGTTGCCTCTTTATGCATTATCATACCCATTTTATCTTTAGAAACATGCATATATAAAAAATCAGGTAGTATTTCATTAATTTTATCTACTTGCTTATCATCTTCAATTAATGCATATAATTTATCTGAATTTCCCGGAAGAAAAGAGAAATTATTAATAATAAGTGGTTCTACATTTTTCCAATATAGACTTGCATCATAGTTTGCATAGCTAGAATTTGCTATTTCTGCTACTAATTTAATATTATTTTCATTAATTAATTTTAAAAAATCATAAATTAAATCGGCTTCAATTGTCCTATCATAAATTTTATTTCCATCAAGATATGCCCTTGCTCCATTCATAAGTACATATCCATTAAATAGTTCATATGGAACTAAAGACTCTGTACTCTTACCTCTAGCAGTAGCAAATAATAATTTGTAGCCACTATCTTTTGCAGATTTAAAAATATCTAAAGTATAATCTGATATAGTTTTTTCTGTGGTAAATAGTGTTTCATCCAAATCTGTTACGATCATTTTTATCATATATATCTCCCTTAATATAAACTTTAATCTTGTTTAATATATTAATAGTAAGTTAAATAGATATTAAATATAGTATTTTAATTAAAATACTAGGGTATAATTTTTATATCTACATTTATATATATTATATCATAATAACTATTATTAAAATCTATATTATATTCTTTGACTATTGTTTTCATCTTATGTAATATAGTTATAGATAATATTAAGAGGTGTGATAGATGAACACAATAAATATGGAGAAAAAATATAATAATTATATATTAATGGCGGATAGTTTTTATGAGAATAGAGATTTTATAAATGCTTTAAAACTTTA
>RRZT010191153.1_pt1 | contig 12414 bp, 11 predicted proteins | sample 2165551 | NCBI WGS metagenome assembly RRZT01 (sample SAMN10456910, study PRJNA506462) | wastewater metagenome | biome: wastewater; feature: sludge; material: wastewater sludge; isolation source: wastewater sludge with Escherichia coli K12::gfp cells carrying plasmid... | place: USA: Moscow, Idaho... | reverse complement strand
CTCGACCTTGTCCAGCAGCTAGCGCGTCTCTTCCTCGTCCAGCGCATAGAACACCTGTTGGCCCACGTCGACGCGGAACAGCGGCGGCATCGCCACGAACACGTGGCCAGCGTCCACCAGTGAGGGGAAGTGGCGCACGAACAGGGCGCAGATCAGCGTGGCGATGTGCAGGCCGTCGGAGTCGGCGTCGGCGAGGATGCAGACCTTGCCGTAGCGCAGCTCGCCGAGGTCTGCCGAGCCTGGATCGACACCGATGGCCACGGCGATGTTGTGCACTTCCTGGCTGGCCAGCACTTCGCCGCCGTCGACTTCCCAGGTGTTGAGGATCTTGCCGCGCAGCGGCAGGATCGCCTGGAATTCCTTGTCACGCGCCTGCTTGGCCGAGCCGCCGGCGGAGTCGCCCTCGACCAGGAACAGCTCGGAGCGCATCGGGTCCTGGCCGGCGCAGTCGGCCAGCTTGCCGGGCAGGGCCGGGCCCTGGGTGATTTTCTTGCGCTCGACCTTCTTGCTTGCCTTGAGGCGCCGGCCGGCATTGCTGATGGCCAGCTCGGCCAGCTGCATGCCCAGTTCGGGGTGTTCGTTGAGCCACAGGCTGAACGCATCCTTGACCACGCCGGAAACGAAGGCTGCAGCCTCGCGCGAGGACAGGCGTTCCTTGGTCTGGCCGGAGAACTGCGCCTCCTGCATTTTCATCGAGAGAACGAAGGCGATGCGCTCCCAGACATCTTCCGGTGCCAGCTTCACCCCGCGCGGCAACAGGTTGCGGAACTCGCAGAACTCACGCATGGCATCCAGCAGGCCCTGGCGCAGGCCGTTGACGTGGGTGCCGCCCTGGGCGGTGGGGATCAGGTTGACGTAGCTTTCCTGCACGCTCTCGCCGCCCTCGGGCAGCCACAGCAGCGCCCAGTCGACCGCCTCCTTGTTGCCGGCCAGGCTGCCGACGAACGGCGTCTCCGGCAGGCGGGCGAAGTCGCTGACCGCATCGCTGAGGTAGGAACGCAGGCCGTCCTCGTAGTGCCACTCGACCTTCTCGCCGCCGGCCTTGTCCTCGAAGGACACCGCCAGGCCCGGGCAGAGCACCGCCTTGGCCTTGAGCACGTGCTTGAGACGGGCGATGGAGAACTTCGCGGCGTCGAAGTAGCGGGCATCGGGCCAGAACTGCACGCTGGTGCCGGTGTTGCGCTTGCCGACCGTGCCGACCACTTCCAGCTCGCTGACCTTGAAGCCATGCTCGAAGGCCATGGCGTATTCGTTGCCGTCGCGGCGCACGCGTACCTCGACGCGGGTCGACAGGGCGTTGACCACCGAGATGCCGACGCCGTGCAGGCCGCCGGAGAACTGGTAGTTCTTGTTGGAGAACTTGCCGCCGGCGTGCAGCTTGGTGAGGATCAGCTCGACGCCGCTGACGCCCTCCTCCGGGTGGATGTCCACCGGCATGCCGCGACCGTCGTCGATCACCTGCAGCGAGTTGTCGCCATGCAGGATCACCTGCAGGCTGCGGGCGTGCCCGGCCAGCGCCTCGTCGACGCTGTTGTCGATGACTTCCTGCGCCAGGTGGTTGGGGCGGCTGGTGTCGGTGTACATGCCCGGGCGCTTGCGCACCGGGTCGAGGCCGGAGAGGACCTCGATGGCTTCGGCGGTATAGGAGGTATTGGCCATGGCTGGATGTCCGTCTGGCGAAAGGGTCGCCCGCGGCGCGCCGCGGGCCGGAATTCAGGCGTGGGTCAGGCCGGCGAAGGCCAGCAGCTCCGGAATGCGCGCGGCGAAGCCCTGGTAGCCGTGGTCGCCGCCGTCCTCGATCTGCACCGTGCAGTGCCGGTAGTAGTCGGCGGCATCGCGATAGTCGAGGGTCTCGTCGCCGGTCTGCAGCCACACCACGAAGCGCGCGGGGTCACGGGGCGGCGGCACTTCCAGCGCCGCCAGCGCGGCGACGTGCTCGGCGGTCAGCTCCCAGCACTCGCCGCTGTAGAAGTTGCGCTGCGCGCCGAGATAGCGCTCGAAGTAGCGCTGTACGCGCACCGCCGGGTTGATCAGCAGGGCCTTGAGGCCGTGGCGCTCGGCGAGAAAGGTCGCATAGTAGCCGCCGAGGGAACTGCCGACCAGCACCGGGCACGCCGCCTCGGCGAGCAGCGCCTGCAGCTGGTCGATGGCGCAGCGCGGATCGTGGTGCAGCGCCGGCACCCGCAGCTGTCCGGCCAGCCCCAGCCGCGTCGCAGCGGCGAGCAGCTCGCGCGCCTTGTGCGAAGCGGGCGAGCTGTTGAAACCGTGGATGTAGATCAGGGTCGGCGGCGTCATCGGCGGGGTCTTTTGGCTGTATGGATATACATAGCGCGCATTATCCGCCAGGCGTCGGCAAGTTGCATCCCCTGTCTGCAGGCGCGCCGCGGAGGGCGGCCTCTCAGTAGCGGTGGCGGCGCGGCACCCGGGCGGCCAGTTGGCTGAGCAGCTCGTAACCGATGGTGCCGCAGGCGGCGGCCACCTCGTCGACCGGCAGGCCGGCGCCCCACAGCTCCACGGGCGTGCCGACCCGGGCCTGCGGCACCGCCGACAGGTCGACGGTGAGCATGTCCATGGACACCCGACCGACCAGCGGCACGCGCTGGCCGTCGACCAGCAACGGCGTCCCCGGCGGAGCGGTGCGCGGATAGCCGTCGGCATAGCCGCAACTGAGGGTGCCGATACGCGTCGGCCGCGGCGCCACCCAGCTGGCGCCGTAACCGACGCTGTCCCCGGCCGCCACCTCGCGCACCGCGATCAGCGCGCCGGACAGACTCATCGCCGGCCGCACGCCCAGCGCGGCCGCAGCGCGGTCGGCGAACGGGCTGGCGCCGTAGAGCATGATCCCCGGCCGCAACCAGCCCAGTCGCGCCTCGGGCAGCGCGAGGATCGCCGCCGAATTGGCCAGCGAGCGCTGGGCGAAGGGCACGTCGTCGAGGCTGCGGAACGCCTCGATCTGCTGCGCGGTGAGCGGATGGCCGGGCAGGTCGGCGCAGGCGAAATGGCTGATCAGGTTGAGCTCGCCGACCTGAGCCGCGCCGCTCAGCCGCGCATGCCAGCGGCGCAGCTCGGCGGCAGCGAAGCCCAGGCGATGCATGCCGCTGTCCAGCTTCAGCCAGACCCGCAGGGGCTGGCGCAGCCGCGTGGCCAGCAGGGCCTCGGCCTGCTCGGCGCTCTGCACCACCACATCCAGGTCCAGTTGCGCCGCCAGCGGGTACTCGTCGGCGGACAGGCAGCCCTGCAGCACCAGGATCCGCGCACGCGCGTTGAGACCGCGCACCTCGCCGGCCTCCTCCAGACAGGCGACGGCGAAACCGTCGGCCTCCTCCAGGGCACAGACCACCTCGCGCACCCCGTGCCCGTAGGCATTGGCCTTGACCACCGCGAAGCTCGGCTGGCCGGCGGCCCGGGCGCGAACCAGCGCATGGTTGTGACGGATCGCGGAGAGATCGACGGTGGCGAGGAGAGGACGCATCGGAAGGCTCGCAGAACGGCAAACGGGGCCGTCATCTTACCGCTTTGCGCGGAAAGCCCCGTACTTTGAGGATGGGGATGGATAGCACAGTAGGCAAATCCTCCCTATAGCGGTCTCGACTGCTGCTCGATGCATTGTTTGACCACCGCCAGCGATGCCCTGCCAATACTGCCGGCAAAATAGCTGAAACTCCACAACACACTGCTTCGATAGGCAGGAGTGATCAGCTCAGGATGAAGCTGCTTAATGCGCCTGCTCGATCTTTCAGGCTGCTTCTGCATTTGGTCATAAAGACCAAGTGGGCATGGAGCATAAACATGCAGTGCCTGCCGGTTCTTTGGCTTTTTCCGTGTCCATAGGCCAACTACACTCAGAGCGATGAAGCATACCAAGACCCTCAAGGTTCGCATCCGAGACAAGCACGCCCACGTGCTGCGCCAGATGGCGCGCAGCGTGAACTTCGTCTGGAACTACCTCAACGAACTCAGCCAGCGCTCGATCCGCGAGCGCGGGGTCTTTCAGTCGGCATTCGATCTGGATCGCTACACCCAGGGCGCTGGCAAGCTGCTGGGCCTGCACTCACAGACGCTGCAGGAGGTATCGCGGGAGTACGCTACGCGCCGCCTCCAGTTCAAGAGGTCACGGCTCAACTGGCGCAAGTCCGGCGGTGTGCGGCGCTCGCTGGGCTGGATTCCGTTCAAGGCCGGCGCGGCCAGCTGGAAGCACGGGCAGGTCTACCACAACGGTCACTGCTTCAAGGTCTGGGACAGCTATGGCCTGAGCCAGTACCGTTTCCGTTCGGGCAGCTTCAACGAAGACGCCCGTGGTCGCTGGTACTTCAATGTGGTGGTCGAGGTAGATGTCCAACCGTCGGCGGGTCAAGAAGCCATCGGCATCGACCTGGGCCTCAAGGATGTGGCCACCTGTAGCGATGGCGCCCGGCTGGAGAACGGACGGTTCTACCGCGACCTGGAACCGAAGCTGGCCATCGCCCAGCGGGCCGGTAAGAAAGCTCGCGTGCGGGCCATCCACGCCAAGATCGCCAACCGGCGCAGGGATGCCCTGCACCAGTTCAGCCGTGCGCTCGTCGAGCGCTGCAGCACGATCGTCGTGGGCGATGTCAGCTCACAGAAACTCGCCAAAACCACAATGGCCAAGTCCGTGCTCGATGCCGGCTGGGGCCAGTTGAAGACGATGCTGGCCTACAAGTGCGCACACGCAGGCATCGTGTTCAGAGCGGTGAACGAGGCATACACCACCCAAGCCTGCTCGTATTGCGGCGCGATCAGTCGCAACAGTCCGAAAGGTATAGCCGGTCTTGGAATAAGAGAATGGATCTGCAGTGAGTGCGGTGTCGCTCACGACCGCGACGTCAACGCGGCCAGGAACATTCTCGCGGCCGGGCATGGCCGTCCAGCAGTGGGAATCCCCCGCCTGTAGGCGGGGGAGGATGTCAATCGTCTTCGAAGCCGTACATGCCAGGAGCGAGGTTCTCGAAGCGCGTGTACTTGCCGAGGAAGGCCAGGCGCACGGTACCGATCGGGCCGTTCCGCTGCTTGCCGATGATGATCTCGGCGACGCCCTTGTGCTCGGTCTCCGGGTGATACACCTCGTCGCGGTAGACGAACATGATCACGTCGGCGTCCTGCTCGATGGCGCCCGACTCGCGCAGGTCGGAGTTGATCGGCCGCTTGTTGGGCCGCTGCTCCAGCGAGCGGTTGAGCTGCGACAGGGCGATCACCGGGCAGTTGAATTCCTTGGCCAGGCCCTTCAGCGAGCGGGAGATCTCGGAGATCTCGTTGGTGCGGTTCTCGCCGCCGCTGCCGCCGACCTGCATCAGCTGCAGGTAGTCGACCATGATCAGCGCCAGCTCGCCGTGCTCGCGCACCAGGCGGCGGGTGCGTGCACGCATTTCCGAGGGGGTGATGCCGGCGGTGTCGTCGATGAACAGCTTGCGCTCGTTGAGCAGGTTGACCGCCGAGGTCAGCCGCGGCCAGTCGTCGTCGTCGAGACGCCCGGAGCGCACCTTGGTCTGGTCGATGCGCCCCAGCGAGGACAGCATACGCATCACCAGCGATTCGCCGGGCATCTCCAGCGAGTACACCATCACCGCCTTGTCGCTGCGCAGCACGGCGTTCTCCACCAGGTTCATGGCGAAGGTGGTCTTGCCCATCGACGGACGGCCGGCGACGATGATCAGGTCGCCCGGCTGCAGGCCGCTGGTCTTCTCGTCCAGGTCGGTGAAGCCGGTGGAAATGCCGGTGATCGCCTCGTGACTGTTGAACAGGGTGTCGATGCGGTCGATGGCCTTGGTCAGCAGTTCGTTGAGGCCCACCGGGCCGCCGCTCTTGGGCCGCGACTCGGCGATCTGGAAAATCTTGCGCTCGGCTTCGTCGAGGATCTCCTCGGCGCCGCGGCCCTGCGGGTTGTAGGCGCTGTCGCCGATCTCGTTGCTGATGCCGATCAGTTTGCGCAGGGTGGCGCGCTCGCGAATGATCTGCGCGTAGGCCTTGATGTTGGCCACCGACGGGGTGTTCTTGGCCAGTTCGCCCAGATAGGCCAGGCCGCCGACTTGGGCCAGCTGACCTTCCTTGTCCAGTTGCTCGGAGAGGGTGACCACGTCGAACGGCTGGTTGCGCTCGGCCAGCTTGTAGATCGCGCGGAAGATCAGCCGGTGGTCATGGCGATAGAAGTCGGCGTCGGACACCAGGTCCAGCACCCGCTCCCAGGCGTTGTTGTCGAGCATCAGGCCGCCGATCACGGCCTGCTCGGCTTCGATGGAGTGCGGCGGCACCTTGAGGGCCGCGGTCTCCAGATCGTACTGCTCGGGGACGCCGATCTCGTTCATGCTTGGCTACCGTGTGTTGCGTACTGCAGAAAGACAAAGGGCACGCCTGCCGATGGCAGAGCGTGCCCGATGTTAACCCATGCCACAGACATGAGCCCGGATGGATGCCCGCTTAGGCAGCCACCACCACCACGCGAACGGTGGCTTCGACGTCGGTGTGCAGGTGCACGGCCACGTCGTATTCGCCGACCTGACGGATGGTACCGTTGGGCAGGCGGACTTCGCTCTTGGCCACTTCCACGCCGGAGGCGGTCAGGGCGTCGGCGATGTCGTGGGTACCGATGGAACCGAACAGCTTGCCTTCATCGCCAGCGGTGGCGGTGATGGTGACTTCCAGCTCGGCCAGCTCGGCAGCGCGGGATTCGGCGTAAGCCTTCTTCTCGGCAGCCAGCTTCTCCAGTTCGGCGCGGCGCGCTTCGAACGCAGCGACGTTCTCGGCGGTGGCGCGGGTGGCCTTGCCCTGCGGCAGCAGGAAGTTGCGGGCATAGCCGCTCTTGACACTCACCTTGTCACCCAGGTTGCCCAGGTTGGTGATTTTTTCCAGCAGGATGATTTCCATGCTCTAGAACCTCTTGACTTTTAACCTTCACCGTCCGTGGGGCCGCTGGCGCCATTGCGCGCGGAACGCCCACGAAAATCAAACAGACTGTCGACAACGGCCAACACGACCAGCAGCGGGAACATCACCTGCATGAAGAACACCAGCGCGATGTAGAACCCGACCAGCCAGAACCCCGCCATGCGTTTCTGTGCCACCAGCCCGTGCAGCAGGGCCATGCCGGCAAATCCCAGCGGGATGCTGCACAGCGGCGTAAGCATCGCCAGCTGACTCCCCAGGCCCGGCAGCAGGAAGACTCCCAGCAGCAGGGCGATGGCCAGCGGAGCCGGCAGGCGCAGAGCCTGGAACTCACGGGCAAAGCCACCCGGGTTGTACAGCAGCGACTGCCAGTAGCGCCCCAGCAACAGACCGAGCAGGCACAGCAGCTGCAGCAGCGCAGCCATCAGTCCGGTCAGCACCGGCGCCACCAGCTCGCCGATGCGCGTACGCTCGCTGTCCGGCATCTGCTGGTAGACCTCACCCAGCATCTGCGGCATCAGCTCCTGCAACTCCTGGCTGGTGCGCTGCACCGACTCGCCGAACACACCGCCGATGATCACACCGAACAGTACGCCCAGCGGCAGACTGAGCAGCAGCACAGGCCTCCAGGAGGCAGTGTTGCGCAGCACGGCAGCCAGACTCAGGGTTCCCAGCAGCACCAGCAGCGGCCTGGGCTCGCCGTAGTACCACCAGAGCAGCGCCGGCAGCAGGGCCCAGACCGCGATACCTAGGGCATCACTGAGGCCGCGCCGCAGCAGCACGAGCGCTGCGGCGGCAGCACCGATCCAGAAAGCCAGCGGCAGGGCGGTACCCAGCACCACCACGAGGGTGGCCTGCTTGCGCCCGCGCATGACGAAATCGGCCAGTGCCCGCATGCGTCTAGTCCATTAGCCTGTCGACTGCCGGACCTTAACGGCCGTGGCTGTCGGTGTAGGGCAGCAGGGCCAGGTAGCGGGCGCGCTTGATAGCGGTCGCCAGCTGACGCTGATACTTGGCTTTGGTGCCGGTGATACGGCTCGGAACGATCTTGCCGGTTTCGGAGACGTAGGCCTTCAGGGTGTTGAGATCCTTGTAATCGATCTCCAGAACACCTTCAGCGGTGAAACGGCAGAACTTGCGACGACGGAAGAAACGTGCCATGAAAGTGGCTCCTCAAAACTGGTTACGAAGATTACTCGTCGGCGCTGTCGCCGTCGCTGCCTTCAGCGGCGCCTTCGACGCTGTCGCTGCGGTCACGACGCTCGCGGCGCTCGTTGCGGCTTTCTTCGGCCTTGAGCATCTCGGACTGCTCGGTCACGGCTTCGTCGCGACGGATGACCAGGTTGCGGATCACAGCGTCGTTGTAGCGGAAGTTGTCTTCCAGCTCGGCCAGGGCAGCGCCGCTGCACTCGACGTTCATCAGCACGTAGTGAGCCTTGTGGACGTTGTCGATGGCGTAGGCCAGCTGACGACGACCCCAGTCTTCCAGACGGTGGACCTTGCCGCCGTCTTCTTCGATGGTCTTGGTGTAACGCTCGACCATACCGCCAACCTGCTCACTCTGATCCGGGTGAACCAGGAAGACGATTTCGTAATGACGCATAAATGCTCCTTACGGTTATGCAGCCTGCCGCCAGGGCGGTCAGGCAAGGAGTGAATGTTTCGTATGTGCTTGCCGGCTGCGGGCGCGGACACGCCTGCCAGAACGACAAGGGGTGGCATTGTACGGACGGCCGTGCCGCCCCGCAAGCAATGCGGGGCGCAATTCAGGCGCTGGTGGATGGCCGGCGCTGACGCACCGCCTCGAACAGACAGACCCCCGTGGCCACCGAGACGTTCAGGCTGCTGACGCTGCCGCCCATCGGCAGCTTGGCCAGATAGTCGCAATGCTCGCGGGTCAGCCGGCGCATGCCCTTGCCCTCGGCGCCCATCACCAGCACGCTCGGCCCGCGCAGGTCGAGATCAAAGATCTCCTGGGTCGCCTCGCCGGCGGTACCGACGATCCACAACCCCTGCTGCTGCAGCTTCTCCAGCGTGCGCGCCAGGTTGGTCACCGCCACCAGCGGCACCACTTCGGCAGCGCCGCAGGCGACCTTGCGCACCGTGGCGTTGAGGGTCGCCGACTTATCCTTGGGCACGATCACCGCCTGCACCCCGGCAGCATCGGCGGTGCGCAGGCAGGCGCCGAGATTGTGCGGATCGGTCACCCCGTCGAGCACCAGCAGCAGCGGTACCGATTCGTTGCGCGCCAGCAGCTCGTCAAGGAAGTTCTCGCCCCATACCTGACTGGGACTGACCTCGGCGACCACCCCCTGATGGACGCCCTCGGCCCACTCGTCCAGCTCGCGCCGCTCGCGCTGACCGACCGGCACCCGCGCCTCGCCGGCCAGTTGCACCAGCGCCTGCACGCGGGGATCCTGACGCCCCTCGGCCAGCCACAACTGCTTGACCCGCTTGGGGTGATGGCGCAGCAGCGCCTCGACGGCGTGAACGCCGTAAATCTTTTCCCACTGACTCATTGCTTGACCTTGCGTGTACGAACGGCCGACTCGCCACCCTGCGGAGCGGCGGCCTTATTGCGGGAGCGGGGCTTACCGCCCTTGCCGGCCGGTTTGGACTTGCCGCCCCCTTTGGCATCGACCTTCGCCTTGCCGGAACCCTTGCCCTGAGCTGCCGACTCATCGAGCAGCTTGCGCTTGAGCGCACGACTTTTCGGCACATCGCTGTTGCCGAGCAGGATATCGGCCTGCTCCAGCAGCTCCGGCGCCACCTCGGGCAGCGCCTGCACGCGACCGGCTCGCCCGCCGCGACCGCCGCCCGACGCGCCTGTCGAACGCTTGCGCGGCGCCTTGACGGAATCCTGGCGCGCACCGCGCGGCTCGCGCGCCGAAACCGTCGACGGCGAGCTCTCCGCCAGCTCGAAGTCGATCTTGCGCTCGTCCAGGTCGACCCGCACCACTAGCACCGCGATGCTGTCGCCCAGTCGGTAGGTGCGACCGGAACGTTCGCCGCTCAGGCGATGGTGCATCGGGTCGAAGTGGTAGTAATCGCCCGGCAGCGCAGTGATGTGCACCAGACCCTCCACATAGATGTCGGTCAGCTCGACGAACAGGCCGAAGCCGGTCACCGCCGTCACCACGCCGGGGAAGCACTCGCCGACCCGCTCGCGCATGTATTCGCACTTGAGCCAGTTGACCACATCGCGGGTCGCCTCGTCGGCACGCCGCTCGGTCAGCGAGCAGTGCTCGCCCAGCTGCTCCAGACGCGCCTCGTCATAGGGGTAGATCCGCGCCTTGGGCAAGCTTGCCGCACCGACGCGGCGCACCCGCTCGGTGGCGCGCTTGGAGCGCACCACGCTGCGGATCGCCCGATGCACCAGCAGGTCCGGATAGCGACGAATCGGCGAGGTGAAGTGGGTATAGCTCTCGTAGTTGAGGCCGAAGTGGCCGGCATTGTCTGGACTGTACAGGGCCTGACTCAGCGAGCGCAGCATCACCGTCTGGATCAGGTGATAGTCGGGACGACCGCGCACCGACTCCAGCAGGTTGAGGTAGTCCTTGGGCGTCGGCTCGCCCTTGCCGCGATACAGCGTCAGGCCCAGTTCGCCAAGGAAACCACGCAGCTTCTCCAGCTTCTCCGCTGGCGGCCCATCGTGGACGCGGTACAGCGCCGGCAGCTCGTGCTCGGCGAGGAAGCGCGCGGTGGCGACGTTGGCGCACAGCATGCACTCCTCGATCAGCCGGTGCGCATCGTTGCGCTGGGTCGGGCGGATCTCGGTAATCTTGCGATCGGCGCCGAAGACGATGCGCGTCTCCTGGGTTTCGAAATCGATGGCACCACGCTCCTGGCGGGCCGCCAGCAACGCCTTGTACAGCGCATACAGCTGACGCAGGTGCGGCACCAGATGGGGCATCTGCTGGCGCTGGTACTTGGCCTCGGTGGAGTTGGGCTTCTCCAGCAGCTGGCTGACCTTGGTGTAGGTCAGGCGCGCATGGGAGTGGATCACTGCTTCGTAGAACTGGTAGTCGACCAACTTGCCAGCCTTGGAAACCGTCATCTCGCAGACCATGGCCAGGCGATCTACCAGCGGGTTCAGCGAGCACAGCCCGTTGGACAGCTCTTCGGGCAGCATCGGGATCACCCGCTCGGGGAAATACACCGAGTTGCCGCGCTTGACAGCCTCCTCGTCCAGCGCCGAACCGACCTTCACATAGTGGGAAACGTCGGCGATGGCCACGAACAGGCGCCAGCCGCCGCCCTTGATCGCTTCGGCATACACCGCATCGTCGAAGTCGCGGGCATCCTCGCCATCGATGGTGACGAAGGGCAGCTCGCGCAGATCCAGACGCTTCTCCTTGTCCTTCTCCGACACTTCGGGCTTGAGCTTCTTCGCTTCGCGCAGCACCGCCTCGGGCCACTCGTGCGGCAGATCGTAGCTGCGCATGGCAACCTCGATCTCCATACCCGGCGCCATGTAGTCGCCCAGCACCTCGACCACCTCGCCCTGCGCCTGACGGAAGGCGGTAGGCCACAGATCGATGCGCACCTGGACGAACTGACCGTGACGCGCCCTGCCCTGCTTGCCCGGCTGCACCAGCACCTGCTGCTGGATCTTCGGATTGTCGGCCACCACCATGGCAATTCCGCTCTCCTCGAAGAAGCGCCCGACCAGGGTTTCATGGGCGCGGGTCAGTACCTCGACCAGGGCGCCCTCGCGACGTCCGCGCCGATCCAGGCCGGAAACCCGCGCCAGAGCGCGGTCGCCATCGAACACCAGGCGCATCTGCGCCGGACTGAGGAACAGGTCGTCGCTGCCGTCGTCGGGAATCAGGAAGCCGAAACCGTCGCGGTGCCCACTGACACGGCCACGGATCAGATCGAGCTTGTCGACCGGGGCATAGGCGCCCCGGCGGGTGTAAATCAGCTGGCCATCGCGCTCCATCGCGCGCAGCCGGCGGCGCAGCGCCTCTTCGGCCTCCTCGCCAGCCAGGCCCAGCTCTTCGAACAGCTGGGCGCGGGACGCCGGCGCACCGCGCTCGGCCAAATGCGCGAGGATCAGTTCGCGGCTGGGAATCGGGTTGTCGTACTTCTCCGCCTCGCGGGCGGCCTCGGGGTCGAGGGTTTGCCAATCGGCCATATGTCGGTTTTCACCCTTGGTTGTCTTGCTCATGGTCATGCCTATATTGAAGCGCGAAAGCGGCGCTTCGCGCAGCCTTGCCAGAACAATAAAATTTTTTCACATCAGGGGTTTACAAGCCTTCGAGCCCCCCGTATAGTTTGCGCCCACAGCAGCAGTGAACGCTGTGACGATAGAGCAGATGAGCGATCATCGCACTATTTGCCCAGGTGGCGGAATTGGTAGACGCGCTGGTTTCAGGTATCAGTGGTGGCAACACCGTGGAAGTTCGAGTCTTCTCCTGGGCACCAATGCAAAGCTTGAGCGCACCACTTGCAGGCGATTGAGCTGCAGTAAAAACGCAAGATGCTGTTGCAGTAACAGATGATCGCATGCGATCG
>RRZT012659211.1_pt1 | contig 12416 bp, 12 predicted proteins | sample 2165551 | NCBI WGS metagenome assembly RRZT01 (sample SAMN10456910, study PRJNA506462) | wastewater metagenome | biome: wastewater; feature: sludge; material: wastewater sludge; isolation source: wastewater sludge with Escherichia coli K12::gfp cells carrying plasmid... | place: USA: Moscow, Idaho... | reverse complement strand
GAGATTGCAAGTGCGGTAATCGAGCTCAATGGTTGGAGATTCACTATCGGAAAATTTGATCCGGAAGCTGGGCATCGATTACAGTCAAAAGCCAAAATCACTCACAGAAAAACCAGTTATTGGCGCACAGAACGAGATCCTGCGTGTACCTGCTGCTCCATGATTCGTGTTAATGGCAAAGTGTGCGGTCAAATACGAGTTTATTACCCGGCAGATCACCCTTATCTGATGGTGGAGGAGCAAAATCTCATTAACGCGATCGCCAGCGACTTGGAAAGCTGGCTTGAACGCAAGCGATTAGAACAAGCTCTGGTACTGGTAGCTGAAGAGCAAGCTCACACGATCGGACAGGAATTACATGACAATCTAGGACAGGAAATAGCGGCTATCGGCTATCAAGCCAGGGCGCTGGAGAAGCAAATCATCGCCGCTGGAAACACCAGTATGGCGACAGTTGCCGCCTCCATTGCTTCACAAGCACAAATCTCAGTAATACACATCAAACAACTGGCGCAAGGACTGCTTCCATTTGAAATAGAAGCCAATGGTTTGATTGCCGCTTTACAAGCGTTAGCAAATAGGGTCTCGACGACTTATAGCATATCTTGTCTTTTTTCTTGTAAAAACAGCATCATCATTCAAGATAATACTCTGGCGCTTAACTTGTATAGAATCGCGCAGGAAGCCACCAACAATGCAATTCGCCACGGTAAAGCTCAACATATCACCCTATCTTTGTCCTCGAATGAAGGAATACTATGTTTGTCAATTGCCGATGACGGCAGTGGATTTATTGAAGCAAATGGAGCATCGCAAACAACTTCCGGAATGGGCATAAAAATAATGCAATATCGCGCCAGACAGTTGGGTGCAAAATTAGATTTCCTCTCTCGTGCCGAAGGCGGCACAGAAGTTCGTTTAGAAATGCGGATGGCCTAATAAAATGTCTACAAATAAAATCAAAGTAATGTTAGTGGATGATCATGCCATGTTAAGGCATGGTATGGCGATGATGATCAACATGGAATCCGATATGGAAGTAATTGCCGAAGCCGGTGACGGCAACGAGGCATTGGCAATACTGAAGAAAAACGAACCTGTTGATATTGTTTTATTGGATGTCACGCTTAAAACTGTGTCCGGTTTTGAAGTGATTAAAAGCATGCATGCGCTGAAACCCTCACTTCCCGTTCTGTTCGTTTCCATGCATGATGAGTCCGTGTATGCAGAACGCGCTTTACGCGCCGGTGCTCGTGGCTATGTGATGAAACAAGAACCTGGCGAGATACTGCTGGCGGCAATTCATGAAGTACTCAATGGTAACGTTTATTTAAGCAAGCAAATGCATGACAAACTGTTAAAGCGCATTGCATCGGGTCAAACCGAGCCCGAGCAGCTCATCAACACATTGACGCCCAGTGAATTCGAAGTGCTCCACTTGATCGGACAAGGACATAGCAGTCAAGAAATTGCCAAATTACTTTGTCGCAGCATCAAAACTATCGAAACGCATCGTTTCAATATCCGGGTCAAACTACATTTAAAAGATGGCGCCGACTTAATCCGTTACGCCACACGTTGGATTTCTGAAGAGCACTAAATACGCGCACAGTTTAATTCAATCTAAGGGTTTCCCTTATTTAAAAACAATGGATTCCCCAATATCATTTCAGTATTGATTCTCGTAGGATACACACCTGTGTCAATCCACTTGGAGTCTTACCATCATGAATATTAGGTTTGGAAAATATCTTGCAGTTTTACCGATGCTTTCTATATTAGTCGCTTGTGCGCAGTTGAGCCCAATGGAAGCACGGAATATGGATAGCAGCAAGATGGTATCTATATCAGAAGCCAAAACCTCCAATGATCACGAAAATTTAGCCAATCACTACGACAACCTGGCCAAAGAAATGGCCGCAAAAGTTGAAGAAAAAATGGCATTGCTAGAGGAATATGAAGATCATAGCCATTACTATGGCAGACGAGGACAGGATTATAAATCACATACGCTGGCAAATATCCGCCACTACGAACAAGAAACGACGGCAGCCATTCAGCAAGCTGGTTATCATCGCAAAATCGCTGCCGATCTTCAAAAAAATGAATATGCGCAATCTGGCGATAGTTCGAATCCAGCACAGAACCGCAAAATCAAAGCTAGACTTAGCTCTGAGCCAACAAGTAATTAGAGCATCTTTGCATCAGAGATGCATTGACAGATAGAGTGATGAACTAAGTATCGCTCTTTTAAGAGAATGCCAAAGGCACGGGGGAATTAATACTTCCCGTGCCTTTGGCTGTTTATATTTGTATGTATGAATGAATCGCACCATCACTCTGAAAAAAGATTTCTGAAATGGCTGTTAACCATATTCATAATAGGAGGTACATAATTTTTCTTTTTATATGCAACCACTCCTTACGCAAATAATTTAAAAAAACACTTTAAAGATAGCAGAATAGAACTCGGTGGCTGGATTCACGGTGGTGCAACTTTAAATCCCAGTCAATCAGGTGGTTACAATGGCCCTGTTGCTTTTGCTGATCAAGCCAATCGATTCCAGTTAAATCAATTCAATCTTTTTTTGCAACGCCCAGTAATATCGGAAACCAGAAGATGGGATTTCGGCGGACGTTTCGATTTCTTGTTTGGAACTGATGCAATTTTTACGCAGGCCTTTGGTGTACCGACCTTCGATGTCAATTCCGGCGCAGCTCTCAATCGCAACAACTGGGATCTCCATCTATGCTGTTCCTCAACGCGCACTTATGGAATCGCACTCCCGCAAGCCTACTTGGAGGCTCATGTACCGATAGGGAAAAACGGTATCAATCTAAAAATAGGGCATTTTTATTCTCCCACAGGTTTTGAAACCGTTCCGGCACCGGATAATTTTTTCTATACCCGTGCCTACTCCTTTAATGCCGGAGAACCCTTCACACATACCGGCTTACAAGCAAACTATATCGTCAACAACAATTGGTCCGTCTCTGGGAGTGCCGTTACTGGGAGTGCTACGGGCGGCTGGGATAGCGGGTGGGACAAGCAATTAGGTAATTGGGGTGGCGTTGCGGGCATTACCTGGACCAGCGATAGTCAAGCCACTTCACTCAACGTTACCGGCACTTATGGCAAAATTTCAACACGAAGCGACGAGTCATGGGGAATGTACAACATTGTATTTCAGCACAAAATAGATCCTAAAACTCTGCTGGTGTTACATCATGTTCATGGTTATGCCGGTGGCGTATTATTGAATAATCTGAAATATACCAATGCAGTAAAGGACGCCGAATGGATTGGTTTCGTAACGCATCTATACCATGATCTTACCGAGAATTTATCAATCGGTGCGCGTGGTGAATGGTTTCGTGATCGCGATGGATTTCGCAATCCTTCTCCATTCCGGGTTGCTGCCGCAACCAACATCGTGAACGGCGCAGCCACGAGTTACGCCGGCAATCTCAGCAGCGTCACCATTACCCCAGCCGACTACTATGCTGCGACCATCGGTTTAAACTGGAAAGCCGCTAAAACGTTAAAACTCCAATGGGATGCGATAAAAAAGCTAAACATCCGCCCGAACATTCGTTATGACAGGGTCGATGCTTTGCATACAAACGCTTATCGACCCTTTGCCGGCAATAAAGATCAAATTCTGTTTTCGCTCGATTTCGTCATTCCTTTCTAGGAAAAAAATCATACAAGCGATAAAATGCAAATCTCACCCACAATACCCACTAATTACGCCAACCTGCCCAAAGCAAGTTATAAACCCGGCTTGACCTTCGCTTTACTGATTGGATCGCTGCTTTGTTTTGTCGCCATCCTTCTATGAATCTCAGCAAATCTCAGGCTTTTTTGCAAGGTCTTTTCATGTGCACGAATATTCGCGGAGGTATGCGACTGCAAATCCAAACCTCTTCGTCCATAATAATAGGGACGTGCTTCATAAGCCTCAAGGATTCTTTTATTCTTCTGCAGATTCGATCTTGCTTCATCGGCTACGGTTTCATAATAGTTGACCAAAGCCTCATGATCATTGTTCGCGATCCCGGTCGGTGCAATTAGCGATGCATTCATCTGTGCACAAGCGCTCAGAACGATTAATGCCAACACGCCGACTGACAATTTCAATGTTTTCATAATGAATATCTCCTCTACCGTATGGCACCATCTTAATTTGATCAACACCGCATGTATATTGGGATAACCCTTGTTTTTCATTAATGGTAACCATTAACCATATCTTTGTAGGCACAATATTTCTCAGACGATGATTACTGAAAAATATTATTTATCAAAATGTTAACCTAATAATACTTTAAAATGAAATGTAACTCGAAATACTCAGGATGGCTGATATGCGCCTTGACGAGCGGCGTTCTTTTTTGCTCGATATATTCTGATAATCTTTGCGCCAACAGCTTTAAAAAATTTCTTAACCATCACAAACTGGACTTCGGCGGCTGGATTCACGGGGGCGCAACATTAAATCCCAGCCAATCCGGAGGGTTTAATGGCCCTGTCATTTTTGCCGACCAGGCCAACAAGTTTCAGTTGAATCAATTTAACCTGTTCATGCGGCGTTCGGTCGTTTCCGAAGGCAAAACGTGGGATTTTGGCGGGCGTTTCGATTTTATGTTCGGAACCGATGCTATTTTCACCCAGGCATTTGGCGTGCCAACGTTTGATGTCAATGACGGAACGCCGCTCAAAAGAAGTGAGTGGGATCTCAACCTATGCTGCGCCTCTACGCGCACTTACGGTATCGCACTGCCACAAGCGTTTTTTGAAGCGTATATACCTATCGGTAACGGACTCAACGTTAAGCTAGGTCATTTCTATACGCCTACTGGCTTCGAGACCGTTCCAGCACCCGACAACTTTTTCTATACCCGGGCTTATACTTTGAACGTCGGCGAACCCTTCACCCATACCGGCATGCTGGCCACTTATCAAGCTAACGCAAACTGGCAAATTCTCGGAGGCCCATTGACAGGCAGCGCAACGGGTGGCTGGGACGCAGGCTGGGATAGGCAGCTAAGCAACTGGAGTGGATTGGGAGGTTTCACCTGGACCAGCGATAATCAAGCCACTTCATTTCATCTTTCCGGCACCTATGGCGAAACTTCCGCGCGCAGCAGTGAAATCTGGGGATTCTACAATATCGTGTTCAAGCACAGAATCACCCCCAAGACTTTGTTAGTGTTACACCATGTTTATGGTCATGCTGGCGGCGTGTTGCTGAACAATCTGAAATACACCAATGTCATCAAAGATGCCGAATGGTTCAGCGCCCTCATCCATCTCTACTATGATCTGACCGACAATGTATCGATCGGTGCACGAGGCGAATGGTATCGTGACGAAGATGGTTTTCGTAACCCCTCCCCGTTCCGCATCGCCGCTGCCACCAATGTCGTGAATGGCGCCACCGTCAGTTATGCCGGTAATCCCAGCACTGTCACCGCTACCCCTGCCGATTATTATAACGCGACACTCGGTTTAAACTGGAAAGCCGCAAAAACGCTTAAACTGACCTGGAATGCACTGAAAAAACTCACGATCCGCCCGAACATTCGCTATGACCGGGTCGATGCGTATCATACAACCGCATACCGGCCGTTCGGCGGCAACAAAGACCAGATCCTGTTTTCACTCGACTTTTTGCTGCCTTTTTAGGAATTGGAATAATTGACATTACTGCAGTTCAACGCAATAGCCGTCATAACCCAAAAACTTGATATACAGATTCTTGCTCAATTTGATCTTTGACAGATCATTTTCCACTTTCATGATTTCCATCCTGCCGTTCCAAATGCGCTTCCACGTCCCTTTGACTAAACCCTATCGCACTGGCGACACGATCTGCATGACTGACTTTGGAGATACCTTCAATCATTCGGTGCGTCGGGCCTTGCGGTTGGAATTCAACTTGCAGGTAGCGGCCAATGCTGTCTTTTTGCAACAGTTCGCACAGTTCGTGATTATGCGTGACCAGCAAAGTGCTCGCGCCGAGTTTATGGAATCCTTTCAGAATGTATTCCGAAATGGTCATTTTTTCTTCAAACGTGGTGCCTTCGGATAATTCATCTAGCACCACCAGACTGAGCGGAGTGGCATTAAAGAAAATCTCCTTGGTACGCTGGAGTTCATGGCCGAAACGACCCATTGCGGCGCTGAGCTGGCCGGGGTCGGGCACTTGATAATAGAGATGTTCCGCCGGAACCAGTTGCCCTTGCGTGGCGGGGATGTAGCAACCGATCTGCCCGAGTAATTGAATTTGCACCACGGTTTTGCAATACGCCGTCTTGCCGCCGCTGTTCGGGCCGGTGATGATCAGTACGCGCCCTGCCTGATCGAGGTGAATATCATTCGGCACGTAATCAGGAATTGTCCGTATCAGCAAAGGGTTTCGCGCTTGACTGACGGTCAGGCGGTGTTTCTTCTCATCAAGGATTTGCGGCAATACCTTGCCACCGGTAATCGATTGACCATAGCGGTAGAATGACAGCAATTCATCCAGCATGCCATATGCTTCAATAGCCTTGGCCAGTTCCGGGCTTTCACGGAATTGCCTGCGCAACGGATAAATGATCGAGTCACGGTCGGATACGCCCATCGCCAGCAACACAATCGGAAACACCGGCACCGTGAGTGCCAGAATGCCGTAACCAATGTAAGACGCATTGAACTGCGGCATGAAATTTTGCAAGAAAAATAAAATCCCATACGATGCGGCAAAGAAAGTCACCATCGGTATGAGTTTAAACAAGGTAGGCCGGAAACGTGAATATAGATCGAAGGCCGATTTTTCTTTCTTGCTTTTGAATTTGCTGCCGGAGACGTAAGCCGGGCCTTGCATCAATGCATAGATGCGCGATTGACCGAAATCACGAAAGGCATCCAGCAGTGTGCGCAAATAGGGAGACTGTGGCTGTGGAATTTGTGCAGCGCCCTCGACCAGATCCATGCCAAATTCGGTGCCGTCGACGTATTGCCGGTAACCATAGCCGCCAAATTCCAGTTTATCCGTGCGGCTGCTCGGCTCTTCGGTTGTCAGGCCGCCATCAAACTCACCATACAACAGATATTTCAATGATTTTTCCCCGGAAACCGTTTTTCTCACAAATCTTTCAATCGCATCATGTAGTTGCGGATCAGATTCTATTTCACGCAACGCTATCTGTTTTTGCTGCAACATTCCTGCATCCTGAGCCGGACGGGCGATGGAGCGATACAGCGTCAGCCGACCGGTTTCAGTCTGGGTTTGATTGACCGCATGAAACAGGGCTTCTGCCTCAATCGCTTCAAAGGTTTTCGCATCCAGTGTTTCGTAATCGCTTTCGGTGGGGCGGATAGCTTCCGCCGTCGTGGGTTGGCCGGAGTCGGATAAAATGAATTTTTTGCGCCAAATATCAATCATACGGAAAGTCTGTTTAAGGTTTTTTCGGTTTTTGTGAGTTGTCAGCAAGCAATGCTGACTGAGCGTGTAAAATACGCATATTTGCAATGAAACACAACACCATGATATTTCCTGTTCACCTGCACATTGTTTCTAACGATGCCATCCATTAGCAAACCGCTTCGATTGATCGGTTATAGTGCCATAGCAATTGCGATTGCGCTCACAAGCTGGTATTACACCCGGCCAGAACCATTGGAAGTGGATTTAGCCGTCATCGCCACAGGTGACGTAGAAGCCACGATTGTCAACACGCGCGCGGGCACGGTCAAATCCTGCCAGCGATCCAACCTTGCACCGATAACCGGTGGAAAGATTACCAAAATATGGGTAAAAGAAGGCGATCATGTGCAAAAGGATCAGGTTCTGTTGGAGTTATGGAATCACGATTTACAAGCACAGCGCGAGCTGTCACAACGCCAGCTAACAATGGCGCAAGAGCGGCGTCGCGAAACCTGCATTCTGGCGGAAAACGCCCAACGTGAATCGATTCGTACGCAACAATTGGTCGAACAGGGCTTTGTCAGCTCACAACGCTACGACGATGCCCACGCCAACGCACGCTCCCGCCAGGCCAGTTGCGAAGCGGCCATTTACGACATCAAGCGCGCCCAAGCGCAGAACCACGTATCTCAGGCCGGGATCGACCGCACCATCATTACCGCGCCGTTTTCCGGCGTGATTGGAAAAATTTCCGGTGAATTAGGCGAATTCACCACCCCTTCGCCACCCGGTATCCCTACTCCGCCGACGATTGATCTGATCGACGACCGTTGTTTGTATATCACCGCACCAATGGATGAAGTCGATGCGCCCAAAATCAAGGTGGGACAGGAAGCGCGCATCACGCTCGACGCCATGCCGAAAAAAAATTTTCCTGGGAAAGTCCGGCGTATTGCACCCTACGTGACTGAAATCGAAAAACAAGCTCGCACAGTGGATATCGAAGTGGATTTTCTGCATATTCCAACAGATACCCTGCTAGTGGGTTACAGTGCCGATGTGGAAATAATCCTTGAGCGCAAGGAAGCTGTACTGCGTATTCCGACGCAAGCCATCCGGCAAAACAATAAAGTCTGGACCGTGGATGAAAATAATCGATTAGCTGAACAAACTTTGGAAACCGGTTTGAGCAATTGGAGTTTCACCGAGGTGCGCAGTGGCTTAAAAGCAGGTGATCAAGTGCTGATGTCTTTTGATCAGGACGATATCAAAACAGGTGTTGTCGTGCAGTCTAAACCTCAATAATCATGATCCGCTTGACTGCTATAACGCGCACATTTCATATGGGTGATCAAGCGGTTTATGCGCTGAATAACATCAATCTACAGATCGCCTCAGGAGAGTATGTTTCGATCATGGGGCCTTCCGGTTCGGGGAAATCCACTTTGCTGAATATTCTCGGCTTACTCGACAAACCCGATAGCGGACGTTATGAGCTGGATGAAAAATTAGTTACCGATTTATCGGAAACCGAGCAAGCGCAAATCCGCCGCGAAAGAATCGGCTTCGTCTTTCAATCATTCCATCTTGTTCCACGCTTGACCGCCGCAGAAAATATCGAATTGCCATTAACACTCAGTGGCATACCGTCTGAACAACGACAGATCCGGGTCGATCAAGCGTTACAGGCTTTCGAACTAAAAGAACGCGCACAGCATCGTCCGGCGGAGCTTTCCGGCGGGCAGCGTCAGCGCGTTGCGATTGCGCGCGCAACCATCATGCAACCCAGCGTCATTCTGGCGGATGAACCCACCGGAAACCTGGATCATCAAATCGGTGCAGAAGTGATGACGCTGTTGGAAGATCTCCATCACCGTGGAACTACGTTAATTGTCGTCACGCACGATCGGGAATTGGGTGCGCGTGCACATCGCCAGATCGGCATGCGCGATGGGGAAATTTTAACCGACCAAGCAAATGAAACTGATTGATACAGTACAAACATCATTTAAAGCGGTGCTGAGCTATCGCATTCGCTCATTGCTGATCATACTCGCGATGGCGCTGGGGGTAGCCGCCGTGGTAGTGTTGACAGCATTGGGCGATGGCGCAAGAAACTATGTAATCAATCAATTTTCTTCCATCGGTACCAATTTGCTCGTCGTGCTGCCCGGACGTGCAGAAACTTCGGGGGCATTCTTGGGTGCAGTGTTGGGCCAGACACCACGCGACCTGACGCTGAAGGATGCACAATTAATCGGCCGCTTACCGCAAGTGCGGCGTTATGCACCGCTCAATGTCGGCGAAGCGGAGCTATCCGCTGCCAATCGCTTGCGCGCGGTGACCGTGCTTGGCAGCAACGCCCATCTGATACCGATCCGGCACATGGTGCTGGCGCAAGGGAGCTTCTTGGCACATGGCACTGAGAATAATGCTCAAATCGTTCTGGGCGCAAAAATAGCCAATGAATTCTTTCCCCGCACTCAAGCCATCGGGCAGCGCGTTCGATTGGGAGATAGTCGATTTCTGGTCTCCGGTGTTCTGATGTCGCAAGGTGAAACCATGGGATACAATACCGATGAAATTGTCATTATTCCGATTGGTTATGCACAAGCCATGTTTAATACGACTTCACTATTCCGCATTCTGATTGAAGCCAAGAGCCACAGTGAAATCGAACCGGCAAAGCAGGCTATCCTAGCGACAATAAAACAGAATCACGACGGAGAAGAAGATATTACCGTGATTACGCAAGATGCCATTCTCTCGACCTTTGACCGCATTCTGCAGGCATTGACTCTGGCAGTCGCCGGGATTGCCGCGATCAGTCTGATTGTTGCCGGCATTTTAGTAATGAATGTGATGCTGGTTGCGGTCAGTCAACGCACCGCAGAGATCGGCCTGCTGAAAGCCATCGGCGCATCATCCGCCGATATCCGTCGCCTGTTCTTTGCTGAAGCGGTTTTGTTGTCATTAGCAGGCGCTATTTTAGGATTCTTGTTAGGACAATTTGGCAGCTTGATGCTACGTTTAACCTTTCCACAGCTTCCCGCCTGGCCACCGGCATGGGCTTCTATGGCAGGAATCACAGTCGCTTTGATCACCGGAACTCTAGCCAGTATGCTGCCCGCCAGTAAAGCAGCTAAATTGGATGCAGTGAATGCACTGGGAAAAAAATAAACTTAAGGGATACTTTCCACTTGATCTTTTGTACACTAGAAAAACATCCCCAAAGCTCATCACCCATAGCGCCGACCTACCCGCTTACACAATTGGATCTGGCTCAGCCTTCCTGCGAGTTGATCGTATAAAGATTACTTTTTGTCCTCAGCAGCTGTACCGTCAGCATCAGTAGCGCCCGTATCATGCCTTGTGACATCATCTGGACCATAGGCCGACATTTTCGGTCTATCCATCAGATGCCCATCAGGCGTTCTTTTAGGCTCATTACAAGCAGCAAGCACCCAAGCTGAAAATAACGCGGTTAAGAGTATATATTTTGTCGTCATGTCATTTTTCTCCTCTGCATAGAACGTTAGCTTAATCCAATTCTGTCGTATTGCGTATTGTATTTTTAATGTATAGAAATATTTAGCAATACACGTTGATTTATCTCAACCTTGGTGTGTATTCAATCACTTCTCTGCAATGGGTTGCAGCACGCTTCTAGCAATACATTCATTTATTCAGAATCACGTACTGCAAATATTTCACCTGTACCTGAAATGCGATAAGCCGTTGGATTACGACTGCTATAATTTCGGATCCAAATTAATTCAAGGTAACTGAAGAAAATGAAAGCAAAAACAAAAGAGCGCTCGGAGTTTGCGCGTTGGAGTTTCAAACATGCGTGCCTATCCGCAGCTATCGCGGCTCTAGCTGTTCTGGGATATCGTTTTGGCATCATGAATTACCAAGTGGCATTGGTCATTCTTATCGGCGGAGCAGCGCTGGGTATGATGGCCATACTTTCCGCCATCGTCAGCATTCTCGCCATCATTACACCGGTCGACACTAAAGTGACGGGAGCGCTTTCAGCGTTCGCTGGACTGGCACTTGGCCTTACTGTTGTAGCGCCTGTTTTCCTCACTATTCAGGCAGGATACAAAGTACCGCGTATTCATGACATCAGCACCGACCTGCAAAATCCACCAAGCTTCGAGACCATTCTTGCTCTGCGCACAGCCGAACACAACGCGCTAGACCGACAAACTCCAGCTAATCTTACCCTGCTTCAGCAAGTAGGTTATCCCGACCTCGGTCCTCTGCTGATTGATAAAGATCCGAGTCAAGTGTTTTCGGAAGCCGTCGCGCTCGCTAAGGCGCGTGGCTGGGAAATTATTGCTGTCTCTGCAGAGGATGGCATCATCGAGGCGACAGATACAACCCAATTCATGGGTTTTAAGGATGATGTTGTGATTCGCGTATCTGCTAAAGCGGATAAAACAATCGTTGATATGCGCTCCGCCTCCCGCATTGGCATTAGCGACATGGGCACCAACGCGGCGCGCATTAAAGCGTTTCTGCATGACCTTAATAGCGAAAAGTAACAACATATTTCAGGCTTAAAGCAATTGAGTTAACAGTTGATGGCACATCAAGCTACGAGAAATATTCTCGATCAATGTTGACATTAGGAAAAACGAGTGAAAACGCGTAGCAATGCGCACTCCAAGCCCTTTTCCAACACCGCAGGCAGTTTCTCAAGGACCTGTCAAGAATCGGTGCAAATGGAGTTTAATCTTGACAAGATCGACCAAATACACCATCATCGCCCCCGAAAATAAAATTGTGATGATTTGCAGAAAAACAATCGGCTGAGTTGATTACAGTTTGGAAGCATCGAAACGGTAGCAAAATGCAACTTCGAATCCGGTGATTGATTCAATCTGATATAATCCCCCGGTTGCTTAACAAGCTGGAAGTAATTCGATTGTACTTAAGCGCCCGTAGCTCAGTTGGATAGAGTACTTGGCTACGAACCAAGGGGTCGTGGGTTCG
>RRZT011414280.1_pt1 | contig 12418 bp, 9 predicted proteins | sample 2165551 | NCBI WGS metagenome assembly RRZT01 (sample SAMN10456910, study PRJNA506462) | wastewater metagenome | biome: wastewater; feature: sludge; material: wastewater sludge; isolation source: wastewater sludge with Escherichia coli K12::gfp cells carrying plasmid... | place: USA: Moscow, Idaho ... | reverse complement strand
CTGCCCGACAAGCTTCTGCCGCTGACGGGCAATCAGGCGCAGTTCCCGCAGCTTGGCCGACGGCACGAACGAGCCGCGCAGCAAACCAGCGCGCGCCAGCGTCGCCAGCCAATGGGCATCTGTCGCTAACGCCGTCACCGTTCCTTGCTCACTTACCAATTCAATTCCGAACGTCGAACAGAAATGCAGAATATCGACTCGGTTGACGAACTTAACAGACTCTTTTCCGTACCGCGAGTCGAAATGAGTGGCATTTACGTGCCCGCAGCCGGCACTCGCAGATCTCGAGTCCGCCGCACTCAAGCCCCTAAGGTTTGGGTAAAGGTATTGCAGAAACCAGAACGTCGAGAAAGCCCCCCCTTCTGCGTGGTTCTGCCGCGTAAGCGGGCATACGACCAGTTGTTCACTCCAGAGGCGAGTTCATACCGACAATCTTCTAGACATCTCGATTTCTCGAACCGGTATTCGCTTCAAACAGACTACGCACAATCTGCATCCAAACGGCTAAGGCACGCATGGCCGCAACCCACTGCCCCACCATAGAACTTCGACAAACAGATTGAAGCGCAGTCTTAAGGAACACTCACACGAACTATTCAACTCAAAGAAGTAGGTGCACGAATGAACTCAATGAACTTCACGAAATCCCAAAAAATCCAGTATTGGCTGGCTATAGCAATGGGGGTCATTTCAATACTGTTGTTGGTATTGCTAATAGCACTTGAACTATCGCGGCCCTGCTTACCGTAGAAAGAGCCACAGTCCTGCTGCAGGCCATGCAGCAGCGACTAAAGCACAGCCAATGGTGATTACTGAGAAAGGTCCAAGTTGATGAGCGGCAAGCCTAGCAAATAAGGCAAACATCACCATTCCTGATAATGAAAGGGCCAACGACACAATGTTCGAATAGTCCGAAAGAATATAGTTCACATCAACCATCCAGAAAGAAAGGTGGCATCATTATCGAATGCCATGGTCTTGCATAGGTTCATCACCCGCTGTTCCCTGCCGTCGGTAGTTACAGTTAGTTCGGAATTCAAAAGCAGGATTTAGGTTACTTCCAATAGGGCGGCCAACTCTGGATGATGAGGATAGTCGTCGAGCGCCGCTTTAACCAACGCTTGACGGCTGATTCCGGATCCTCCTCCTCCGAGCTTAAGTGTCCGGATCGCAGAGAACCAGTTTGCACGTCCTGTTCCACTTAGTTTGAGACGGGAAATATCTCCTCCAGCACGCGGCCAGATATCTTGGTCGTTAGGACCGGCTGGGTACAAGTCGGCCATGATTGTTTCAAGCTCGCGCCAAGCATCAGATGCGCCTTGTTGGAAATCGACAGCCTTTACTCCGCCACGCTCAAGCGCAATTGGAAAGTTGCTCTCCAAATCTGAGGCTTTAAAGATGGGATGCTGACGTCCGGGCACGCTTCTGGCAACCTGTTCGGCCACGTAGTTGAACACATCGAAAACGCGAATGAGCCCATCGCCATCTGTATGAGCCTTTCCGCGCAAAGCCTCAAGTAGTCGGCACGTAAAGACACTATTGCGATCCTCCCGTAGGACAAGAGACGTCTCGTTCGCTCTCGATGAGGCCATGATGACACGGCCAGTCCCCTCGGCCAGACGCTGCAGGGATTTCTCGTCGAAGCCAAAACGGACATCTCCATCCAGATCGCATTTAAGCACACTGACTCCCCCAGCGTGACAAGCGTCTATGAGCACGAGCAAGCGTCTGGCCCTGATCTTGGACAAGGCCGCCGAAAAATCTGCTTCCGAAAGCGTAGTGTTTTTCAGACTCCCAAGCTTGCTGTCGAAAGACACAAGCGCACTCGTCTCGTCTGTACCTTGCCGAAGGCGTGCACCATGTCCTGAGAAGAAAATCACGACCGTATCGTCCGGACGTGCGACGCTGGCGAGATCGCCAAGCGCGTGCTTGATGGCAGACAGAGTGGCCTGATCATTGAGCAGTATGCGGACATTTGCTGCGGGAAAGCCGCAATAGTCACTCGATTGCAGAACTGAGGCCACATCGCGCGCATCATTAAGCACTGCTTCGGGGAGACTACTTACCTCGTCGTAGTTTGCAACACCGATCACCAACGCGCGCCCCTTATCGAACTCCACAGTTACTAATCCTTTCAGTTTGGTTTCACGACGAACTCATCGGTAACCGCCGAACTCGCGGTCATCCGCAAGGAAACTCACATCCGTGTTCGCGACATAGTCCTTCTTCATTTCGCGTAAAAGCGTCTCAATGCAGGGACGTCCTCCGCGACGAATATGCCTTAATGCCTCACGCCAGCGGGAGCGCCCGTTACCTCCCCAGCGGAGATCTGCATCCTCTCCGCCTGCCCGCTCCCAGAGGCCGTTTTGGTCAGGACCGGACGGGTAAAGCTGCGAGGCTAGATCTACAAGCGAGTCCCATTTCTCCGCAGGAGTGATCTGCGACAAATCGTATAACCACCGATCTATATAGCCAATTAGCGAGACGCAGGCCAGTAGTGCCGGTCGAACATCCTTACGTCCCCTGCGCAGTATCCGAAGCAAGTCATCCACCACACCCAGCCACCGCCGTTTGGCGACAAGTTGCCCAAGTATCTCGGCGTCAGTCTGCGGTACTTGGTGCGTGCGTTCGATAGCATTGTCCAACCAACGACGGAACCGATTCTCGTCGAACTCACCTAGTACACCCACTAGTTGAACGGCCTGCGCAATGCGGTTACTCACAAAGCGCTCGAGAACGGTGTCAAGCGTGGGATTACTGAGAATGGCTTCGCATAGTACTGGCTCGACGGAAGAGCATACGAGGCCAGCCTCAGCATTTTGTAGCCATGCTGTCGCGGTTGCATGAAGCAGACGGCCTCGTGCGGGAGAGAGAAGTTTGGACCACAATTCGGTGCGATGGGAAAACGTGCTCAGCTCGCCAAGCGGCGTATTCGCAATACGATCTATCAGTTCTGGTGGGACGACAACACCGTTGATGAAGTCGACGAGCACTTGGTCGAATGCACTGCGGGGATCGGCTGGGCCACGCCAGGCGTCGAGGTTTTGTTCCAGCGCTGCTGACCAGACGGCACGCGCCTGGTTGTTCGACATGTCAATCGTGGCTAGCAGTTCGGGGGTCTTTGCTACAACATCGGCCGCAAACATTACCAGCCTCGGGTCGCCTACTTCGACAGCGCAAGCAACGACTTGAGCGGGCATTGCACGCATAAGCGCCATACGTACCCCGTCATTCGCAGGCTTTGGTTCAACGCTCACAACGAGCCTAACAGCCTCCATCGGTGTGTAGGCTGCTGCCGCAGAAGCGCCATACAGTCGGTACAGCCCCTTTCTTTCTGCGTAGGCAAGAATGGGCTTCACGGCGCTGCGCCCGATCTGCGTAGGCGCAACTTGAACTAGACGATCCTCTAGCTGCTTACTCCCACCGAGATGCGACCAGAGTGGCTCGGTGAGCCCGGGATCGGCTTCTGCCCAGCGCCACAAAGCCACAGGAAACGGCTCCACGCTCTTCCGAGCTGCCCCCGACAACCCTTCCAGCACTGCCCGTCGCCATTCCGCTGATGCTCGGTCGACCTTTAGCGCATCCGTTACGACGTGTCGAAACGCCACATCTTCTGTTTCCAAAAACCGGCTATCGGCCACTCTATGCACTAGTGCCGCCCAAACTCGTTCGGACTGAGCAAAGCCACGCAACTGCAGATTGCGTAGTGTGAGAATGTCATTAGGACTAGCATTCTCGAGCAAGATCATGAGGTGGTTAAGAAGATCGCCTTTCCCCACTTTTCCGTTGCTTGGTTCAGGCGAAAGACGCTCGACCAAGCGGACGGCAGCTATCGCATTACCAATTGAGTCCGGCTCAAGCACTGCGAGCCGGAACGCCTGCTCCAAAAGAGCTAACTCGCTGAAGCTTGAGGGTTCCGCCCCGATGGTATCGGCAAATATACGTACTGGCTCCCCAGCTCCATCACCGCTGAGTAATCCCGACGCCAGCGATTGAGTGTTGCACACAAAGCGATCAAGCAGTCGGTGACCTTGCCAGCGCCCGACAAGGCTGGCGGGTATACAAACCAATGCCGGCAAAGGAGTCTCAACGAGATCGCCCGGCCCGAAGCTCAACCGGAAACTGAAGCCACGGCGCAAAGCAGGCCATAATTGTCCCCAAAGAGAGACAATCAGCGACTCGAATTCTTGATAGCCTACACGAACCACTGGGCCGATAGCACCGCGCGCAACAAGCGCGGCCGCCGTCACTGAAAGCTCGGAAACGGCGGGTGGAAGCGTATTACCTAGAACGATATTGAGTGCCGAGACTTCCGCAGGCACTTTGGGCTCAGTGACTAACTGTTCGAAGACCGGCCGCAGGTCCAGGGTGGTGGTGATGACATCAATTGGCGCGATTATGGCGTGCGATAGGACCATCCCCGCACGCCCGGCAGTCGGATCTCGGAAGGTCCGCGCGATAACGTACCTATCACGATATGGGAAACCCGATACGAATGGCGACCAATCCGCACCAGGCGGCGCATTGTCCGGTAGGTCCAGACGAGGCGCGAGCTCGATAGCAAGCAAGTGGTCGCCACTCGCCGCCCGCAGCCCGTGGCCGCCTTTCACTTCGCCAAAGAATGCCTGCTCAATAATCATTATGCCAGCGACTTTGCTTGGTTCTTAGGCCAAACAGTCGAGAAGCAACTCGACAGGTACTGTGAGATCCGGAGAGTGTGACCCGTCCGACTTCACTACATAGCCGAACTCCTCTGGCCCACGGCAAATGTACTCAGCGTCGCGCTCATTGGGGCTGAGTGGGCGCTCCAAGGCCGACAGCCCAAGCACCATCGGTACATACCAGTTCGATCGAATGTAAGCCGCGAGCATTGGCAACCTCGATTCGAGTACGGCGGCAGGCGTGCCGTCGAATCCAAGCTCATCCCAGCAGGTAAGAAGGACACCAAGTCGTGGCCGAGGAATCGGGCTTTCCGTTACTGCCCCGACAAACCTCAACATCTGAAGTAGCTCGATGAGTCTTGCCTGATCGGAGACGTGCACTTCACAGTTTTCGACTGACTTCCCATGAAGGTTACCGAGTGGGCGCGAAAAGATATCATCACCAACACGTGTCTGCTGAAGCCGGATCAACAGCAGCCACGATTGGGCGGCCCGGATGCGATCTTGCCAGGAGTTGGGCACCCGGCGTGAGGTAATCATCGTCTTGATCTGTTCGCCGCCGTAGTCGGGCCAGACGAGGTTAGCCTGACGCCCCGCTTGGTTTACGACCGGCCAGACACTATCGACATAGATGGAAGTCGCCGTGTGATCAGCAGCGCGGCCTTCGTTAAGCGCCTCAAGCGCCGCCTCAAATGGCTGGAGATTGGTAGCAGCTCCATTCATTCGGAGTAGGCCATCGCCTTTCATTAGGCGCTGCAACAATTGCGCTCCATAGTGCGTCTTTCCGACGCCGCTCTCGCCGATGAGCAGGATGGAATTACCAACTGTATTCACGATTGTCTTGCACCGTACATGAAGAGCGGGTCATGGCAACCGCTGGTCGGCAGTGGGAGTAGGAGGCTGGCACGCCGCATCTCCAGTATCCAGTTCAGGAGCTCGATCAGACCAGTGCCGTTCCCACAGCTCTCCGCACCACTCGATACCACGCTGACCGAGAACTCCACTGCGTCAGGCATAGTGCCTATCACTGCATCGCGTACGGCTCGCTCCATTTCCGGCGCAACAGTAACGTCCGATTTTGTCCAGACCAGTGCAATTGGCCGCCCTCGTCGTTCATCGGCCAGCCGGCGAGCTAGGAGCCGTAGCGCATTGCGCGCTGTACCCATGTTGTCGCCTGACAAGGCTTCCCGATCTGCAACAACGAGAAAGACGTCGGCGCGGTCAGAGATCCAGCGCGCACCTGTTCCTTCCGCCGAATCACGGTTAATTGCCCACTTCTGGAACCACTCACCGGGTGCATCGGTGAATAAATAATCCATCGACCGTGCATCGTTGGCATCCCAGAACGCCAAGTGGAGCAAACCTGGAGCTCGTCCATTTCGGCTGGTCGTATGAGGAGGAAAGGAGGGAGGCTGTCCGGGATTCCAGCGCATAGACCCAGCAACCGCCTCCCATCCAGATAGCGAGTAAGATCCCGCAAATTGACGGTTAGATGCTTGAATAGCGCCGCGTCCTAAGAGCAGATACCAGGCACCAAGCAATGTAGTTTTTCCTGCGTTTTGCGGCCCAGCGACTCCGACGATAAAGGGACGCGCACGTCCTGCAACGAAACCGAGGTCTGCTAGGCCAAGTGCGCTCCCTGACCAGGGAAGGAGCACCTCATTGGTCTGCTCGGATTCGACAGCAGTTTCTTCGGCGTGACTGCACCATTCGGGACATTGCGACAGGTCTGTATGGCCGAGGTCGCAACCCGTATCGGGCACGAAGCAAGTTCCGCGCTTGCACTTGTGCATTAGACTCAGGCCTTTCGGGTGCGCTTCGACGGTCTGGCGCCATCATTTGCTGCTCGTGCTGCCTGTAGCTCTCGAAACACCCATGTCGCCCAACCAGGCAGTGTAAGCTGCGCATCCGCCGGCACGCCGGTCAGGCGTCGGAAATCGGTATCGGAATCGGCTGCCGGAGCATAAGGATGGGCAACCAATGCCATGATCGGCCCTCGTCCATCAGGAGGGCCGATCATGGCGGCTCCTGCATCACGGAGCATGGCAAGGTTTTCGTTTGTCTGCGCTTCTCGGATCAAGTCACGGATCGCAAATGTCTCTTCCAGCTCGACAAAGGGTAAGCCGACAACGGCCTCAAACAGGAAGGCGGACACGCTGGCGGGTGAAAATGTCGGAATCTGCAGGTGAAGGTCAAATGCCATCTGGGCAGCAGCAACGGTCGGTGGAAGTTGTCGATAGCTGACGCGGATAGAGGGGGAAAACAGTGCCTCCTTCCACCACAATAGGTTGGTTCGACGCTGTAATCCGGCGGTTGCGCCACTCACAGCCATTAAGGTTGCATCGACGTATGTAGTGACGTTTGTTGCAAGGTCTCGAAATGGCTTTGACAAGTCCGCTTGCTCGACCATCGTCTTACCGACAACAGTGTCGACCACCTCGGCTATGGTTTCGGACATGCGCTTGCTAAACTCGGCGTTCCACTGGGCTGGATTACTCTGTTGCCAGTGGGGATTGCCGTTGGTTACGACATTTCCCTGTTGCGGGTCATGATATTGAGGGCCCCCAGCTGCACGGAATTGCGACAAAAGCTGTTCACGGTTGGTGCGGGCGGTTTTCACCATCGGCGCTTTGAGTTCAGGCACATCGAAGTTCATGGCTGGAGCGGTGATTGAGGAAGGTGTGGCCCACTCAGTTTCAGCCCGCGCATCCACACGTTCTTCAATAGTGGTCACGACATCAGCCCAGATCGCCCGCTCATCGCCCGCTTCCATGAATGGCAACGTGTTGCGGGCGGAGGTCGCAAAAGCTACGCCAATACGTTCGTCTTCGGCTGCCGCTTTCGTAAGTGCTTCGAGTAGCATTGCCCGAACGACTGCTATCGGCGTTCCAGAGAAGGTGTTGATATAGGTTGCCCAGCGGATTTTTAGTGCCTCAAGCACCTCGCAGACAACTGGGTCATTGGTCGGAGCTTGCGGATCAAAAGCCACCAAGGCATACGCTGTGGCTTTCGTGGGGGTTTTCTTTAAATTTCCAGCCAGATCACTAGCCGTGGCTTGGAGCTTCTCGAGCTTGGCGTCATCTCCACCAACATCGATCAGGCCGTGGCTCAAAAAGCGGAGAAGGATACCCTCAGTCATCTGCGACCCCAGTCCCTTTGGAAAAGTTATGTTTTTGTCCAGATAGGACGTTCGCCTAGACTACACCAAAACCACCATGCATACCTGCACCTCAAACCATCCCCACAATGATGGAACCCTCGAGTCATAGGGAATCTTGCTTGCCATCTTTCACTTCCTGTTTCAGAAAAGTAGTGCCTAAGCATCGACACAGCCGCAGTTCCCAGAGACGACGGAATAGTACGCAGACGGGCAAGTTGGCTACATGCCGTACGGCGCCTGTCAGATCACTGCGGTTGATCAAGAAGGCAGAGGCAAACGTATTGGCCTCGCGCTCGACATCCCGGCTACCATTCGCCACTTAGCATTTCAGCGTCGTGTACGAGTCCAACTGCATTCATTTGGATGACACGATGACGCAAGTCCTTCAGAATAGAGGAATTATTCAACCTGAAAGAATGATCAATGGCCTTTCGGCGTGTCCGTGACGATTTGGTAGGAACCACTACCATCGAGGCTCTTTTTCAAGACTTGCGTGGTCGGAAGGTAGATAGTCCATGGGGCCACCAAGTCGATCTATGGCGCACATACGAGAAAGATGCACCCCAGACCTCAGATGTCGCCATCCAGTTGCCAACTGGAAGCGGAAAGACACTAGTGGGATTAGTACTCGCTGAATGGCGTCGACGAAAGTTCGGTGAGCGAATTGTCTATCTTTGTCCAACACGGCAACTTGCGAACCAGGTAGCCAACCAGGCCAAAGAACACTATGGTTTGGAAGTCGCTCTCCTCACCGGAAGGAAAGATGATTTCGATCCGAAACTGTCCGGTGATTACTTGGCTGCGAAGCGGGTCGCTGTCAGTACTTACAGCGCACTATTCAATGTGAAGCCCTTTTTCAACGACCCCCAAGTCATCATTTGTGACGACGCCCACGCGGCCGAGCAATATGTCTCAAGCCATTGGTCCGTCGAAATATGCATGGAGGATCATCCGCAATTGCTTGCATGTCTTGCTGGCATCCTGAATAACTACTTGGAACCGCAAGCTCAAGCCCGCCTCACTGGTGAGGCAAACAGCGATATAGATCTTTCATGGTGTGACAAACTACCCTCACCGCAATGGTGCGATATCGCATCGGAGATTGCGGGAGTCATCGAAGCACACGTTGGAGAATCACGCCTACGTTTCCCTTGGAGCCAGATCCGAACGAGTCTCAACGCCTGTCATTTATACATGGGCCATGGGCGAATACTAATTCGACCTTTCATCCCACCAACGGACACGCACCTACCTTTTGCAAACGCAAGACAACGCGTTTACATGTCGGCAACTCTAGGCGAAGGTGGCGAGCTGGAACGAATATTTGGCCGTCGTCATATCAAACGTCTTGAGATTCCGAAGGGGTGGAACAAGCAGGGAATTGGGAGACGTTTTTACTTTTTCCCCGAGCGATCTCTCGACTCCGAAGCTGCGATGGCGTTGTCCCTAACAATGATGAAGGAGGCAGGACGCAGTGTAGTGCTAGTTCCCAGCGAACCGAGCGCCCGACGAATTACTGGCTTGATCCACGAAGCACTGGATTTACCCGTTTTCCAAGCTCGCGACCTGGAAACATCAAAGACACCCTTTCTTAGCGAAGAACATGCCGTCGTTGTGGCTGCCAACCGTTACGAAGGAATCGACTTTCCCGGCGACGAATCGCATGCGCTGTTTATCATGGGATTGCCTCGGGCGACGCACTTACAAGAGCGCTTTCTCCTCGACAGGATGGGTGCGAATGCTCTGTTCAACGAACGTATTCTGACTCGAGTAATACAAGCATTCGGTCGGTGTACGCGGGGTGCGACTGACTATGCCGCTGTAGTGGTTTTAGGGGAAGAGCTCTACAGATATCTCATGCGCGGCGAGGCTCGCACTCCGCTCGATCCTGAGATGCAAGCCGAATTGGAGTTCGGAATTCTTCAGTCGGACGAGGTCGATTTCGAAGGAGCTCTCGAAAACCTCCGTGTTTTTCTTGCGCAGGGAGAAGCTTGGCAAGATGTGGATGAGGACATCCTAAGCCTGCGCTCCAAGAAGAACCAAGCGTCCTTTCCGGGAGTTGATGAACTACAGAAGGTTGTCAAGTACGAGATTGACTACATCTACAGCCTCTGGTCTGGAGATATGGACGGGGCGCACACAGCTTGCGAGCGCATTCTTGATCAACTTCGAAACCCCGCACTCACTGGTTACCGGGCATGGTGGAACTACTGTGCAGGTTCGGCATGTTGGGCGTCGGTCAAGAAAGGAGCTGGCATCCTTGAGCCCCAAGCTCGAAGATACTTCCGTCAAGCCGTCAACGATGCCCGCTTTGTGTCATGGTTGTCGGATCTTGCTGTCGTTTATGGAGAACCCGACAACAAAACCAAGCAGACCCCACCAGAGGTAACACAAATGCTCGAGCGTATTGAAGAGCGCTTTATTGAACTCGGAACCTCAAGTCCGCGAAAGTACAACGCAGAAGAAAAAGCAATCCTCGAAGGGCTGAGTGACGGTGATGCCGATCGATTTGAAGACGCACAACGACGTCTTGGCCTCTTACTCGGTTTCATTGCCGGCAACTCCAACGATCAAGGCGCGCCTGATCCATGGTGGCAGTTGGACTCAAAACACTGCGTCGTATTCGAAGATCACTCTGATGCGAAACCCGGTTCATGCCTTGATGCCAAAAAAGCAAGACAGGTGGCGTTGCACCCGAACTGGCTTCGCGACAAGCAGATTGTCTCCGCTGAATGTGAAGTTCAAAGCGTTCTAGTGACCCCAGTCACTCGCACTGAGGGCGCTGCACGACCACATTTGGGAGATTTTTCGGCTTGGCCACTACACGAATTTCAAGCATGGGCAACCGAGGCTTTGGCAACGCTTCGACGTATTCGCCGAGAGTTCAATGACCGTGGTGACTTAGCCTGGCGCGCGAACACGGCCACTGCGCTCGAATCGGCTGGTCTACTCCCAGCCGATATTTGGCACAAAGTCTGTGAGAAAACAGGGGCAGACGTATTGACCGGGTGAAGATAGAAACCGGGGGCGAAGAGCCGGATCAGACCATCAAACGTCGCAAAACCTGACCGACGACAGGATGCTTCTCAAGTCGACGTGCGTACTCTCGCAATACCACATGAGAAGCGGCAAGCTGCTGCCGACACTGGACGATTATCGATTCTCGGTACATTGCCAAAACCGCCGTCAACCCATCCAAGCTCTCAAATCTGAGTAGCAACTCACCTTCTCTCTTGCAATCGAGGGGACGAGTCCGCCAAAAGAGGCTTGACGGTTCAGCTTCTTGATGTATGAAAATCGATCGTATCGGCGGTGGCAGGCTTTCGTAGCACTGCCGAATCTCGCTCATTTCCATGGGCGCTCTATCGAGCAAGCGCCACATTGGCAGGAACAGCCACTTCGCCGTTTCCGGGTATTCCGCCTCGACACGATCGACGAGATTCGCACCACCACCAGGCTTTTGGCCGCTCCGCGGCACCACTTCCCCGCGGCGGTACTTGTTCCAGACGCAAGACCGGTTCACTTTCCTGCCAGCATCCGACTCGCTGAATTTCCGTTCCAGATCGCGAGTGGACAGGCCGCTCGTCTTCACGACCGCCCGATACCAAGCCTGAACACGCATTTTTCGTATGTGCGCATCCTCCTTGTACGGGTAAATCGCGACCGGATTCATCAGATTCGAAAGGTGAGAGTCTCGTGTACCGATTGTCTCACCTTTCGTTTTTCTTGCACGTAGTCAAATTCCGCTCAAGAAATTGACTATAACTAGACAAAGCGTCGACCTCTGGAAAAATCCTTCTCAGTGGCACCGCTGTGGTACCGCAGGCCGGCTGCGCCAATGCAGCCATCAACGGACAAGGAAAAAGCCGATCACGAAGACCGCAAGAACCAGCCCTTGAAAAAAGGACACCCCAAATGGAAACGGCCCAGGCTTGTTTAGAGCGAGGGCCGAGGATGAAGCGATCTAGTTAGCGGACCAGATAAGCTAATTCTAAGCTCGAAAGGCTCGAAGTCAAGCGCCCTTCGCCGTTCCCGTTTTGTTCGAATTCTTGACGTTCGATGGCCGTCGGCCATCGACATAGGGACCGTTTTTGCCCGCGTTTTCGCGATAGACCCATTCCTCGTTCTGTGACTTGAAAAGGAAACAGTCACCATGAACACACAACAACTCGACGAATACTGCGAACGTCGCGGACTATCCGCAAAAGCACGGCAAGTGATCGATCATGTACGTTCGTCGCCGCCAAGCAGATTGGTACAGAGCGGCACGAAGAACGTCGCTTGTCGATTCGCCAGTCGCAAAATGGGCCAGGTCATACAGGCGGAAAGCCATCAGAATGAGCTGGCTGCGGTCATCGGCTGGGAGCACGACGAGAACACCCACGAGTTCTACGACCAGCCGCCGAAGATCAAACTGCGGTACGTCGACCGGAATGGTCGAGCATCCGCCCATCTAAAAACGACCGATTTCTTCCTTCTCCAGGAAGACTTTACCGGCTGGGTCGAGTGCAAGACGGAGGACTGGCTGGAAGCCCGGGTCAAGACCGGCGTCGGTCTCTACGTGAAGGATGAGGTTGCCGGGTGGCGTTGCCCCCCT
>RRZT010316260.1_pt1 | contig 12421 bp, 11 predicted proteins | sample 2165551 | NCBI WGS metagenome assembly RRZT01 (sample SAMN10456910, study PRJNA506462) | wastewater metagenome | biome: wastewater; feature: sludge; material: wastewater sludge; isolation source: wastewater sludge with Escherichia coli K12::gfp cells carrying plasmid... | place: USA: Moscow, Idaho... | reverse complement strand
CTCGGCCAGGGCGTCAGCCCGCCGCAGTGCGGCGTCCTGTGCCGTGCCGGTCGGGCCACCCGGCGCCAGGCCGAGCTGCTCCAGTTGCTGGGTCACGTATCCGCGGTTGTCGGACAGGAATCGGGCTGCCGTGCCCTTCACGTCCGTTTCGAAGGCCCGCCGATGACGCACCACGACGGGTAGGTCGTCGAGCTCGGCGCCGTAGTCGATGCTGGCGTTGAACAAGGCGATGTTGTCACCCGCGATCTGTGGGAGCTGTTCCCCGAAGCTCCGCCAGATGCGTTCCAACGCCGACTCGTCGCCGGGTCCTACCCAGCGCTCCTGGTGAAGCCGAACCACGAACCCCAGCCGTTCGCCCACACTGTAGGTGGAGAAGTCCTCGATGTCCTTGATCTCGCTCTCGTCCAGCGTGGAGCGGATCGGTGCCGGAGTGGGTACGCGCGGAGTTGCCTTGGCCGGCGGTGCAGGCGCCGGGGCGGACGGAATCCGTTGGACGGGAGCGCCGAGTTCGTTCTCCTCGTTGCAGGGGCACACCTCGTGTGGGATGGGTCCGCAACGCTGGACGGGGACCGGACGCGTCCCCCTCCCGGCTGTCGCTGGGCGCTGCCGCAGGAGCTGACCGACCGCGCGGTTCCCGGCTGCGGACTGCAACCACGCCAGCTGCGCCACGCCGGGCGGCGCGGCCGGTGCCACCGGACCTGGTGCCACTGGCCTCACCGGAGCCGGAGTCGGCGCCTTCGGCCTCAGTGCAGCCGGCTCCGTCGGCCTCTCCGGAAGTTGTGCCTGCCAGGCCGGCGCAGGTCTGGCCCTGTTCCGCTCCATCTGGCCCTGTCCCGACTCCATCGCCTCAGTGGTAGAAGTACGGGTCGAGCACCCGCACTTCGGTGATGGAGTCGACGGGAAGCCCGTTGGCCTCGGCGGCTCGCCGGATGGCCTCGGGGTTGGGAGCGTCGTAGATGCAGAAGGTCGTCATCTTGTCGTCGGTGACGAAGGACTGCACCCAGGTCACATCCTGGTCGGCATTGCGTTGCACGATTCCGGTGAGCCCTTCGGCTCCGCGATCGGTCATCGGAAGGTGCAGTCCATTCGGGAAGGTGCGCTGCACGAGGTAGCGGGTCATGTCGGATCCTCTCGCTCTCGCCCGGACCACCCGGGCCGGCTGTGATCCAGACTCACCGACTCCGAAAGCCACGGAATCGGGACCGTTCCCTATCTCCTGGCGCGCGGCTCCCCATCTTCCGCGGCGGTCAACGCCGCAGCGACCTCGCGACGCGAGGCCACACCGAGCTTGGCCAGGATCGCCGAGACATGATGGCCGGCGGTCTTCACCGAGATGTGCAGTCGAGCGCCGAGCTCGGCATCGGTGAGCCCCTCGCCCAGCAGCCGGGCCACCTCCAACTCGCGTACGGTCAGCCCGCCCGGGTTGGCGGCCGTCCGGCGCGATGGCCGCCGCGGGACGACGGCGGAGCCCACCGCACGCATCCGAGCGAGCAAGGCGTCTGCCGCGGGTGCGGCGCCCAGCCGGTCGAAGACCTCGAGAGCGCGCAGCAGGTCGGCAGCCTCGTGTCCGTCGGCAAGGGCAGCGGCCGCCTCGTACGGGCAGTCGAGCTCGTTCCACAGCGCCGCCGCACTCGACAACTCACCGCGGACATGCGCGGCGAAGGGCTCGGCGGCACCGGACGGCAACAGTTCGAGCTCACCCGCACGCCAGAGCCAGTAGCCGAGTTCGCCGATCGCCCAAGGCTGGCTCCGGAGCAGCGCGAGCTCGTACGTGTCGCGCACCAGCGCCGGAATCCGTTCCGGGTGTCCATGAATCCAGGCCGACTCGGCACGGCCTGCCGCGGCCCCGGAGAGTCGCTGCAGATCTCCGCTGCTCTCGGCGAGTCGCCAAGCCTCGTTCAACGGCTCGTCGGCGTCGTCTCGGCCTATCCGGACTCGTGCCCGTCCGATGACGGTGAGCGCCACGATCCGCGTCGTGATGGCGGGATCGTCCTTGACCTGCTCGGCGATTGTCAGAGCGGTCGGCCAATCGGCGTGCTCGAAACTCAGCCGAGCCAGCCAGGCTGTCGCATAGCCGTTGTTGCGATCGAGATCGCGGTCTGCGCACCAGTCGCGAGCCGCACGTAGCCACCGGTCGGCTTGGGCATAGCGTCGGACATCCCCGGCTCCGGAGCCGAGATTGATCAGCGCCCCCGACACGGCGATGTCATCGCCCATCTCCTCTGCCAGGCGCCGAGCCCGCAGCAGCGGCTCCTCGGCCTCGTCGGGCGCCAACAGCCACAATGACGAACCAACGGCATTGAGAGAGCGGACGAGCGTCCAGTTGTCGCCGTAGTCGGTGGCCAGCCGGGCCGCCTGCCGCCCCAATGCGACCGCCTCCTCCGACTCGTCGGCCAGCATCAGCAGCACCGCCCCGCTCATCAGCGCGACTGCCTTGTCCCGGCTGTCCGGCCGGTTGTCGAAGTGCCGGATCGCCTCGCGTACCGCCTCGTGTGCCTCCGCACCATGCGCCATGTCCCACAGGACGCGGGCACGATTGGCCATCACGCGCCCCTCGTCGTCCGGCCGATCCAGCCGTTGCCACGCCAGCCGCGCCTTGTCGGAGGCCGCGAGAGCCCGGACGTCATCACCGAAGGTCGACGATTCACGAGCAAGGCATTCCCAGGTACGCGCCGCGTCCTCCGGTCCAAGGGCACCCGCCGCAAGCGCGCGCTCGTACTGTTGTGCCGCGGATCGATGCGCGCCGGCGCGGCTCGCGGCGTCCCCTGCGACCACCGCATACCGGGCTGTCCGTTCAATGTCGCCGGCACGTTCGGCGTGGTGGGCGAGACTTGCCGGATCGGCCCCGCGCCGCTCCAGTTCCGCAAGCAGCCGCAGCTGGGCGGCCCGGGCGAGAGCCGGTGGCATCGCGTCCTCGATCGCGCGCCGGGCGAGCTCATGGCGAAACGACACCGTCGAGCCGCTGATCCGCAGCATTCCCGCAGTGACACACTCGTCAAGAACGTCCGCCGACACCGACGCCACGGTCAGTACGACGTCGATCGGCACCGCTCCCGCCGGTGCGAGCGACCCGGCGTCGAGCACCTGCCGGGCCGCAGCCGACAGGGGCGCCGCCCGTGCCAAGACGGCGTCACGGACACTCACCGGCACACCGTGCACCGATCCGGCCGCAACCACCTCGGTCACAAAGAACGGGTTGCCCTCGGTGACTTCGAAGAGTTCGGTGGCGTCCAGTCCGGCGCCCACCTTGGCGGCCAGGGCCGCAACCGAGGCCGGCCCGAGCCGGTCCAGCCTCAGCCGTGACACGCCACCAAGAGTCGCCAGCCGCCCGAAGGTGGCGGTCAGCGGATGAGAGCGGTCCAGTTCGTCATCGCGACTGGTCACCACCACTGCTGCTCGGGTGCGTGCCACCCGTCGGCCGAGGAACACCAGCAGGTCACGTGTTGCCTCATCGGCCCAATGGACATCCTCGATGATCACCAGTGTGGGCGGCCGAGGGGCCTGCAGCTCGGCAACCAGACCGGTGAAGCACTCATACCGTGGCCGCTCGTTGGCCAGCGCAGCCAGCAGGTCACCGCGGGTTTCGAACGCGATGTCATGCAACGGGCCGAGCGGACGGGGCGTGCTCAACGAGTCACACGCTCCCCACAGCAACCTGCTCCCGGTCGGTAGTTCCTCGGCGAGGGCGCGTACGAGTGAGGTTTTGCCCACGCCCGACTCCCCGAGCACCAGCGTCAACGACCCGTGGCCGGCGGCGGCATCGAGGAGCTGGGCACGCAACGCGTCGAGCTGCGATGCCCGCTCCAACAGCCGCGTACCGCTCGACGTCATCGCGTCGATCTCGACCATGGGCCCCAGGATGTCACTACGGCAGTCCACGAAAGGACCCGCCGGTACGGCGACCCTCCGATATGTCCCACCGATATATGGGGAGTACGCCGACACAAATGGGGAGGCACTCCCGATGACCAAGTGCGCTCAATATTTCTAACGTCGAAGCTGTCATTTGGACCGATAGAAGCGACCGATAGAAGGAGACAACAATGCGAAGGCGCAGACGAATCCTGGGCGCGATCACCGCGATCGCCACCCTGGCCACGATCGGCATGACCGGGCAAGCGCCCACGGCCGAGGCCGCCAGCGGATGCCGGACTCCCAGCTCCGACTTCGATGCGGACGGGGCGCCCGATGTCGCGGTCGGCATACCCGGACGATCCGGGAAGCCCGGTGCGGTGCAGGTCCGGCTCAGCAACAAGGGCAAGCCGCACACCACCACCATCGCCGGGCCCCACGGCTTCGGCACCGCACTCACCTCGTTGTCCTCGTACGAGGCTCCCGGCGACGAGGCACTGTGCTCCCAACTGGTCGTCGGCAGTCCCGAGGAAAGCACCCGGACCGACCTGCGGCGCAGCGGAGTGGTCTACACCTACTACTGGAGCAGCTCCGCCAAGCGGTTCGCGCTGCGCAACCTGTTCGAGCAGCCCGGCGAGTCCGGCGGACAGTCCGGCGCCAGGTTCGGTGCCGCCCTGGCCACCGAACAACGCGGCGCCGGCCAGGTCACCTCTCGGCCGGGCACGCTGTACGTCGGCTCACCCGGCAGGGACATCGACGGTATCCCGGACACCGGCCAAGTGACCTCGTGCGGGGTCGCTGCGGACGAGCCCCCCGCCGTCCACGACACCCACATCACGTGGCTCGGGGCGCCGGTGACCGACGCTCCCGAATCGAGAGCCGCTCTCGGATCGTCGCTCGCGGCCGCCGGTGGCCAGATCGCCATGGGCATGCCCGGCTTCCCGACTCGAGGCCGGGCGGGCGCGGGCGCCGTGCTGGTCGACATCGTGGGCACCGATCCCGACCGTCCGGGCCCCCTCCTGCTGTCCCAGGACACCGACGGTGTGCCGGGAACCGCGGAGAAGGGCGACCGGTTCGGCGCAGCGGTGCACCTGGTGCCGGGCTCGACCCCTGGCACGACCACCCTGCTGGTGGGTTCGCCGGGGGAGGACGTCGGTAGCGCCGTGGACGCGGGAGCCGTGACCATTGCCCGCATCTCGTCGGCCACCGCCGACCTCAGTGGAAAGGCCCGGACCGTGAACCAGAACTCAGCCGGGATGGCCGGCACCTCAGAACGGGGTGACCAGTTCGGGGCGGCCGTGTCGAGCATGCGATCCGGATCGCGCACGCTGTTCCTCGTCGGCGCCCCGGGTGAGGACGTCGGCAAGAAGCGCGACGCCGGCATGGTCCAGACGATCGGCACCGGGAAGGGCTGGACGCAGAACAGCAAAGGCGTTCCCGGTCACGCCGAGACCGGCGACCGAATGGGCGCCTCACTCGGCGGCTCGGTCGCCACCGGGGCGACCCGGTCGCTGATCGGGGTTCCCGGCGAGAACAAGAACACCGGTGGTGTGCTGATCGGACTCCCGATCGACCGATACCGGCCGACCTTCGTGGTCGGGAAGAGCGCGGGAGCTCGGTACGGATTCAGCGTCGGCCCCTGACCCGCCGGTCGGCATCGCCAGTGTCTTGTGGTCCAGGAACCTGGGCGACACGGCTACACGGGCCTGAGCAATGTACGGCACAGGTCGTCGGACAGTCCTCCGAGACGTTCCCGCGGGAACGTCTCGGAGGATTCGGCGATGATCCGGACAAGGCACGAGGACGCGGATCACGAGCGGACAGAACTCGAGTTGATTCCGTTTGCTCCGGTAGTCCAGAGCTGAGGTTCAGTCTTGTGACCAGCGCCGAGGTCAACGGCCTGCTCGACTTGGTCGAGAACCTCGATCGGTTGCGGCTCCGGACAGCAGCTTCTCCAGTTCCTCGGCAGCTGCCAACTCGCGACCGGTCGAGGCTATCTCCAGCTGCAGCTCCGCTGCTCTCCGGCGGAACCGCTCGTCGCCCAGCACCTGGCGGACGGCGGCGGTGATGGCTTCCGGTCGCGGCGTTTGGGTCCGAAGGTTGATCCCGACGCCCGACCAGCCGACCCGGGCTGCGACCTCCACCTTGTCCTCGGTCTTCCCGGCCGCAACGATCGGCACCCCGGCGGCCAGGGCGAGTTGAACCGCCCCGAAGCCGGCGTTGGTGACCAGTACGTCGGCCCGCGGCAGCAACCGGTCGAACGGGATGAACCGCTCGACCCGGGCGTTCGCCGGCAGCGGGCCGAGTTCACGTGGATCCCGGCCGCCGGTGACCGCCACCACAAGGACGTCCTCGCCGGCCAGTGCGGCCAAACCAGGTTGGAGCAACTCGGTCGGGTCGGTCGCCACGGTGCCTTGGTTGAGAACGATCACCGGCTTGCCGGCATCCAGATCCGACCACCAGTCCGGCTCCGTCCAGCCCTGAACGGGCAGCGGCCTGACAGGTCCGACGAAGCGCACGTGCTCCGGGAGATTGCGTTGTGGGTACTCGAAGCCCTTCGCGCCCAACTGGAGATAGAGCGAAGCGTGCAACATGTACTCGAAGACGATCTCGTCGCGGGCAGGCAGGCCGAAATCGGCCCGGACCTCATTGACGGCGTCGGTCATCCCGGCGAACAAGGTCCGCCGCACCAATGTGTGCAGGACCTGGTTGCGGAGGGACCCAAGAGCACCGGTGGTCGGTCGGAGCCCCAGTCCGAACGGCGGTACGTCGCGACTCGGGAACCCGACCACGCTGACCCCGAACGCGGCGAACGGCGGCCCGCCGAGTTCGCTGAGCATGGGGCCCGCGATCAAGCCGGTGTCGCCGACGATCAGATCGGCCGGCTCGTCCTCGAGGGCGGCCAGCAGATCGGCCAGGTGGGTCCGGGCGGGCTGGGAGAAGGCGACGGCCATGTCGAACTTCAGCTTGGCGAGACCGGACAGTTCTGCTCGCTGGGGAAAGAAGTCGTCCAGTCCAACCAGGCTGAAGTCGTGGTCGCTCATCGGCAGATACTCCGCGCCGATGGCTTGGATCCGGTCGGCGTACTTGCGGCCGGCGTACCACCGGACGCTGTGGCCGCGCTCGATCAGAGCGCGGACGATGGGCAACGCGGGGACAGTGTGGCCGTCGGCGGGCGTGGTGGCGAAAATGATGCGTGACATGAAGTTCAGTCTTCAACTACCCGTTCTCGCGGACATCGGTAGCGACTACTGAGCCGCACTCCAGTACTACCGAGATTCCATGCGCCGGGAGCGCGCGCTTAGCGCCGCGGGGCCTGAACGACCGTGAAGACGACCCGAAAGGTCACCGAGGCCCTCAGCCGCCAGAGCTGAAGCAGCGTCACGGGTGGCGCTGGCAAGGATCGCGCGGACCTCGGCGGCGTCGATGCCGGCGCGAATTGCTTCTTGGTCTCCGGGCTGCCATCCGCCTGAGCCGGCGAGTGGGATCTCGGTGAGATATCGCCGCTCGTGCTCCGGAATCCGCGCGACGACGAGATCCGGGTCTTCTGCGGCGGTCGCGTACAGGTCCGGTCCGTCGGCGTAGAACAGATCGGTCACGACAAGGTGCCCGTCGGACGCGCGCATGATGTTGCTGGGATTGTCGTCGAGCGGGCCGCACCAGGGCAGTTCTGCTTTCGCTCGTTCGTGGATGCGCTGGATCGTGTCAACGAGTTCCTCGTACTCGGGAGCTCGCTCCGCAATTGCCCGGTGGACGGCTGCGGCGACGTGTTCGGGGACGGGATCCAGCCACTCCATGATCTGAAGGTCACCTCCGCCAGCCAGCCTGCGGTGCGCATGCAGGATCGGAACCTGTCCGGTCGCCGTCGCCTCTCGGTACAGCGCAGCGGCGTAGGGACCGGTCGGATCGAACGGGCTGATCCTGGCCGCCATGGTTCCGTCGGGGGAGCGGAGTGCGATTGCCCAGTCCCCGGCCGCCACCTTGGTCCAACCGGTGGCCCGGAGCGCAGCCTCCACCATCCGGTGATTGGGGCGCTCACCCAGTGCTGCGAGAAGCGCTCCGAAATCGCTGTTGGACTGTGGGTCCGGGGTGGTGATCACGGTCAGATCGTCGTTTGGGGTCGTGGCCGCAACCGACCTCGAGAGCTCGAGGCCCCAGTGCTCCTCCACGTGCTCGTCCTTGAGTCTGAGGATCTCGACCGTGCGGCGCTCTACGTGAGTGTCGTCGTCGGCCGTGCCAGCCCAGTGCAGGACGCCAGCTTCCACATCACCCACTCGGACGACATCTGAGGCATGGACTCGAAGGTCGGCCAGCGACCGCCGTGCGCTCGATACGATCGCGATGAACTCCTCGGGGCCGTCGAACTCGATCCACTCCGGTCGTTGATGATCCACATACCCGGCGGCGAACAAGATGGAGACAGTGCTCAGCTCACCGGAACTGAAGATTCCCGCGATCTGCGCGAGCAAGAACGTCATCAGATCCTCCTCCGTATTCTTGGCGCTCGACATTCTCGGCGCTCGACGAGAACGGACCGCTCGAATAGTGTGAAAGACCATGATTGCTGTGTTGGGTCATCTGGTCGTGGATCCCGAAAACCGTGACTCGTTCCTCGCGGTGTCGCTGGGGGCAATTCAAGCAGCCCGACGTACGCCCGGATGCCTGCATTTCACGGTCACGGCCGACCCTGTCGAGCCAGCCTGGGTGGCGATTGCCGAGCTGTGGTCGAGCCGAGCGGAGCTGGAGGCATTCCGAAGCAGTCCGTCTGGTGAGGACGACGCCAACCCATCCGCGTACGTCCGCGAGTTTCATGTCACGGAGTACGACGTCGCTGACCTTTGACGCTGAAGATCCGCGCGGGGGCGATGCCGGGTCATAATCACGGGGTGACTGCCGAGCGAGCGCCCATGGTTCGGGAGTTGGGTCGTGGGCGTCCGATTCTTGTGGTCCACGGGGGGATGGGCAACGAGGTGCCGTGGCTGCGGGTCGCCAAGGCGATGAGTACGCGCTATCGGGTTGTGCTGATCCGTCGACGGCTGTATCGCTTGGAGATCCCGGTTCGACTGGAGCAGGCCATCGCGGACCAGGTGGCAGAGGTCTTGGACGTCGCCCGTGGGTTCGATGAGCCTTGCGTCATCGTCGGCCATTCATCTGGCGCACTCATTGCGCTCGAGGCGTTGGCTGCCGATTCGGGTCCCTTTGCGGGCGGGATCATCTACGAACCGCCGACCCCCTTGCCTGAGCTTCCTTTTGGTGAGCCAGGTCTCGGGCCACGGGCTCGCGCTGCCCTCGACGCTGGGCATGTCGGCCGCGCGTTGCAGATTTACCTCCGTGAGGGCTTCAGAGCACCCAACTGGTGGAGCGCCGTTGCGCCGGCGCTGGCACTGCTGCCCGTGGTTCGACAGTTCGTACCTCGTCAGATCGACGATCACGAGTCGATGGTCAGGCTCGGTGTCCGCCTAGATGCCTACGCGACTATCGATTGTCCCCTGTGGGTCCTCGCTGGGGAGAAGAGCCCGGCTCACTTCCGGCAACGGTCCGCGCGGTTGGCCGCCACGCATCCCCGAGCCGACTTGGTCATGCTGCCGGGGGCTGGTCACAATGCAAACCAGTCGCAGCCGCGACGGTTGGGTGACCTCATCTGCGACTTCGCCAAACCACTGATCGGCGATTCTGCGGGACGCGCATGACAGACCGCAGTCGGAGAGATGCTGGGAAGAGCGCCGGGTCAGCGGCGTCGGGTGACAGTGGGGAGTCCTCTTCGGTGCTCACGTACGACGAGGTCGGGGCGACTGCAGCAGCTGAATTGCCGTCCGGCTACCGGCATCTGCACGAGTGGCGTCAGATCGGTTTCGGCCAGGAATGGTTCATCGAGGCCTCGCAGCGGCTGCTCAGCTGGAACGCTCACCGGCGGGCTGGGGTCCGAGTTGATACTGCGTCGCCGGTATCGCTCGACCAGGCTGTGGTGTTGCGGCTCCGTTTCGGGCCGCTCAGGTTCACCGCTCCGGTACGCGTCGTCGACTACATCGACACCCCGACCGAGCGTGGGTTCGCCTACGGGACGCTGCCAGGGCACCCCGAGATCGGTGAGGAACGCTTCGCCGTTCAAATCGACGAGGACGACATCGTGTGGGCCGAGATCCGGGCGTTCTCCCGGCCCGGGCGGTGGTTCACCCGGTTGGGTGACCCGCTGGCGCGGAGCGTCCAAGACGCCGTTACCAGGAAGTACCTGCGCGCTCTCGAGGACGGTCGGCCGTTGCCCTGCCCCTGCTGTGGTGAGCGCACTCTGCCGGAGCGAAGCGCCTGCGAGTGGTGCCCCGTCTGCGACTGGGAAGACGACCCCAACCAGCTACGAGACCCGCATTCCCCTGAGCATTGGCTTTCGCCTGACCTCGGACCGGCGTGACTGATGCGCCTCGAGCTGACCGTTTCCTACAGCCACTTGTTCCGTGGCGTCCGGTTACGCGGCCCGGCAGCGGTGGCACTCCCGGTGCGAGCGTCGGGTGTGGACCTGATGTTCAGCGATGGCGTCGAACTCGAAGCCGAGCTCGTGGAGTTGGACGATGCCGCGTTGGCGCTCGCCGTGCCGGCGTATGAGACCGCGACCGGTCATCAGATCAAGGCGGCACTCTGGTCGATCGTCGCGGTGATCGCAGATCAGGACGCGCTGACCATCAAACTGGGCCCGCGGCTGAACTGACCTGCCATCTCGCCGTCATCGCCGACCATGGTCAAGGCGGCGACGGGTACTACGCGGACCGACGAGCGTGCCCGGCGGCGTCTGCACCACCGCGATGCCGGTCAGGATCAAGATTCCGCCGACGACCTGGACGGGAGTGGGGATCTGGCCCAGCAGGATGGCCGCGAAGACCACCGCCAAGATCACCTCCGACAATGCCACGAATGAGGCGATCGAACTCCCGAGCCGCCGGACTGCCTCGATGCCGCTGATGTATGCCAAAGCGGCGGACACCAAGGCCAGGGCGAGCATCGGCACCCACCACGGCACCGGGTGTCCGGCGAAGAGCGCCGGAGCCGAAGCTGTTGTCAGTGGGACGATGCCGATTGCTCCGGCCAGCAGCAGGAGGACAGCCCCCACGCCGGTGCCGACGGTGGTCATCAGAAGTGGCGGTGGCGCCGCGGTGGTGCGCTCCGACATGAGGAAATAGCCGCACAGGCAGAGCGCGGCGCTCAGCCCCCAGGCCACGCCGACCAGGCTGATCCGTACCTCACCGGTCAGATCGAGCACCAGCGCGAGCCCGGCCAGCGACAGCGCCGCTCCCACCAGCTTCGTCGCACTCGGCCGCTGGCCGCGACGCAACCAGAGCCAGCCGATCAACAGCACGGGCGCCATATACTCCAGCAGCAGCGCCACGCCGACCGAGAGATGCTGAACGGCGTTGAAATAGCAGAGCTGGCCGCCGGCGACGGCCACGATCCCGTACGCGATCATCCGCCGGGTCTGCCGGCCGGACGGCAGTCCGGTACGGCGGAGCAGGAACAGGCATGGGATCAGCAGAACCAGGAAGGCTCCGCCCACTCGGCCGGCCACCACGGCGGCCGGTGACCACCCGGTGACCAGCATCGTGCCGGCCAATGGTCCGGCAAGACCGAAGGCCGCGGCCGACACCAGCGCGATCGGCAAACCGGTCCGCAGGTCTACGGTGGTGCTGCCCACTGCCGTGGCGGCAGGCTGGCTGGCGGTGCTGGGCACAGTGCGAGGTCCTACTAGTAATGAGTAAATTGATCTACGCTAATGACACTACGAGGGGAGGTGTCAGGAGTCAAGATGGTTTTCGCTTATGACACCGAGGTGTCGCTGGTCGAAGCGGCGATGCTGGTGAACACCGTGGACAGTGACGGTGTGGATGCGCTCGCCGACCCGGCCGGGCTGCAGGTCTGGCTGGCGCAGCATCCCTTCACGGGCGTCATCCTGGGCAACGCGGACGAGGTTGCCGAGGTACGCGCCGTGCGGACCCAGCTCCGGCGGCTGTGGCAGGTCGCCGATCGCGATGCCGCAGTCCCGATCATCAATGACCTCCTCGCTGCCGCCGATGCGCGCCCCTTCTTGACCAGGCACGACGAGTGGGACTGGCACCTGCATGTGACCCCGCCGGATGCGCTGCTGGCTCAGCGGATGGCCGCCGAGGCCGCGATGGCGTTCCTGGAATTGGTCCGCGCCGATGACTGGGGGCGGCTGAAGACCTGTGCCGCCGACGACTGCCACGACGTCCTCGTCGATCTCTCCAAGAACCGCTCGAAGCGCTACTGCGACGACGGCAACTGCGGCAACAGGGCGGCGGTTGCTGCCTACCGAGCGCGGAAGCGAGCCAGATGATCACTCCCTCCAAGCGGTCGGCTGTGCCGCCCTTCACCGTGATGACCGTCCTGCAGCGGGTTGCCGAACTCCGCGCCACCGGACGCGAGGTGATCTCGCTCTGCGCCGGCGAACCGTCCCAGGGTGCTCCGTCGGACGTGAGACGACGGCTGGGCGAGCTGATGATCGACCGGACCCCGCTCGGCTACAGCGAGACCTTCGGGATCCGCCCGCTGCGGGAGGCGATCGCCG
>RRZT012115914.1_pt1 | contig 12423 bp, 9 predicted proteins | sample 2165551 | NCBI WGS metagenome assembly RRZT01 (sample SAMN10456910, study PRJNA506462) | wastewater metagenome | biome: wastewater; feature: sludge; material: wastewater sludge; isolation source: wastewater sludge with Escherichia coli K12::gfp cells carrying plasmid... | place: USA: Moscow, Idaho ... | reverse complement strand
GGACGCGAGGCTTGTCACGCCCAGGTGGCGGCGGCGCTGCGGGTGGTGGTGCAAGTGGCGAGGCTGCCCGACGGACGACGCAGCGTGACCGAATTGGGTGTGGTGCGACGGGCGACCAGCGGCCACGTGGTGATCGAGACCGCCGTCGCCTGCCCGGACGGACGAAGACTGCGCCCGGGGCCGGCGTTCGACGAGTTGGCGGAGCTGACCGGAGTTTCCACCGGTGGTGAGGCAGCATGATCGGTCTGGCATGCCTGGCCTTCGCGACCGCCTGGGTGGCGTGGTGGCCAGCCGATCCGTCGGGCCGTGCCGCAGCGTGGTTGACCGGCCCGGCGACGAGCAAGCGGCGCGTCGTGTCGGCGGGGTCGCTGCTGCCGCTGCTGGTCGCCGCGGGAGTGATCGTCGCCACCGCAGTCGTCACCCCGCAGGCCTTGGTTTGGTTGGTCCCGGCGCTGGTTTGCGTCTGCACAGTCGGTTGGTTGGTCGGTCAGGCGCGGACCGAACACTCCCGCCGCGAGGCCGCCGACGAGGTGGTGCAGGCCTGCCAGGCAGTCGCGGCCCAGCTGCGGGTCGGTGACGTGCCGGCCCGGGCGTTGGCCCGGGTCGCCGCCGACAGCCCGCTGCTGCAACCGGTCGCCGCCACCCAGGCGATCGGAGGCGATGTGCCAGCAGCGCTCCGCGCGGTGGCCGGGCGTCCGGGTTGTCACGGGCTGTCCGGCCTCGCCAGGTCATGGCAGCTCTGTCAGGTGACAGGGGCGCCGATCGCGGACGCTGCCAACCGGGTGGCGGACGGATTGCGGTCGGACGCGGCGGCGGAACGACTGGTGGAGGCTGAACTCGCGGCGCCGCGCGCCAGCGGACGGATGCTGGCCGCGCTACCGGCGCTGGGGATCGCGCTCGGCTACGTCAGCGGCGGTGATCCGATCGCGTTCCTCAGCGGTACTTGGGTCGGCCAACTCTGCCTGGCTGCGGCCGTCTGCCTGGTCTGCGCGGGGCTGGTCTGGACGACGCTGCTGAGTCGGGTGGGGCCAGCCGATGAGGGCCAAGCATGAACGCCATGGTGGTGGTTGCCGCCGTCTCGCTCATGACGGCCATGGCCTGCCTGGACGGTCCGAGGATCGCGGCGCTACGTGGCGCGGGCCCGCCGTCCGCTGCCGAAGTCGATCCGCCGATTACCGCCGGGCAGGCGCAGGGGCTGAGGGGCTGGTGGGCCGCCCACATCACGGCGGGCCGCTTGCGGGTGGGTTTGCTCGCCGCAGCGGTCGTCTGGCTGCTGCTGGGACAGCGCGTGACGGGCCTGGTGGCGGGCGCCGCGGCCATGCCGGCGTCGATGGTCCTGCTCGGCTGGGCCGAGGCCGAACCACAACGTCGTCGTTGCCGGTTGTTGGTGGCCCAATTACCCGGTTGCCTCGACCTGCTCAGCGCAGCACTCGATGCTGGGGTGCCGCTGCGGGCTGCGGTGCGGCAGGTGGCGGCGCTGGCTCCCGAGCCCAGCGCAGGCCTGCTACGCGGCGTGCTGGGGCACCTGGAGATCGGACGATCGGACGCGCAGGCCTGGTCCACCTTGCGCGCCCACCCCGTTTGGGGGCCTACCGCTCGTGACCTGGCCCGCTGCGCAGACTCGGGAGCCGCGATCAGCCAAGTGCTGGCGGTGCACGCCGCCGAGGCCCGGGCACGCCGCCGCGCCCAACGCGAGACGTCCGCCCGGACGACGGGTGTCCGCTCGGTGCTGCCGTTGGTCTGCTGCTTCCTGCCGGCGTTCGTGCTGGTGGGTGTGGTGCCGATCGTGGCGGCGACCCTCGGCTCGCTGACTCAGGGTCGCTGAGTTGTCCACAAGGTGTTGTCCGTCTGACCGATTCGGGCACCGACCGCCAACCATGACTGCGATCCCGGCGAGCGGGATCCCCACCCGGAAGGAGCCGACAATGGCCAACCGAATCACCCTTCAGCACGAGACGACTTTCCAGACCGCGGCGCACAGCGCACAGCTCACTGGGTTGGCCCTCGCGAACCCGTCCCCGGCCCGCCGGAGCGCATTCCAGCTGCGTCGCGCCTGCCAGCGCGGCATGGCCACCGCCGAGTACGCCGTCGGCATCCTCGCCGCCGTCGCGTTGGCCTTGGTGCTGCTCAAGATCTTCAACGACAACGAGTTCTTCACCACAATGCTGCGCTTCGTCCTCGACCTGATCGGCCGGGTCGGCGGAATGGTTGGGTGACCCAATCTCGAAGCCTTGGCGGACGGTGGGTGCGCATGGCCGCGCCACCGTCCGTGAGGCAGCTGGAGGAGCTGACTGATGAACAGAGCCACGAAAGACCAGCCGCGGGCAGTGGCGCGGTTCCTACCGGTCACCAACGCGGCCCACCGGGGCATGGTCACCTTTGAACTGGCGATCGGCCTGCTGGCCGCCTGCCTGGCCACCGCACTGCTGGGCTGGGGCATCGGCTTGGTTGGGCTGCAGGCTCGTTGCACCGAGTCGGCTGGCCAGATCGCCCGGCAGTTGGGCCGCGACGACGAGCAGGCCGCCGCGCAGGCGCGCGGCCGCGTCCCGGACGGGGCCGCCGTGCAGGTGATCGAGGCGGCCACCGAAGTGACGGTGCTGGTTAGCGTCGAGCGAAGCTGGGGAGCGTTCGGCCCGGTCACCATCCAGGGACGCGCAGCGACGCCCACCGAGGGCAGGTGAGTCAGATGACCAGGTGCGTGCGAGGTTGCCGGACTCTCGACCAGCGGGGCAGCGGGTCGATGCTCACGGTCTGTGTCGTCTTGGGGGTGTTTCTGGTCGGGCTGGTGATGGTCTGGCAGGGATCTTGGTTGGCCTCCGGCGGGCGTGCCCGGTCGGTAGCAGACCTGGTCGCGCTGTCGGCTGCCCGAGCCCAGCAGACTGGGCGCTCGGCCTGCGAAGTGGCTGATCTTGCCGCCAGTAGAAACAGCGCCCGGCTGAGCACGTGCGAGGTGACCACGGGTTGGGGCGAGTTCGTCGTCGACGTCACTGTTGAGGTCGAACTGGTGCCACAGCTGCCCGAGGTCCCGCGACACGCCACCGCAGAGTCGCGGGCGGGGGTGGTGGCCTTGACCGACTGAATCCACGTCCGCCCAATTCGGGACGCCGCGAGTGTCCACGTACCCAGCGGGCCGCGGGCCCGGCGGGCTCTCGTACGATTGTCTTCCGTGAGTCAGCGGCTGTTCACCCCGACCTTCATCGGCTTGGCGGTGGCCAACTTCTGCAACGCGATGATCTTCTACCTGCTGGTCCCGACCATGGCCGGCTACGCGGCGGACGAGTTCGGTGCCAGCCCGGCCGTCGGCGGCGCGCTGGCGTCCATCTTCTTCGTGGGCGGGCTGTCCGCAAGGCTGCTCTCCGGTTGGCTGGTCGACCGGCTCGGATCACGTTCGTTGGCCCGGGTGGCGGCCGTCGGCTACCTGATCACCACTGCCGCCTACCTGGTGGCGCCCGGGTTGGCGGCGATGTTCGTCGTCAGGCTCCTCAACGGCGTCGGCTTCGGGCTGCTGGGGTCGGCGCTGACCACCGGGGTCATGATGACGATCCCGCCCCAACGGCGCAGCGAGGGCTCCGGTTGGTTCGGAGTCGGACTGTCCATCTCGATCGGAGTTGGGCCGTTCCTCGCGCTCACGCTGGCCCGCGGCCCGGGCGGCATGCGGGCGGTCTTCCTGACTGCGCTCGCGAGTGCCGCACTGGCCGTCGTGTTGGTGACGGTCTTCGGCAAGGGCCTGCCCGGGCGGGTAGGGCAGGCGTCCGGCAAGTCCGGCAAGGGGTCGCGTGGGCTGCTGGATCGCCGTGCGATGGGGTTGGGTGTCGTGATGCTGCTGGGCGGAGTCAGCAACTCGATCGTGGTGGCCTTCCTCGATCCGGCCACCCGCGGCACCGGACTCGCCGCTGCCGCGTCGGTCTTCTTCTTGGTCTACGCCGCCGTCGTGCTGGTTTGGCGGCCGGTCGGTGGCCTGGTCCAAGACCGGGCAGGGGAGCGTACGGTGCTCGGCCCCTGCCTGGTTGCCTTGGCGGTCGCGCTGGCGATGATCGCGGTTGCCGGCAATGCCGCGCTGCTGCTGGCCGCCGCCGTTGTCTTCGGCATCGGCTGGGGCACGATGACCACCGGCGGGCAGGCCGCCGCAGTCTCCCGCGTCCCCCACGACCGGACCGGCAACGCCATCGCGACGTTCTACTTCATGCTCGACCTCGGAACCGGGGTGGGGCCCATCGTGCTCGGCCTGCTGATCGCGCCGTGGGGCTATCCGACTGTCTTCTGGGTGGGGGCCGCCCTGGCGCTGGTGGCGTTGCCGGTCTACCTCAGCGACGAGCGCGCAGCGCGGAGTGCCAGCGGCGACTGAGGATGCTTGGTCGCGGTCTCAGGGGCCCGAAGGTGCCGGCCGCCTCAATTGCCGAGCAGCACCCCGAGCAGTTCGGTCGCGGATGCCTTGTCGAGCAGCTGGTTGCCGTTGCCGCACTTCGGCGACATACAGCAGGTCGGGCAGCCCGAATCGCAGCCGCAACCCTGCAGCCGCTCCAGAGTGGCCCCCCACCAATCCTCCGCCACCTGGAAGCCGCGCTCGGCGAAGCCCGAACCGCCCGGCGCGCCATCGTGCACGAAGATCGTGCACTGGTTGGTGTCTGGATGCAGCACCGTCGACAGCCCGCCGATGTCCCAGCGGTCGCACGGCGCGAATGCCGGCAGCAGCCCGATCGCGGTGTGCTCGGCAGCATGCGCTGCAGCTCCCAACCGGACGGCCGAGAACGCCAGCTCGGCCACCACCTCGTCGGGCACCAGCCACCACATCGCTTGGGTCGTCATGCGGTGCACCGGCAGGTCGAGCGGGGTGGAGTCCCAGACGTCGCCGGTCACCGAGTCACGCCGCAGATAGCTGGTGACCTGGTCGGCAAGCTCGACCACCCCGTGGCAGACCACCCCGCGTCCACCCCGTCGCCGGGCGAGTTCGCTGATGATGTGCACCTCGGAGACGCCCATCGGCTGGGTGTAATAGGGCAGGTCCAGCTGTTTCACCATCGCCACCGACTCGGCCGGCAGGTAACGGGTCACCAACCACTGCTCGCCTTGGTGCAGGTAGACGGCCCCCTCATGCACCGTCCGATCGGCGGCACCCCGGTCGACGCTGCCCACCACGCGCCCGGTGCCGGCCTCGATGATCTCGACCGGACGCCCGATCGCCCCACGCAGGTCGATGGCATCCACCGCGCGTTCGGGACGCGTCCAGAACCAGCCGGCGGGTCGGGCGCGCAGCAGCCCTTGGGTGCTCAGCCCGGCCGCAAGGTCGCTCATCGTCTCGCCGAACCAGCGCTCGTCGCCCGGTTTCAACGGAGCCTCCTGGGCGGCCGCCGCCAGGTGCGGTCCGAGCACGTAGGGGTTCTGCGGGCACAGCACCGTCTGCTCGACCGGCCGCTCGAAGATCAGCTCCGGATGGTCGAGTAGGTGCGCGTCCAGCGGGTCGTCGCGGGCCACCAACACCACCAGCGCGTCGCGCTCGCCGCGGCCCGCCCGGCCGGCCTGCTGCCAGAACGACCCGAGCGTCCCCGGGAAGCCGGTGATCACCACGGCATCCAGGCCGGCGATGTCGACCCCCAACTCCAAGGCATTGGTGGCCGCCACCCCCGCCAATTCACGATTCCGCAACCGCGACTCAAGCTCACGGCGGTCACCGGCCAAGTAGCCGGACCGGTAGCTCGCCACCCGGCGTCCGGATTCGATACGTTCGGCGGCCCGCAGCGAGATCAGTTCGGCCTGGCTGCGGCTGGCCACGAAGGTGATCACCTGCTGACCGTCGTCCACCAGCCTGGCCAGCAATTCGGACGCCTCTCGTGGCGCCTCGGACGCCGGTTTCCACAAGATCACATCGCGGGACGGGTGCGGGGACGCGTCCTGGTTGACCTCGTGCAGCGGGCTGTCTTCGCCGATCAGCAACGCCCCGGACGCCCCGGCGTTGCTCGCGGTCGCCGACGCCAACACGAAGACCGGGTCTGAACCGTAGGCCGCGCACAACCTGCGCAGCCGCCGTAGCACCGCCGAGACCTGCGAACCGAAGACCCCGCGGTAGCGGTGTGCCTCGTCTACTGCCACGTACCGCAACGAGCCCAGCAAACCCGCCCAGCGGGCGTGGTTCGGCAGCACCGAACGGTGCAACATGTCGGGATTGCTCAGCACCAACCCGGCATGCTCCCTGGCGAAGCGGCGTTCATCGGTGGCGGAGTCGCCGTCCAAGGTCGCGACCTGCCAGCCCGGCGGCCCGAGGCGGCGAGCAGACACCCGCTGGTCGTGGGCCAGCGCCTTGGTCGGCGCCAGGTAGAGCGCCGTGTGCCGACCCACCCCGAGCCTCGAACGCAGGTCGCCGGTGGTCACGCCGAGGCTGGCCCGCTGCGGCGGTACAGCGGTGGCCGCCATAATCGGCATCAGGTAGGCCAGTGACTTCCCGGACGCGGTCGGCGTGCTGATCGCAACGTGTTTCCCCGACCAGGCTGCCTCAGCTGCGACCACCTGGTGCGTCCACGGCCGTCCGATGCCCGCGGCCACGATAGATTCGCGCACCTCTTCCGGCAACCAACTAGGCCAATCGGTGGTGGCGCCCGCCAGCCGGGCACGATGGCGCACCGCGACCACGCGCGCGTCGCCGGCGAGCCAGCCTGGAACAGCCATGCGCCAACCTTGCCACGCCCTGCCGACGAAACCGTTCGCCGTGCCAGTGTGGAACGGTGACGATGATCGACGAACTACGCGACCACCTGGTTGCCGCCGACTACCAGGTGGATGCGGTACTGGACCGGCTGGGGCCGGCGGGGCAGGCGGGCCTGCAGCGCAACTCCACCATCCCCGCCCACGACATCCTCGCCGGCGATCGGGGTCCGCTGGCCACCTTGATCCGGCTCTTCCCGCTCAACTCCGCCGTACCGGTCGCCGACGCCGCACGTGCGCTGCCACTTGAGGCGCTCCGCGCCGCCGGCCTGATCACCATCAAGGGGGGCGAGGCCCGGGCCACCGCAGACCTGCGTCCCTACGGCTTCCCGACCGGGCACGGGCAGTGGGACGGCTGGGTCGTCTCCGACCACACGCCCGGGCTCGACCAGGACCGCAGCCCTACCCGCCCTGACTACGTGCTCGGTGTCAGCCCAGCGTCCACCACGTTGGCCCAGTTGACGATCGACGACCCGGTCGGTAGTGCCCTCGACCTGGGTACGGGCTGTGGGGTGCAAAGCCTGCACCTGTCCACCCACGCCGGCCACCTCACCGCGACCGACGTCAACCCGCGCTGTCTCGACCACGCCCGGCTGACCGCAGCGCTGAACCGGATTGACGTCGACTTCCGCGCGGGCAGCCTCTACGAACCGGTCGCCGACGAAAGCTTCGACCTGATCGTCACCAACCCGCCCTACGTGATCAGCCCGCCCGCCACGGCCGGACGCCTGGTCTACCGCGAGGCGGGGTTGCCCGGTGACGACCTCGTGCGTCAGATCGTCAGCGGCTCGATCAGCCAGCTGAATCCGGGTGGCACGTGTCAGGTGCTCGCGAACTGGGCGGTCCTCAATCAACCCTGGGAGGAACGCCTGGCGGGTTGGGCGCCGCCCGGCGCCGACCTGTGGGTCATCGAGCGCGAACGCCTCGACCCGTACGCCTACATTGAGATGTGGCTCGCCGACGCCGGGCTCGCCGACGACCCGCGCTGGCCGACCGCCTACCGCGATTGGCTCGACTACTTCAAAGCTCTCGGCGTCCGCGGCATCGGGATGGGTTGGATCACCGTGGTCAACGCGCAACGCGACCAGCCCGACATCACCGTCGAAAGCTGGCCACACGAGGTGCACCAACCTGTTGGGCACGCCATCGCCGCCCACCGGCACGCCGTCACCAGTGCTCGGCTGTCGGACGACAGACTCCTGGCCACCAATTGGGTGCTTCGTAGCGACATCGTCCAGGAGACCCTGGGTACCCCCGGCGCGGCGGACCCACGCCATGTCGTGCTGCGCCAGACCACCGGCTTGCAGCGTGCGATGGAGGTCGACACCGCGCTCGGCGGGGTCATGGGGGCCTGCGACGGCGCACTGCCGCTGGGCGTCATCATCGACGCGGTGGCGCAACTGCTGGGCGAGGAGCCTGCCGGGCTGCGCTTGGCTCTGCTGCCGACGATCCGCACCGCGGTCGTCGAGGGCTACCTCCGGGGTGACCAGACATCCGATTGACATGCAGTCGGTGAGGGGGACAACGAGCGACCCCCAGCGCCGGTCGCTGTGATGGGCGCTACCATTCCCCATGTCCGCCCGGACGCCGAACCACACAGAAGGACCGTAACGTGGCCACAACCCCCCGCCGACTGGTGATCGTCGAGTCGCCGACCAAGGCGACCATGCTCACCCGCTTCCTCGGCGACGGTTACGTGATCGAGTCCAGCCGCGGACATGTGCGCGACCTGCCCACCAGTGCGGCCGAAGTACCTGCCAAGTACAAGGGCGAATCGTGGGCCCGCACCGGTGTCAACGTCGAGGACGACTTCGCTCCGCTGTACGTGGTCAGCGCCGACAAGAAGCCGACCATCCGCAAGCTGAAGCAGGCACTGACCGACGCCGACGAACTCTTCCTGGCAACCGATGAGGACCGCGAGGGCGAGGCCATCGCCTGGCATCTGCTGCAGGAACTCAAACCCAAGATCCCGGTGAAGCGGATGGTCTTTCACGAGATCACCCCGGAGGCCATCGCCAATGCGGTGGCGAACCCCCGCGAGCTTGATCTCGACTTGGTGGACGCCCAGGAGACCCGCCGCATCCTCGACCGGCTCTACGGCTACGAGGTCTCGCCGGTGCTGTGGAAGAAGGTCATGCCGAAGCTGTCGGCCGGCCGCGTCCAGTCGGTCGCCACTCGGCTGGTCGTCGACCGGGAACGCGAACGCATCGCATTCCGGTCGGCGTCCTACTGGGACCTGACGGCCACCTTGGACGCCGGCGCCAACGCGAACCCCCGGCTCTTCGACGCCAAGCTGACCGGACTGGACGATTGGCGCGTCGCCAAGGGTTCCGACTTCGACTCGCTCGGTGAGCTGACCGGCGACGTGCTGGTGCTCGATGAGCGGTCCACGAAGTCGCTGGCCGCCGCACTGCGGGCGGCTGTCTTCGCCGTCGATTCGGTGGAGTCCAAGCCTTACAGCCGCCGCCCCGCGGCTCCGTTCCGCACCACCACGTTGCAGCAGGAGGCCGGACGCAAGCTCGGCTTCACCACCGACCGTACGATGCGGGTCGCCCAGGAGCTCTACGAGTCGGGCTACATCACCTATATGCGTACCGACTCGGTCTCGTTGTCCGAGGAGGCGATCAAGGCTGCCCGCAGTCAGGCACGTGCGCTCTACGGCCCCGACTATGTGCCGGCCGCGCCGCGCCGCTACGCGTCCAAGGTGAAGAACGCCCAGGAGGCGCACGAGGCGATCCGCCCCGCCGGTGACTCGTTTCGCACCCCTGCCCAGGCGAAACTGCACGGTGACCAAGCCAAGCTGTACGAGTTGATCTGGCAGCGGACCATCGCGTCCCAGATGGCCGACGCCAAGGGGCAGACGGTCAGCATCCGGGTCGGCGCCGAGCTGGCGCAGCGGCTCAGCCTCGGGGTCGAGATGGCCACCACCACGGTCCGCAAGGCCACCTTCTCGGCATCGGGCCGAACCATCACCTTCCCCGGCTATCTGAAGGCCTACGTCGATTCGGCCGAGGACGCCGACTCCGAGCAGCCCAAGTTGCCCGAGCTCACCGCCGACCAGCGCCTCGATCTGGCCGACGTGCGTCCGGAGGGCCACCAGACCAAGCCGCCGGCCCGCTACACCGAGCCGACGCTGATCGCCAAGCTCGAAGAACTGGAGATCGGCCGGCCGTCCACCTACGCGTCCATCATCCGCACCATCACCGCACGCGACTACGCCTACAAGAAGGGCACTGCGCTGGTACCCACCTGGCTGGCGTTCGCGGTGACCCGGCTGCTGGTGGAGCACTTCCCGCAACTGGTCGACTACCAGTTCACCGCCGCATTGGAGGACAAGCTCGACGAGGTCGCCAAGGGTGACGCGGAGCGCCTCCAGGTATTGGGCGACTTCTTCTTCGGGCCGGACGACAAGTCCCGGGCGGGTCTGTACGAGATGGTCAACAATCTCGGCGAGATCGACGCCCGCGGGCTGTCCACGTTCCCGATCGGTGATCCGAGCGAGGGCATCAATGTGCGCGTCGGGCGTTACGGCACCTACGTCGAGGACGCCGACGAGCACCGCGCCAACGTCCCGGAGGGTCTGGCGCCCGACGAGCTGACCTTGGAGGTCGCCAGACAACTGCTCGCCCATCCGACCGGTGAGGAGCGCGAACTCGGCACTGATCCCGGCAGCGGCCACCCGATCGTGGCCCGCACCGGCCGCTACGGGCCGTACGTGACCGAGGTGCTGCCCGACGACGAGTCCACCCCCAAGGCGAAGCGGCCCAAGCCGCGCACTGCCTCGTTGTTCGCCTCAATGAGCATCGACACCATCGCCTTGGACGAGGCGCTCCAGTTGCTCAGCCTGCCGAGAGTCGTCGGCGCCGACGACGAGGGCGTCGAGATCACCGCGCAGAACGGCCGCTACGGCCCCTACATCAAGCGCGGCACCGATTCGCGGACGCTGCCCAGCGAACAGGCGCTGTTCACCGTCACCCTCAATGAGGCCAAGGAGTTGCTCGCGCAGCCCCGCACCCGTGGCCGGGGCCAGGCAGCCGCCAGCCCGCTCGCCGAACTCGGCGCCGACCCGGCCACCGGCAAACCGCTGGTGATCAAGGACGGTCGCTTCGGACCCTACGTCACCGACGGCGAGTACAACGTCACAGTCCCTCGCAGCCAGCCGGTTGGCGAGGTCACCCTTGAACAGGCGGCCGACCTGCTCGCGGCGAAACGGGCGAAGGGCCCCGCCCCGAAGCAGGCCACCCGCAGATCGACCACGAAAACGACCAAAGCGAAGCCCACCAGCCGCAAGACTGGGAGCAAGTAGGCGTCCACAGACCGACCCGAGGTGACCACGCCCAAGCAAACAAGGAGTGAGATGGCCAAGCGCGTCCGCAACTACCGGTTCGAAATGCCGTATCAGGTGGACGCACCCAGCCTGACCGACCCGCAGGCCGGGATCGACCGAGTGCGGATGCGCGCCCCGCGTGACCGCAACGCCCGCACCCTGACACTGCTCGACACCACTGATGAACGCCTGAGCTGGGCGGGGGTCCTGCTTGCCCACCAGGTGATCGGCGAGACCGGCGACTGGCTGCTGCGCGCCCCGGACTGGCAACCCTGGCTGCCGGCCGAACGTCTCGAATCACTCGACGATGCCGAGGCGCTGCCCGAAGACCTCGCCCGGTTGCTGCTGCCGTTCCGGCGCCGCGCCCCCATCAGGCCGATCGCCGACATCCGGGTCGACCGCACCGTCTACCAGTTGCTCGACCCGGACGGGGTCGAACTCGGCCAGTTGCTGGACGACCGGATCGCGGTGCGACGTGGCGGTTTGGTGATCGCCCGCCATCGAGAGGTCACCTTCGAAGCCGGTGCCGCCAGCACTGCCCCGCAGCGCACCCTGGTCGTCGACCGGCTGCAGCTGGCCGGTGGGGTGCGCGTCACCGAGTTCCCCGAGCTGATCGATCGGCTGATCTCGCTCACCCATCCGGTGGTGGTGCCTGCCAAACCTGCCTCGGGGGCCGATCCCGAGGACTTCCTCGGATGGCTGTTCACCGGCCGGATGCTTGGGCTACTGCGTGCCGACCTGCAGGTACGCAAGGGGGACGTCGCCGATACGGCGTTGCTGGCCGCCGAACTGGCCGACGTGGTTGAGCTGGTTCGCGGCTTGACGGTCTTGGTCGACCCGATTTGGGCCAACGAGCTGAGCTGGCATGTCGGACGCGTCGTCGCCCAGTCGCCCTGCCGCCATCCCGAAGATCTGGGTGAGTCCTACTTCGACGCCTTGGATGCCTTGGCCACCGCCGCCCGATCGCCACGACTTCGCCCCGACCTGCCCGACTCCGGGCCCGCCGACGGCCGGGCGCCGGCGACCGCGCGCCAGCTGCTGCGCAACGAGGCGGCCCTCCGGCTGGCCGAGGTGATCACCTCGATGGAGGCGTTGACCGCGGACGCAACAGATGCCGAATGGACTCATGCGCTGGCGGCAGCCGAGCAGGTGCTGCGGGTTGTGAACGCCGGCGAACCGGTGCTCGGCAAGTTCGCCGCCCGCCGCCGACGGCTGGTCGGCTTGCTGGGTGCGATCGCGCAGACCGCCAATCCGGTACCCGAGCCGCACCCGGACGTGGTGGCCGCGCTGTCACCGGCCTTGGCCTACCAGGCTGGTCGTGACTATCAACGTGGTCAGGACGAGACCCGCGAGCCGCGGCGCAGGCTGCTGGACGAATGGCCGCGCACCAAAGGCAAGCT
>RRZT011876012.1_pt1 | contig 12423 bp, 14 predicted proteins | sample 2165551 | NCBI WGS metagenome assembly RRZT01 (sample SAMN10456910, study PRJNA506462) | wastewater metagenome | biome: wastewater; feature: sludge; material: wastewater sludge; isolation source: wastewater sludge with Escherichia coli K12::gfp cells carrying plasmid... | place: USA: Moscow, Idaho... | reverse complement strand
GCGCGACCATCAGCGCGATGACGCTGTCGGTGTCAGAGACATGGCCCCGGAAACGCTGGAAATACCGCGCGGCGACCGGCGCCTCGCAGACTGTGGCCAGTTTCAGCAATATGCCGTCCTGCAAGGCCAGCGCATGGGTCAGCGCGGCGGCGCGGGTGAAATCGTCCAGCGTCACAAAGACATGCACCCAGTCATAGGCGGGGGCGAGCGGCATCTCGATTTCGGTCACCACGCCATTGGTGCCGTAGGCGTGGCTGACGCGGGCCAGATCCCTGCCGGTGAAATCAAGGATGCGGGGCCGGGCCTCCATCGTGGCGACGCGGATGCGCAGGATATTGCCGTAGTCGCGCAGCATCCCCCAGCGAACCGAGCCGACGCCCCCCGACCCCCCGCAGATGAAGCCGCCGATCGTCGCCGTCCCGGCGGTCGAGGGGAACATGCGCAATTCCTGCCCGGACTGGTCGCGGGTGATGCGGTCCAGCTCGCGGATGATGGTGCCGGGCTGGGTCACGACGCGGCCGGGACTGATCTCCAGCACCTTGTCCATGTTCTGCATATGCAAGACGCAGCCCCCGGCCAGCGGCATGGCCTGTCCGTAATTCCCGGTCCCCGAGCCGCGCACCGTCACCGGCACGTCATGGGCGTGGCAGGCGGCCAGAACCTCGATCACCTCGTCCTGGGTTTTCGGCATGACCACGAAATCCGCGCTGAGATGGTCCAGCCGATCCTTGAGAACCGGCGAATACCAGAAGAAATCGCGGCTTTTCGCCCGCACGGCGGCGGGATTGTCGTCCAGATCAATATGCGTCAAAGCGGCCTTGGCGGCGGCGATATCCATGGGTCACCTCATCAGGTGGTCAAGTTCGGCATAGTCGGGCAGGCTCCGGTCGATCTGGCGCCCCGCGCGCAGCACGATCCGGTCGGATTGCGGGCGGGCGAACAGTTCGGACCAGTTCCGGGCGCGGCAGATCACCAGATCGGCGGGCGCACCGGGGGCAAGGCCGGGCGCGGCAAATCCGCAGGCGCGGGCCGGGTTGGTCAGAAAGGCCCTGGGCCAGTCGGCGCGGGAATGGTCCAGATGCGCAATGCGGGTCGCCTCGCGCATGACCTCAAGCATGTCCAGATCCCCGTAAGCATAGAACGGATCGCGGGTATTGTCCGAGGCGAAGCTGACATTGATCCCGCGCGCCGCCATTTCATGGACCAATGTCACGCCGCGCCAGCGGGGCGTGCGCCCGGCCTGACGGTCCTGCAGATAAAGGTTGCACATCGGCAGGCTGACGACATGGATCCCGGCGCGGGCGACCAGATCCAGCGTATGCAGCCATTCCGCATCCGGCTGCACCGCCAGCGAACAGCAATGCCCGACCGTGACTGGCGCGTCAAAGCCGGTCTCGAGCACGGTTTCGGCGATGACGCGCAGACTGGCGGCCTCGGGGTCGCCCGTCTCATCGACGTGGAAATCGGCATCAAGGCCCCTTTGCCCGGCATGGGCAAAGAAGGTCCGCAGCCGGTCGTGCAACCGTGCGTCGGGAAATGTCACGCAGCCCAGAACGCCCCGGCTTTCGGCGACCAGATCGGCCAGATCGGCGAATTCGCCGCCGCCCTCCGGGTCGATGCGGTCGATCAGCGTCAGGCAGGCGGCCTGCAATGCGATCCGGCCGGCCCATTCGTCGCGCAACCGGGTAAATTCGGGAAAGCTGATCCGGCCCTGCAATGCGATGCTGTCCAGATGTGTGCGGATGGCGCTGGTGCCATGGGCATATGCGCAGCGCAGGGCGAAATCCATCCGTGCGCGGACATCCGGGCCGGACCAGTTGGCGATCCGGTCGGCCTCGACCGTCGACAGCGCGCCGTCGAACGTGCCATCGGGATTGGGTGCGCGGGGCCAGATATGGCCCTTGTCCAGATGGGTATGCATGTCGACGAAGGTCGGAAAGACCATTGCCCCGGCCATGTCGAGCTGCGGCAGATCGGGCGCGGGGTCCACGATGCGCCCGCCGCGCAGGCTGATCGAGATGGTTTGCAGATCGCCCGTTTCCCCGATCAGGCAGGCCGGGGCGGTCAGGTTGTTCAGGGTCAGGTCACCGCTGGGCAGAACGCGAAAATCCAAGCCGTCAACTTTCCCTTTTCAATGCGCTTTCGTGCCAGTGTCGCAGCGCCAGATGCGAAATCAGCGACAGCACGGCGAAAATCAGCACCCCCAAAGCGGCGATCAGCGCAAGGGCCGCGAACATGCGCGGGATGTTCAGGCGATACCCCGCCTCAAGGATGCGAAAGGCCAGCCCGGTGCCGATCCCGGCCGTGCCCGCGACATATTCCGCCACCACCGCGCCGATCAGCGACAGCCCGCCCGCGATCCGCAAGCCGCCCAGAAAATACGGCAGCGCCGAGGGCAGCTGCAGGTGGATCAGCCTTTGCCAGCGGCTGGCACCATAGATGCGGTAAAGATCGGCCAGATTGCGATCGACCGAGCGCAGCCCCAGCGAGGTATTGGACAGGATCGGGAAGAAGGCCACGATCCAGGCGCATAAGAGCAGGCCCACGGTGCGGTTTTCGACATAGATGAAGATCAGGGGCGCGATCGCCACCACCGGCGTCACCTGCAAGACCACTGCAAAGGGATAGAATGACATCTCGGCCCAGCGTGACAGGCTGAAGATCACCGCAAGGCCGACGCCGCCGATCACCGCCACCGCCAGTGCCATCATGGCGATTTTCAGCGTGACCCATGTGGCGGGGCCAAGGATCACCCAGTCCTTGACCAGCGTCTGCGCCACCAGGCCGGGGCCGGGCAGGATGTAATGCGGGATCTGGTTCCAGACCACGATCCGGTCCCAGATCACCAGTGCCGCGACGATGGTCAGGGCCGGCATCAGCCAGCGGCCGATCCGCTCTGCGCGGGCGCGGCGCAGGCGGGCGGTTTCCTCGGCGTCCAAAGCTTCGGTCATGCGTCACCTGTGGCACGGGACAAGGCGGCCGAGACCGCGCGGCATTGCGCGGCATAATCGGCCGAGGTGCGGAATTCCTCGTCCCGGCGGGGGGCGGGGACGGTCAGTTCCTCGGCCACGCGGCCGGGGCGGGGGGCCATGACCACGATGCGGTCCGACAGATAGACGCTTTCAAAGACCGAATGGGTGACAAAGATCACCGTGCAGCCCAGCCGGTTGCGCAGCGCCAGCAGGTCGTCATTCATCTTGTTGCGGGTGATTTCGTCCAGCGCGGCGAAGGGTTCGTCCATCAGGATCAGCCGGGGTTGCGTCACCAGCGCCCGGGCGATGGAGACGCGCATTTTCATCCCGCCCGACAGCTCGCGCGGATAGGCATTGGCAAAACTGCCCAAGCCCACCATTTCCAGCGCCTGCGCGATGCGGGGGCGGGCGTCGGGCAGGCTTTCGCCCCTCAGCCGCAGCGGCAGCCAGACGTTCTTTTCCACCGTCGCCCATGGCATCAGGGTCGGTTCCTGAAAGACCACGCCCAGATCGCCGCTGTCATGCCTGCCCCGCCAGATGACCTTGCCGGTGGTGGGCTGCATCAGACCGGCGATCAGCCGCAGCGCCGTCGATTTCCCGCAGCCCGACGGCCCGAGAAGCGAGACGAACTCGCCCGAGGCCACCCGCAGGTTCATGCCCGAAAGTGCGGTGACGCCGCCGGCAAAGACCTTGCCGACGCCGTCCATCCGCAGCAGATCGGACCCTTCTGTCACGCTTATTTCTTCAGCTCCATGCCGACGCCCTTGCCGACGAAATCCAGCGTATAGGCCTTGGAATAATCCAGATCGGGCGAGATGGCGCCCGCCTCGGCCATGTCCTTGAAGAAGCCGTCGATATGTTCCTTGGTCATCACCCCGATACCCTTTTCCAGCGCGTCGCCGGAATCGACGATGCCGTAGGCCTTCATCTGCTCGCGCGCGAAGGCCAGCTGCTCGTCGGTGATTTCGGGGTTGTCAGCCTTGATCCGGGCATCGGCCTTGCTGGCATCCCCGTAAAGGTAATTGTACCAGCCCTTGGCCGAGCCATCGACAAAGCACTGCACCACTTCGGGGCGGGTGGCGATGGTATCGGCCATGGTCTCGATCAGGGTGGAGTAGGTGCCGTAGCCCGCATCGGCCAGCAGCAGCGAGTCGGGCGTCCAGCCGGCCTCTTTCTGGACCATCAGCGGCTCGGACGAGACATAGCCCTGAATGGCGCTGTTCTCGTCGGCGATAAAGGGCGCCATGTTGAACGTGTAGACCTCGCGCTGTTCGTCGGTGAAGCCATGCGCGGATTTCATCCACAGGTAATACGAGGCAAAGCCTTCGTCGCTGACATAGATCTTGAGCTTTTTCAGGTCGTCAAAGGTCTTGCCCTTGCCGGGATGGGTCAGAAAGACCTGCGGTTCCTTTTGAAAGGTGGCGGCGACGGCGACGACCGGCACGCCCTCGGCGGCGGCGTTGAAGGTGGACAGCAGATTGCCGGCCATGTTGAAGTCGATCTTGCCGGCCAGCATCATGGCGCGGTTGTTCACCTGCGGACCGCCGGGCACGATGGTGACGTCAAGGCCGCATTCCTTGTAGGACCCGTCCTCGACCGCCTGATAATAGCCGCCGTGTTCGCCCTGGGCGACCCAGTTGGTGCCGAAGCTGGCCGCGGTCTGGGCCATGGCCGAGGGCGCAAGGCCAAAACCGGCCAAGGCCGACAGAATCAGGATGCGTTTCATGGTAACTCCTGTTGGGGCGCTGGAATTCCTGTTTGCTTTCGGGGGCATCGTGCATGGCCACGGGCCATTACGCAACGAAAGCTTTCATAGCATTCTGCCTTTTCAGCATGGCCTGCCCATCTTGACCGCATCGGGGCGCTGGATCAGGATCGCGGCCATGCAGGCCCTGAACCCCAAAACCATCGCGGCGCCTTTTGGCCGTTATTCGCATGGCGTCATGACCCGAGGCGGCGGAGGGCTGGTCCTGACCTCGGGGCAGCTGGGGTTATGCCCGAACGGGGTGGTGCCCATGGGCGCGCTGGATCAGGCGCGGCAGTGCTTTGCCAATTGCGCCGCCATTCTAGCCGAGGCCGGACTTGGTCCCGGCGACGTTCTGCGCATCAATGCCTTTGTCACCGACAGGGCGCATTTCCCCGACTATATGGCGGCGCGGGATGAGTTCCTGATCGGGATCGAAGTGCTGCCCGCCTCGACCCTGGTGATCGTTTCGGGCTTTACCCGGCCGGAATTTCTGGTTGAGGTGGAGTTGACGGCAATGGAAAGGCCCCGATGAAGAACGTGATTTTTGACCTTGGCGCGGTGCTGATCGAATGGGATCCGACACTGGCCTTCGCCGACATCTTCACCACCCGCGAGGCCGCTGAGGCCTGGCTGGAGCGCATTGATTTCGACAGCTGGAACCGTTTTCAGGATGGCGGGCGCAGCTTTGATGACGGCGTGGCCGTCGCCCGCGCCGCCCATGGCGATGAGGCCCGCCACCTCGAGGGCTATCTGGACGCCTATTCCCTGACCATCCAGACGCCCGTGCCCGGCACCTGGGAAATTGCCGAGGCGTTGCTGGCGCGGGGCGTGCCGCTTTATGCGATCACCAACTGGTCGGCCGAGACATGGCCGCATGCGCTGGCCCTTTATCCCCGGCTTGAGACGATCTTCAACGACATCGTCGTGTCGGGACAGGTCAAGCAGTTGAAACCGGCAGCGGCGATCTATCGGCTGCTGATGGATCGCAACGGGCTTGAGGCCGGGGACTGCATCTTCATCGACGACAGCATGGCCAATGTCGAAGGCGCCCGCGCGGTCGGGATGGATGCGATCCATTTCACCGGCGCCGAGGCGCTGGGCCGGGAACTGGCGGCGCGCGGCTTGCTTTGAGGGGGCGCTATCCCTCTGAAAGTTCACCCCGTGCGATCAGATCCAGAATGCGCATGGCCTCTGCCTCGCGCCCGTCGGGAACGAACAGGTGGTCGTGAAAGAACGCCGAGACCGGATTGACCCCCATACCGTGCCGGGCAAGCGCGGTGGCGATATGGGCAATGAAGCCCACGGCCTCCAGCGATGAATGGATGTCCAGCGTGATCATCCGGCAGGGAAACTCATACGAAAGCCCATGGGCCTCGGCCTCTGATTTTCGCAAGATCAGCGTGCTTCCCTCGGCTTCGCGAAAAACCATTCGTGGTGTCAGGCCGGCCGGGATCGAACCATCGTCGATGGTCGTGAAGACGAACACGTCTTCAGCCAGCCTTGCCGAGAGGCTCCGCAGCAACGCATTCAGGTTCTTTTCGCCGCTCATCCAGCTTCCTTTCCGGCCTGGAAAAATCATGTAACATCCGGCGTGACAGCCGCAGAAACAATATTGCCGGCGCGCCAGGGAACGTAAATCGGTCGTCGCAAGGGTGTCGGGTCGGGATGAAACGGCTTTTCGGGGCTCTTGCGGCTGTTCGGCGGGGCTGCAGGGACAGGGGACGATGCGCATGGGTGACGACGAGCCGTTGTTTTCCGGTGGTCTTGATCACTGGCCTTCGAAATCGGCGCTGGCCGGGATGTTCAGATCGGACGGCTATCTGGTCACCGAGGGCAGATATTCGGTCCGGCTGGACGATTTCGACCATTTCGAGTTCAGGGAACTGGGCGGCGATCTGGGGCCGGGTCGCGTCACCGCCGAGAGCGACTCGACCGAAAAGCTGATCGCGTTTTCGCGCCGGGTGTCGAAGACCCTTGCCGATGCGGGGGTGCGGCACCGATTCGAAATCTATTCCGGGGCCGACGAACTGGCCGCCTATCTGCATCACGACTGGCCGAAAGACTGGTAGGTCCGGGTTCTGACCGTAAAAAATCACCTGCGGGGCAGATATTTTCCATTCACGCGCCCCGGATTCACGTCCCAGTCACGGACCGATCACGCCGCCTGTGGCAAAGTGAAATCACGACGCGGCGAAAGGCACAGCCGCAGGGCCACTCCTTCAGCCAGCGCGTCGGGTTTTTGGTTCACGAGGTGCAAGATGGTTACGAGTTTTCATAAGCCGGCCATCAGGGACGAGCAAAGGGACGAAGCGGTCAGCCAAGACGGACTGCGCATCCCCGAGCCGATCCGCATCGGGCGCGACAGTATCCTTGCGTCGGATGCGACGATCTGGGCGGGTCCGGTCAGGGGTCACATCCTGAATGTCGACCTGGCCCGGCCGTCCCTGTTGGGGGCAAAAAGCAATCTGAACATTTATTTCAGTAACCGACGAGGCATGTTGCATCCTCCGTCGCCGGGGTGAAAGGGGTCCGGATTTCATTCCCCCTTTCGCGGATCGGGGTGCGCGGCGCGTGATGGCCCCACAATCCCCCCTCCCTGTCGGCCCTGCCCGGCACCTGCGATCCGCCAGGCCATGCCGCCGCGCCCATCGGGCCGGCGGCATGCGCATTTCCGGCCTATTGCACCAGCTTGGCGGCGTGACGCAGCGCCAGCGCATAGCCATGGGTGCCGAACCCGGCCATCACCCCATCGGCGCGCAGGCTGACAAAGGAATGGTGGCGGAAGCTCTCGCGCTTGTGGACATTCGAGATGTGGACCTCGATCACCGGCCCGTCAAACGTGTTCAACGCGTCCAGAATCGCCACCGAACTATGGGTGAAGGCGGCCGGGTTGATGATGATCGCCTGCGCATTCTGGCGCGCCTCGTGGATCATGTCGATGATCGCGCCCTCGTGGTTGGACTGGAAGAAGACGAGATCGACGCCCAGCTCGCCCGCCAGCGCGCGGCAGTCGCGCTCGACATCGGCCAGCGTCGTGCTGCCATAGATTTCGGGCTGGCGCTGGCCCAGCAGGTTCAGGTTCGGGCCGTTCAGGATATAGACGGTGGGCATGGCGTCCTCGCGGGAAAAGCCGGGCGGGGGCGCCCGGCGATGCGTGTTTTTTCGTTACTGCCCCGCCCGCGCCTTTTCAACAAAGGCGTTGGTATAGGTCTTGGACAGATCGACATTCGCTGCCGCCACGGCGGGCGAGCCGGCGCTGAACACCGCCAGCACGGTTTCGGCGCCCTTGGGGTCCATCAGCCCGGTTTCCGAATACATATGGATCGAGTTGGTCAGGGCCGCCAGATAGGCCTCCTTGTCGGCGCCGACCATTTCGGCGGGCATCTGGGCCATGATTTCCTCGGGGGTGTGGCTGTGGATATAGTCCAGCGTGTCGGTGATGGCGGCAGCCATGCCCTGCACCGCCTCGGGATGCTCGTCGATCCAGGTCTGCAGCGTGTAAAGCGCGCCGCCGGGATAGCTGCTGCCGAACAGCGCCTCGGTATCCAGGGCGCTGCGGGTATCGGCCAGAAGCCGCAGCTCGGGATGGCGATTTTGCAGCACCGTCACCGCCGGGTCCAGCGTGACCACGGCGTCGATCTGGCCCTGTTCGATCGCGGCGACGGCGGTGGCGCCCAGCCCGACACCGACGACGGCGGCGGAATCGGGTGCCTGCCCGGCCTTGCCCAGCAGGTATTTCAGGAAGAAATCGGTGGCCGAGCCGGGCGCGCTGACCCCCACGGTCTTGCCGGCCAGATCGGCGATGGTTCTGATATTGCCGGTCTCGTCGGGGGCGACGACGATGACGATGCCCGGGAACTGATCATAGGTGACAAAGGCCGAAAGCTGCTGTTTCTTGGCGGCCAGGTTGATCGTGTGCTCGTAATAGCCCGAGACCACGTCGGCGCTGCCGCCGACCACCGCCTTGAGCGCCTGCGAGCCGCCCTTGAAGTCGATCAGCTCGGCCTCGACGCCGTGTTTTTCGAAATTGCCAAGCTGCTTGGCCAGCACGGTGGGCAGATAGCACAGGCAGGCGGCGCCGCCGATGGCGATCTTGACCGATTCTGCCGCTGCGGCGACGGGCAGGGCGGCCAGCGACAGCGTGGCGGCCAGCATCAGGTTGCGGATTTTCATGGTCTCTCCTCCCAGATGATATTCATTGCTGACGGCTGGATGCGGGTTGCCAGCGCAGCAGCCGGCGCTCGGTCAGCGTGACCAGCCCGTCGATGACCAGCACGAAGGCCGACAGCACGAACATGCCGGCAAAGACGCCGGCGATGTCGAACATGCCCTCGGCCTGCGCGATCAGATAACCAAGCCCGGCGGCCGAGCCCAGATATTCGCCCACCACCGCGCCCACGACCGCAAAGCCGATCGAGGTGTGCAGCGAGGAAAACACCCAGCTCAGCGCCGAGGGCAGGTAGACATGGCGCAAAAGCTGGCGTTCGGACATGCCCAGCATGCGGGCGTTTTCCAGCACCGTGCGGTTCACCTCCTTGACGCCCTGATAGACGTTGAAGAAGACGATGAAGAAGACCAGCGTGAATCCCAGCGCCACCTTGGACCAGATGCCAAGGCCGAACCACAGCGTGAAGATCGGCGCCAGAACCACGCGGGGCAGGGCGTTCGCGGCCTTGATATAGGGGTCGAAGACGGCGGCCAGACGCGGCTGGCGCGCGAACCAGAAGCCCAGCAGGATGGCCGCGACGGCGCCGATGACAAAGGCCAGGATCGCCTCGCTCAGCGTGATCCACAGGTGATACCAGATCGAGCCATTGGCGAACCATGCCCAGATCTGGCGCGCGACGTCGGCGGGGGTCGAAAAGAAGAATTGCAGCTTGTCCGGGTCGCCGATCAGCGTCGTGGTGGTCAGGACATGCCAGACCGCGATCATGGCGACGGCGACACCGATCTGCAGGCTCAACAGCAGGGTCCGGTTCATGCCTCGCCCTCGGGCTGAAGGCCATAGGTCCGCATCACCTGTTCCTTGAGCAATTGCCAGATATCGCGATGCAGCCTCTGGAATTCCGGCGTCAGCCTGATTTCGGCGATGTCGCGCGGGCGCTCGAGCGGGATCGGGAAATCGCCGATGATGCGGGAATCGGGGCCGGTGGACATGATGACCACGCGGTCGGAAAGCGCGATCGCCTCTTCGAGGTCATGGGTCACGAACAGCACCGCCTTGCGGTCCTGCGACCACAGCCGCAGCAGCAATTCATGCATGATCAGCCGGGTCTGGGCATCCAGCGGGCCGAAGGGTTCGTCCATCAGCAGGATGTCGGGGTCGCGGATCAGCACCTGCGCCAGCGCCACGCGCTTGCGCTGGCCGCCCGACAGCATATGCGGATAGCGGTCGGCAAAGCCGCGCAGGCCGACGCGGACCAGCCAGTCATGGGCGCGGGCCAGCGCCTCGCGCCGGGGGATGCCCGCGACCTCAAGCCCGATGGCGACATTGTCGCCGGCGGTTTTCCACGGCATCAGCGCATCGGACTGGAACAGGTAGCCGGCGCGGGCATTCAGCCCCTCCAGCGCCGCGCCTTCGATGCGGACATCCCCGGCGCTGGGTTTCAGCAGGCCGGCAGCGGCGTTCAGCAGCGTGGACTTGCCGCAGCCGGTCGGGCCGACGATCGAGACGAATTCGCCCGGTCCCACCGCCAGTTCGGCGCCCGAGACGGCGCGGAAAGGTGCCTTTCCCGGCACGGCAAAACTGATGTCGACAGATCGCAGATGCACGGCCGGATCCACGCATTCCCCCTTGTGCACAATCCGGGGAAGGATACCTGCCAAGACTTTCGCTGCAAGCCCTTAGGCCGCCTGGCTATGAAACCTCGGCCAGAAAGATATATCCGGCGCCATATATTGTCTTGATAAGTCTAGGATTTTTCGGGTCTTCGCCAAGCTTGGTCCGCAACCTCGAGATGCGCACATCCATGGCCCGGTCAAAGCTTTCGCCGGCCGTGCCGCCCAATGTCTCAAGCATCTGCGCGCGCGAGATCAGGCGGCGGGGATGGTCCAGAAACATGCGCAGGACCTCGGCCTCGGCATGGCTGATCGGGGTTTCCATCCCCTCGGGCGAGGTCAGCGAATAGCGGTCGAAATCGGCGGACCAGCCGGCGAAGCGCACGCGCTGGCGGCCGGCTTCGCTGTCGCGCTGGGGCTTGCGCAGCCGGGCGCGGATGCGGGCCACGACCTCGGCCGGTTCAAAGGGCTTGATGATATAGTCGTCGGCGCCCAGCTCAAGCCCGGTGACCCGGTCCTGCACCTGCGCCCGGCCCGAGATGATGATGATCGCCGCCCCGGATTCGCGCGCCAGCCGGTGAACCAGCGCCAGACCGTCGCGGTCGGGCAGACCGAGGTCGATCAGGCAGGCATCGGGCTGGATGCGGCGCAGCGCCGCCTCGAATTCGGTGGCGCGGGCGAATGCGGCGGTGCGAAAGCCGGCCTCCTCCAGCGCGGCGGAAAGCAGCCGGCGGATTTCCGGCTCGTCATCCAGAATGGCGATCAGGGGCGCGTCAGTCATCGGTCCTTGCCATGGCCGCAGCCAGTTCGATGTCGTCAAAGGGCTTGGTCAGGACCGGACAGTCAAGCCCCGACCTGCGCGCATCGCCCGGCGGCAGCGCCGTCATCAGGATGCCGGGCAGGCCCAGCCCCAGCAATTCCGTGCCCGATCCGTCGCCCAGTTGCAGGTCCGACAGGATCAGCGTCAGGCCGGGCAGGTCGGTCAGGCCGCGCGCCTCGGCCACGGAGGCCGCCTCGATCACCGAATGGCCCTGCGCGGTCAGCATCTCGCGGATATGGGTGCGGATGGTGTCGTCATCCTCGGCCAGCAGGACCAGATGCGGGCGCGCGGCATGCAGCGGCAGGCGGATGGTGACCTGCGCGCCATGCCCGGTATTCGACAGCCGCAGGGTGCCGCCGGCCAGCTTGATCTGGTCATAGACCATCGACAGGCCCAGCCCGGTGCCCTGACTGCCCTTGGTGGAATAAAACGGCTCGGTCGCGCGGGTCAGGGCCTCAGGCGAAAAGCCGGGGCCGGTATCGCTGACCGCGATTTCCAGCCAGCGCCCAGCGGGGCGGGCCTCGACCGTGATCCGGCCCGCGCCCTGCATGGCGTCGCGGGCGTTCAGGATCAGGTTCAAAAGCGCGTCCTGCAAGGCGCCGGGGTCCAGCATGATCCGGCCCGGCAGGCCCTCGGCGCGGGTCGCCAGCCGGATATCCATGCCCAGCGTCGGCTGGGTCATGGCCGCCAGCTCGTCCAGAGCGGCGCCCAGATCGACCGGCTGCGGGTGATATTCGCGCCGGCCAGTCAGCGCCGCGATTCCGTCCAGCAGCGTTGCCCCGCGCCGGGCGGCGGCCAGCGTCGCCTGCACGTCCTCGGCCTGTTTGGGCGCAAGGCCGGTGCGCGCCAGCCGCCCCTGCAGGCCAAGAATGATGGTCAGAAGATTGCCGAAATCATGCGCCATGCCGGAAGTGACCTGCGCCGCCACCGCGCGCTTGGCGGCATGGGTCAGCGCCTCGCGCGAGTGCACCTCGGCGGTGACGTCCGTGGACAGGATATAGGCGCCGTGCCCGGCCTGATCGGGGGTCAGCGCGACGCGGATGCGCCGGCCCGAGGGCGGATGCGTGATCTCGAACACCTGCGGCTGGCCGGCGATGGCGCGGTTC
>RRZT011235037.1_pt1 | contig 12423 bp, 7 predicted proteins | sample 2165551 | NCBI WGS metagenome assembly RRZT01 (sample SAMN10456910, study PRJNA506462) | wastewater metagenome | biome: wastewater; feature: sludge; material: wastewater sludge; isolation source: wastewater sludge with Escherichia coli K12::gfp cells carrying plasmid... | place: USA: Moscow, Idaho ... | reverse complement strand
CAGGAAGAACTTGAAAATTTGGAAAATTATTTTGCCATTCTCCGCATCCGGTATGCAGGAAGTTTCGAATATTCTTTCCATGTGGAGGATGAAGAGCTGCTCTCCTGTCTCGTTCCCAAACTGATCCTGCAGCCGCTCGCCGAAAATTCCGTGATGCATGGTTCTTCCGATGATGGTTCTGTCATGAAGATCCATATTACCTGTTGGGAAGAAGACGGACATATGATCCTGGAACTTCAGGATAACGGAAAAGGATTCGAGATGACTCAGACTGATCTGAACCCGCACAAAGACCGCAAAAAAATCGGCGTAGCAAATGTAAATGATCGTATCCATCTGAACTTTGGCCGGAAATACGGGCTGAAGATCAACAGTCACCCGGGCGAGGGTACCACCTGCACCCTGACACTGCCAGAGCTTTATGCCGATACCCTGTCACAACATCCAGAAGAATAAACAAGTACCTCAGAAAGGACCCAAATGTACAGTATACTTATTATAGATGATGAACCCATTGCAAAAATTGCTCTCCGCTCGATCCTCCCCTGGGAAGAACACGGTTTTTCCATCTGCGGAACTGCTTCGAATGGTCTGGAAGCCATTCCTCTCATCGAGAAGCATCAGCCGGATGTGATCATCACTGACCTCAAAATGCCGGAAATGGACGGGCTGGAACTAATCCGTACCCTGAAAGAAAAAAATTATCCCGGAGAGATCCTCGTACTCAGCAATTATGAAGATTTTGATTCTGTGCGGAGCGCACTTCTTCTGGGCGCGGCAGACTATCTGTTAAAGATCAAGATCAGTCCGGACACCCTTCTCGCCTGCCTGAACAAAACGACCGAAAAGCTGCATGAAAAAGCTGACAGGAAAATTTCTGTTCCAGCGGAAACCGTATCCGAAAACAGAACCCGCCTGCTCCTCTCCTTTTTTGAGGGAGAATCTTCCCTTTCCTCTTTTACGATCCAAAACGCCGGCACAGACCTGCGCTTTATGCAGGAACCATGCGCCGTCTGCTATGTGACCTTTGAAAAATTCCTGTCCAATGAAGCTTTTTCTATCTCGGGAAAACTTCTGTGTGATATGATTCTGGACGCAGTACAGGGTGTACTGCAGCCATATATCCTTGTACTGAACGACTACAGTGCACTGGTACTCTTTTCCCAGAAAGAACTGGATGCAGGCCAGATGAAAGTCGCTCAGCTCGTAAAAAAGCTGTACAACCGTTTCACCATGTACCAGTCCTTCGCCCCGGATATGCCATATCAGGAAAATCTTCCGGACTATGAGGAAGCCAGAAATACCTATCAGACCTTTACCATAAATGAAGGACATTATACAGACGATATTGCCAAAACCCTCGCATATATCGAAGAAAATTACATGCACCGGCTCACGCTGTCCTCCATTTCCGCAAATGTCAGCTTAAGTTCCAGCTATCTGTGCCGTGTTTTTAAATCAGAAGTCGGAACAAGCATCACAAGTTATCTGAACAACCTCCGAATACGAAAAGCCGCCACCATGATCAAATTCAACGAAACGGCTCTCAAAGAGATCTCCACAATGGTAGGAATTGATGACCAGCTCTATTTCAGCAGACTGTTTAAAAAATGTATGGGAATTTCCCCTTCGGAATACGGGAAACGATTTCACCAGTAAATCTCAATCTGCTTTCAGCGTGATCTCCTTTTCTGTTCCGTTGTACAAAAGTGTACGCACCGTATCTGTTAGCGATTTCAGACTGCATTCCGTGATCCTGCCGTCCTTCCATGCAAAATCAATCGTAATGCCGCCCGGTGCTTTGAGACCCCTTATCTTTCCATCCTTCCATTCCTTCGGAAGCGCCGGAAGAAAAAGAATCCTGTCGTCCTGATACTGCACCAGCATTTCCAGCACAGCTGCAGCAAACCCAAAATTTCCGTCAATCTGAAATGGTGGATGTGCACAGAGCATATTCGGGTAGGTTCCGCCACCGACCAGACTGCAGTTTTCTTCTCTTGTAACGTGAAGCTGATTTTTCAAAAGCTTCAACGCACGCTCTCCATCTCCGAGCCGCGCCCATAGACACGCCTTCCATGCCATGCACCAGCCGGTTCCCTCGTCCCCTCTTCTGTCCAGTGCCACACGGCAGGCAGCCAGAAGTTCCTCATCCTCTCTGTGGATCAGATTTCCGGGATAGAGACCGTATAGCTGTGAAACATGTCTGTGGTGCACATCCACTTCCGGATAGTCCAAGAACCACTCCTGAAGCTGCCCGCCTTTCCCCCTCTTAAAAGGCGGCAATTTTTCAAGTGCCGCTTTTACTTTATCCGTAAGTTCTGTGATTCCAAGGATCTCGCAGGCTTTCAGATAGTTTCCAAACAGTTCTTTCAGGATACTGTTATCCATTGTTGAACCAAACGTCACACTATGGGCACCTTGATCCGGCGCTGTAAATGTATTTTCCGGCGATGTAGATGGTACTGTGACGAGATATCTTTCATAAGGTACCAGGTAGCCTAGATAAAACTCTACTGCACCTCTGATAAGAGGAAATGCTTTTTCTCTCAGAAAGTCTTTATCCAGTGTATAGCGGTAATGCTCCCATAAATGCCAGCAGAGCCATCCGGAACTCATCGGCCACATAGAGTATGTACAGGGATTTTCATCCTGTCCGAAATAGCCAACCGGGCTGGAATGACCCCAGATATCCAGATTGTGATGACTCACCCATCCATTCAGATGATAGACTTCTTTTGCTGTCTTTTTTCCCCGCGAGGCAGTCCGTTCGACCAGATCAAACAGCGGCTCATGGCAGTCACTTAAATTCGCTTTCTCTGCCATCCAGTAATTCATTTCTGTATTAATATTTACCGTATAGTTGCTGCTCCACGGAGCTCTCAGATCATGATTCCAGATTCCCTGCAAGTTTGCACACTGTGTGCCGGGCTTCGAGGAAGCGATCATAAGATAACGGGCATAGTGAAACATTTTTATCACAAGATCATTTTGTACACCAGGATTCAGCGTAAGATCCATCCGGTCAAAATATGCTTCGTATGCCTTCTGATGAGATTCTTTTAATTGTGGATACGAAAGGTTACAGATTCGTTCCAGCATCTGTTTCTTCCTGGCTAAATAAGAATCCTGTGATTGAAAGTCTGTTATCCCAGACAGATAAATGTACACATCATTCTCTGCTGTTACCAGAAGCGTGTTATCCTTTTGACAGACGCAGCCTTTCGGTGCCTGCACGGAAAGGCCGATTACAAACTGTGTTCCTTTTCCCCCTTCATAGACGATCGGATGCTCACAAGAATAATAAGGCGGTGCCACATATATCGGAGCCTGTCCCTCCAGTACAAGGCCATTTGTCCCAAACGCAGAACAGGCATGCCTTATCTGGCTGTCCAGGGAAATATGCAGCTCCAGATTACTGTACGCGTCTGCTTTGTAATGAAGTGCCATGACCGGTTCTGACATACTTGTAAAAAATTCTCTTTGATATACCTGTCCGTCCTGACGATATACGACCTGTTCCAGTGCATCTCTGAGCGAAAGTTGTCTCTGGTATGATCCATGCTCTTTTAATTCAGGTACATTTGTATCAATATACAGATTTCCTGCCGGAAGATAGCTCTCTGTCCAGTCACCAAGGATGTTTTCTTTACAATAAGCTTCCGCCTCTTCATACTCTCCATCAAAAATTTTCTGGTGCAAAAACTCCCAGTCCACATCTGTATTTTTGTTTTCTTTATCTCTTCCTGTCCCGGACCAGAGTGTATCCAGATTCAGTTCAACCTTTTCCTTTCGAAGCCGTCCATATGACATCGCTCCCATAGATCCGTTCCCAAGAGGAAGTGCTTCATTCCATGCTTCTGCCGGCCTGTCAAAGACCAATGATAACTCATTCATTTTATTATTCTCCCATGCAGCATTCTCTATTTAATAATACAGAAAAACTCCACAGAATAAAATGTCACTTAAAAGTACATATTTCTGCGGAGTCTTTTTACGTCATTTTATGATAACTAGATTTGATACCACCTGATCTCATTTGCTTCCATATGAAGTTCGAAGCTGCTTCCGTCGCCTTTGTATACAACGGTATCCTGTGGCTCGTAGGTATTGTTTACGACGCAGTATTTGCCGTTCTTTACATAGGCGTGGACTTCTACATTGTAGTTTGTGGAATACCAGCAGTTCAGTTCTTCCTCTGCGGATGCGGACCAGAGGACTGCACGGTAGAGGACACGGCTGTTCTTGAAACTGTATGGAAGTCCGCTGATATAGACACCGCGGCCCTTTCCGAAGGTTCTGACTGCCATCTGCACTTCCTGGTCTTTCTGGATCAGGATCTCGGTTCCGTCAAGTGCATAGATGTTCTTTTTGCCTTCGCCGAAATCAACGTCTCCGTCACTGTCTGCCAGGATAAAGTGATTTCTGTGTTCTTCCCAGTTGTATTTGTCTTTGTTCAGGTTGAAGCCGTTTTCTTCTTCTACTCCAAGCACATCGTCAAGCTGGAAATAATGTCCCTGCCACTGGTGAGCTGCCGGTTCGCCGACTCCGATGAAACCGCCGCCGTTGTAGACAAATTCTTTTACTGCAGTGACGATCTTCTCGTTTACCCAATACTCGCCACCGCTCTGTGCAGTGTCTGCATCGCCTACGTTGATCACAACATCAAAGTTTTTCAGTAGATCCTTATTTTCCAGGATATCATCAAAGCTGATGAAAGAAACATCAAACGGTGCACCGCTCAAAGCCTCGATGATTCCGAAATAAGAATAATTCTGTTTGTAATAAATTGCGTGATGTACCATGTGATTGCCCCAGGAACGCATTTTGCCCCAGCAGTTCAGGACTGCTACTCTCTTCACGCAGTACGGAGTCACACCCTGGATGTTGTCATAGAGTGTACGGAATTCCTGGCATACCTCTTTGATATACTGTACAAAATCCGGGAATTCCAGAGCAAGTTTCAGGTAGCCGCCGTAACCGATTCTCTGGATCGGGCTTCGGAGGATCGCACGTCTTGCTGTCACCCAATTTACTTTAGCTTCTTTAACCGGATCACCGCCCTCGTGGAAGGTATCCGGGAAAAAGTACGGAAGGAAACGTCCTTCTGTATATTTTACATTCTTGATATCGCTGAACAGACGCAAACTCGCACCATTTCCGACACTTCCAACGACAGCATCCAGTCCGATGGATGCAAACTCATCCATAAACGGCTCCATGCCAATCCAGTGATCGCCCATGAACATCATAGCTTCTTTACCATATTCATGGACAATGTCTACCATCTCTTTGGCAAGCTTCGCAACTTCTCTTCTCTGAAAAGCCTGGAAATCTTTGAATTCTTTGGACGGAATACGGTATGTATTGTTCATGTAGCCCTGGTCGATAATGTATTCCGGACGGAACGCATAGCCCACTTCTTTTTCAAACTGTTCGAGGATATATGGGCTGACAGATGCGGAGTAGCCGAACCAGTCTACGTATTTTTCTCTCGCAAGCTCATCAAAGATCAGGGTAAACTGGTGAAAAAATGTCGTAAAACGTACTACATCCACATATTGATGCGTATCAAGGAAACGGCGGAGACGCTCCAGGGAATGCGCTCTTGTCTTTGGCTGACGCACATCAAAAGTGATCTGCGGCTCCACGTCCTTCCAGTCATTTACAACTGCATTATACATATGTACCGGGTCCCACATGATATATGCCAGGAAGCTGACGGTATATTCATGAAAAAGCTTCGCCGGTGCGATCACGACATTTCCGCTCTCTTCGTCATAAGACCACTGGTTTGTCGGAACGACTTCGCCTGTGGTACGGTCAATGACTTCCCACCATCTGGTGATATCGTCACGGGTATTTACTTTCAGCATGTCCGGGTAGAGATGGTCCATAAGGTGGATCTCAAGTTTCTCATCTGTTGCTGTATGGAAAGAGCTCATGATGTACATCTGCTGGATCTCATCCGGATTTGCCTTTGCCCATGCGTTATCTTTTCTTGTTGTATAGTAGGTAGCGTAGATCTTTGCACCCGTATCTTTTAGTTCTGCCGGGAACTCTGTTCCATCGCAGTCACGGATCGCATCTGCGCCCCATTCTTCCACGATATCCAGTGTTTCTTTTACCACATCCAGGTTTGTCGGAATCGTAACTCTGCCTTTGTTTTGGCTCATATGTGTACCTCCGTTTTATATTTATAGATTTCTTTTATCATCTGTTTTTGTTTTATTTCAGATACTATCAGAATACGTTGTTTTTGTCTGTTTTTCAACGTTGTTCTTGCTATACTTTTTAGAAATCTTGCGGTATTTTATCTTTTGTGCTATCCTGACAGTTGAAAAACTTTTCGGTCCTGGGAGGTACATATGAGCACACAGTTTTTTTCTTTTTCAGATGATACGCCTTTTTCAACAGAAGCAGTCCTGGTGAACGCCTCTTCTTCTCATTATGAGGAAGACTGGCCCAGCATCCCACATACCCATGCCTTCACGGAACTCTTTTACGTCAGTGAGGGAAGTGGAGAATTCCTGATTGAAAACCAGCATTTTTCTATTAAAAAAGACGATCTGATCATCGTCAACCCTCATATTCAGCACACGGAAATTTCCTTAAGTGCCTCGCCACTTTCTTATTATACGGTCGGTGTGGACGGGATCAGTTTTTCCTTTCATGATCAGAAGGAATTCCAGATCTTTCACTGCAGCCAGAAGCACGCCGACCTTTTATTTTATTTTCATTCTCTTTTTCAGGAACTGGATGAAAAAAATGATGGTTATGAAGAGATCTGCAAACACACGCTTGCCATTCTGATTTCTCAGCTCCGCCGTTTTGCTGTCTCTGATTTTCAGTTGTTTCCATCCTTTCATCCAAGCAAAGAATGCGCCCTCGTCAAGCGATATCTGGATTCCCACTACAGCGATGACATCAATCTGGAACAGCTTGCCAGCTTAAGCCATCTGAATAAGTATTATCTGAGTCACGAATTCACGCGCTACTACGGAATCTCTCCGATCAGCTATCTGACCCACCGCCGGATCGAAGTATGCAAAAATCTCCTGGAGAATACAGACCATGAAATCTCGGATATCGCTCATCTTGCCGGATTTTCCTCGCAGAGTTATCTGGCTCAGAGTTTCCGGAAATACTGTGGCATGACTGCCGGAGAGTACCGCCGCAGCAAAAAAAATCAAACGATATGACAGATGGTATCTGCTTTCAGCATTATTTTCTTCTCAATTCCGTTGTACAAAAGTATGCGTACCATATCTGTCTGTGATTGCAGACTGCATTCTGTAATGCATCTGTCTTTCCATACAAAGTCAATGGTAATGCCGCCCGGTGCCCTAAGGCCGCTTATCTTTCCATCCTTCCATTCCTCCGGAAGCGCCGGAAGAAAGAAGATCCTGTCATCCTGATACTGTACCAGCATTTCCAGCACAGCAGCCGCAAACCCGAAATTCCCGTCGATCTGAAATGGCGGATGTGCACAGAGCATATTCGGGTAGGTCCCGCCGCCAACCAGACTGCAGTTTTCTTCTTTTGTAACGTGAAGCTGATTTTTCAAGAGCTTCAACGCACGCTCTCCATCTCCGAGCCGCGCCCAGAGACACGCCTTCCATGCCATGCACCAGCCGGTTCCCTCGTTCCCTCTTCTGTCCAGAGCTACGCGGCAGGCAGCCAGAAGTTCTTTATCTTCTCTGTGGATCAGATTTCCTGGATAAAGGCCGTATAGCTGTGAAACATGTCTGTGGTGCATATCCACCTCAGGATAGTCCAGGTACCACTCCTGAAGCTGTCCTTCTTTCCCGATCTTAAATGGCGGTAGTTTTTTGAGTGCAGCTTTTACTTCATTCATAAGATCTGTGATATCGAGGATCTCACAGGCTTTCAGATAATTTCCAAACAATTCCTTCAGGATACTGCAATCCATTGTCGAACCAAAGGTCACACTATGGACACTGTGATCCGAGGCTGTAAATGTATTTTCCGGCGAAGTAGATGGAGCTGTGACGAGGTATCCGTCATAAGGCACCAGATATCCCAGATAAAATTCCACTGCTCCCCGGATAAGCGGAAAGGCTTTTTTTCTCAAAAACTCTCTGTCCAGTGTATAACGGTAATGCTCCCACAGATGACTGCAGAGCCACCCAGAGCTCATCGGCCACATAGAGTAGGTACAGGGATTTTCATCCTGCCCGAAATATCCGACCGGGCTGGAATGTCCCCAGATATCCACATTATGATGGCTCACCCATCCATCCAGATGATAGACTTCTTTTGCCGTCTTTTTTCCACGCGAGGCAGTCCGTTCGATCAGATCAAACAGCGGCTCATGGCAGTCGCTTAAGTTCGCCTTCTCTGCCAGCCAGTAATTCATTTCTGTATTGATATTTACCGTATAGTTGCTGCTCCACGGAGCTCTCAAGTTATGGTTCCAGATTCCCTGCAGGTTTGCACACTGTGTACCAGGTTTAGAGGAAGAGATCATAAGATAACGGGCATAGTGAAACATTTTTGTTATAAGATCATTCTGTATGCCAGGATTCAACGTAAGATCCATCCGGTCAAAATATGCTGCATATGCCTTCTTGTGAGCTTCCTTTAATTGTGGATATGAAAGGTCACAGATCTGTTCCAGCATCTGTTTCTTTCTGGATAAGTAGGAGTCCTGTGCCTGAAAATCCGTTATCCCGGACAGATAAATATACACATCACCATCTGCAGTTACAAGAAGCGTGTTGTCTTTTTGGCGAATACAGCCTTTCGGTGCCTGCACGGAAATACCGATTGCAAACCGTATTCCTTTTCCTTCTTCATAGACGATCGGCTGCTCACAGGAATAATACGACGGTGCCGCATAGACCGGAGCCTGTCCCTCAAGCACAAGTTCACTTATCCCATAACCAGAACAGACATGTCTTATCTGGCTGTCCAGAGAAATACGCAGTTCCAGACTGCTGCCTGCATCTGCTCTATAATGAAGTGCCATGACCGGTTCTGACATACTTACAAAAAATTCTCTTAGATATCCCTGTCCGTCCTGACGATATACAACCTGTTCCAGCGCATCTTTAATCGAAAGCTGTCTCTGGTATGATCCATGCTCTTTTAATTCAGGTATATTTGCATCAATATGCAGATTTCCTGCCGGAAGGTAGCTCTCTGTCCAATCACCAAGGATGTTTTCTTTACAATAGGCTTCCGCTTCTTCATACTCTCCGTCAAAGATCTTCTGGCGCAAAAAATCCCAGTCCACATCTGTATTTTTGTTTTCTTTGCTTCTTCCGGTTCCAGACCAGAGTGTATCCAGATTCAGCTCGATCTTTTCCTCTCGAAGCCGTCCATATGACATCGCTCCCATAGAGCCGTTCCCCAGAGGAAGTGCCTCATTCCATGCTTCTGCCGGTCTGTCAAAAGCCAGTGTTAAATAATCCATTCCATTTTCCCTCATTGAATCAGATTTATCTCTGAACGTATTTTCAGTTCCATCGTTTTCACAATCAGCTCATTTCAAAAGCTTTTCCTTTCCCTTCAGAGGCAGTCCTGCCACTTCTGCCAGCCGGTCAATTCTTCCATTGTCCAGCCGAATTCCGAATGGCACACCAAAATGTGTGATTTTCAGATAGCCATCCTCTTCCTTCAATTCCGGAAGCCGATTCATCAATTCCTTTTTTTCCATCTGCAGGAATTTCTCTGCCCACTCATCACAGAGTTTGATATAATTGGATGTTCTTTCCTCTGCCACAGTACACCCTCCTCATATGACTTTTCTTTTTCTGTATTATACCTCTGTCAGACATTTTTCCGCAAGAAAAAAGACCTTCTACAGAAATTCATTTTCCATAGAAAGTCTTTTCTTTGTTTTATGCTTTATGAGGATTTTACTTTATTCCAGAGATCGCCATACACCTGGTCAGCCTCTGTTCCAAGATACTGGAATGTTTCCAGATTATCATATTTGGAAAGGTCCGGGAATGCGATCTCACTGTTTCGGATAGATTCATCCTCGATCAGTTCTCTCGCAGCTTCATTCGGCGTAGAATACGTAATGTATTCAAAGTTCATCAACGCAATATCCGGTCTGCAGAGGAAATTGATAAATTTTTCTGCATTTTCTTTATGTTCTGCATTTTTCGGGATTACCCAGGAATCGATCCAGATATTGGATCCTTCCTTCGGGATCACATACTCCAGATTTGGGTTTTCTTTCTGTGTGTAAATTGCCTCACCGGAATAGATTACACCAAGTGCAGCTTCATTTCCGATCATTTTATCACGCACCTGGTCGATCACATATGCCTGAACCAACGGTTTCTGTTCAATCAACAGATTTTTTGCCTCAGTCAGCTCGTCCAAATCTGTGGAATTCAGAGAATAGCCAAGATATTTCAGTGTCACGCCAAATGCATCACGGACTGAATCCTGCATCAGAATATTATCCTTGTATTTCGGATCCCAGAGAATAGACCAGCTGTCCACCGGCTCATCTACCATCATCTTGTTATACAGAATGCCGACAGTTCCCCAGCAGTATGGCACGGAATATTTATTCTCCGGATCAAACTGCCTTGACCGCTCCAGATACTGTTTCCCGATATTTTTAAGATTTGGAATGTTATCAAAATTAATCTCGGAAAGCAGATCATTTTCAATCATTCGCTGAATCATATAATCACTCGGGCAGATCACATCGTATGCGATCGCACCGGAACTGATCTTTGGATACAGAATCTCATTTGTTTCAAATTCTTCATAAACAATATCAATTCCCGTTTCTTCTTCAAACATCGTCAGGACTTCCGGATCAATATATTCGCCCCAGTTGTATACAACCAGTTTCTCTCCATTCATGACATCGTTTTCTTTTGCATAATAGAAACCACCACCAATAAAGACAATACAGATTGCAACAGGAACTACACGCTGAATCAGGATCTTTTTCACTCTGGAAGGCTTGCGGACTTTTTTCTTTCTGACCACAGTTTCCTCTTCTTCCTTCGGTGAATAGTTGATCAAAAGGAGCAGCACCAGAACTGTCACAAACATGATCGTAGAAAGTGCATAGATCTCCGGTTTGATCCCTTTACGAACTTCTGTATAGATTTTTGTGGAAAGTGTATCAATTCCAGGTCCTTTTGTAAAATGCGTGATTACAAAATCATCCAGAGACATGGTAAATGCAAGCATAAATCCAGAAAGTACTCCCGGTACAATGTCCGGGAAAACAACTTTAAAAAACGCTTTGACCGGTGATGCACCAAGATCCAGCGCAGCCTCATATGTATAACGGTTCGTCTGCTTCAGCTTCGGTAATACGCTTAAGATCACATACGGAATATTGAACGTAATATGTGCGATCAGGATCGTTCCGAAGCCAAGTGTCATATGAAATGCAATAAAAAGAAGCATCAAAGACACACCCATCACGATCTCCGCATTCATCATCGGGATATTGGTAAGTCCCATATACATGGTCTTCCACTTCTGCTTCATTCCCTGAATCGCGATTGCAGCGGCCGTGCCAATGACCGTTGCGATTGCAGCCGAAACAAACGCTATGATAAGTGTGGTATAAAACGCGCTCATGATCTGTTCATTTTTGAGAAGTTCTTTATACCATTTCAGTGTAAATCCACCCCATTTTGCTCTTGTCTTAGACTGGTTAAAAGACAGAACGATCAACGTTACGATCGGGGCATATAATAAAATAAAAATAAGGGCCAGGTATATCTTCTGTAAATATTTTCTGATCAAAATGCCGCACCCCCGTCCTCATTATCGTATTTTGCCACAAGTGCCATACTTGCAATGATAAATACCATCAGTACCAGGGACAGACCACTTCCAACATGCCAGTTGCTGTTCTGTTTGAATGACTGCTCAATGACATTACCGATCAGAAGGATCTTTCCGCCTCCAAGAAGGTCAGAAATAACGAAGGTTGTCAACGCTGGTACAAACACCATCGTAATACCGCTGATCACACCCGGAATACTCAGTGGAAAAATGACCTTCCAGAAAGTCTGTACGGAATTGGCTCCCAGATCACGTGCTGCATTGATAACATTTCTGTCAATCTTGATCAGTACATTATAGATTGGAAGCACCATAAATGGCAGAAAATTGTATACCATTCCAAGAATGATGGCATATGGTGTATTAATGATCTCCAGCGCCGGTAAATGCAGGAAACTTAAAACACTGTTGATGACGCCATTCTTTTCAAGCAATGTCTGCCATGCCAGTGTACGGAGAAGAAAGTTCATCCACATTGGCAGAATAAAGATCAGCACAATAAAACTTGTCTGGTTTACCTGTTTCTGGCTCAGGATCATTGCCAGCGGATATGCCAGAATCAAGCAGATTGCCGTACTCAAAAATGACAGAAGAATGGACATGCCAAGTGCCTTCAGATTCTCCGGT
>RRZT011464487.1_pt1 | contig 12427 bp, 10 predicted proteins | sample 2165551 | NCBI WGS metagenome assembly RRZT01 (sample SAMN10456910, study PRJNA506462) | wastewater metagenome | biome: wastewater; feature: sludge; material: wastewater sludge; isolation source: wastewater sludge with Escherichia coli K12::gfp cells carrying plasmid... | place: USA: Moscow, Idaho... | reverse complement strand
GCTCGTGCAGATGGCGACGGCGTCAACCTCGTCGCTGGCCAGAAGCTCATCGATCTCCATGGCCACCACGCCGAGGCTGTCAGCGACGTTGCGCGCCACCTCGGGCAGGGCATCGGCCACGGCGGTCACGGTCGTGCCGGGGACCTCGCGCAGCAGCAGCCCGGCGTGCATCCGCCCGATCCGCCCCACCCCGAGGATGCCCATCCGCAGCGGCGGCTGGTCCGCCACCGCGGCGTCACCGAATCCTGCTCCCTGACGGGCCATCATGCTCCATCCCTCGTGGCGTCATGGCGGGTTGGACTGCGTGCCGCCCGCGCGTCCCCATTCTTTCGGCGGCTTCCGTGTCATGTCAAGACATTAAGCCAAACTTCTGGCCCCCTTGCGGCGCCCAATGGTGCGGCTTGTCCTGACACAATATTGTCCAATTGTTCGTATGTCAGTGCCATACTTCCGCGATGGAGACCATCCCCGTCGTCATCGACCGGTCGAGCCCCGTGCCGCTCTATCACCAACTGGCCGAGCAACTGATGGCGGCAATCGAGAGCGGCACGCTCGGCCCCGGGGACGCCTTCGAGAACGAGCTGGCCCTGGCCGACCGCCTCGACCTCTCCCGCCCCACCGTGCGGCGAGCGATCGCCGAGCTGGTGCAGCGCGGCCTCCTGGTCCGCCGCCGCGGCATCGGGACGACAGTGGCGAGCCCCATGGTGCACCGCCGGGACGAACTGACGAGCCTCTTCGAGGACATGGAGCGCCGCGGCCAGGCGCCGGTCACGACCGTCCTGCGCCTGGACACCGATGTCACCGACGCCACCGCCGCCGCCGCCCTTGGCCTGCCGGCCGACACCCCTCTGGTATTCATCGAACGCGTCCGCAGCGCCGGGGACATGCCGGCTGCCGTGATGCACAACTGGCTGCCGTCAGCCTTCGGGGATCTCAGCATCGCCGACATCGAGGCCGGCAGCCTGTATGCCTGGTTGCGCAACAAGGGCATCAAACCCGTTGTCGCCCATCAAGTTATCGGTGCGCGCCGCCCCACTGCCCGCGAGCGGAAGCTGTTGAAGCTCACCGCCGGAGACCCGCTACTGACCATGTCCCGCCGCGCCTACGCCGCGGACGGGTCCGCCGTCGAATATGGGGATCATTGCTACCGCTTCGACCAATACGCCTTCGAGGTCACCGTCCACGAGCGCTAACCCCGCGCCAACCTCCCCGTCTGGGTCGTGCCCTTTCGACGACCCCAGAGTGTCCTTTCGACGTACCCCACGTCGAGAGGGCACTCGGACCCCGTCTGGGTCCTGCGCGCAGCGCCGGAGAGGGCGGGTCGGGGTCAGCCGGGGGCCTTGACGACCAAGACGGGCACGGTGGCGTCCAGGATCAGGCTCTGCGTGACGCTGCCGAGCAGCGCCTTGCCCATCGGCGAGCGGCGACGGGCGCCAATCACGAGGAGGCCAGCACCAACCCGGTCCACCGCCGCCAGGATGGCATCGGCCGTGTCGTCGACCTCGGAGGTCGCCGCCTCGAGGTCAAGGGTCCACGGCGCCAGCGGGACCTGGGCGGCACTCGCCGCCGCCACGAGATCGTCGCCGATCGAGGCGGTTAGCGCAGCCCGGTGATCCTCATCGGCGGCCTTCTCGACGCTGATGACGAAGAGTTCTTCACCGCGTTGAGCGGCCTCACGCACCGCCTCCGCCAGGACGGCTGGGCTATAGCGCGAGGTTTGGTGGGCGACGGCGACAGGCATGGTGACTCCTTGGTTCGGTTGTGGCTCCAGGGCAGATGTCAGGGCAGGCCAAGACCGAGCGACGCGAGATATTCGCGAGTGCGGATGGCGTTGGGCAAGGGATAGGACTTCTCACAGCCATACATGTCTTCTTCGCAGATGACATAGAGATCCTTGTTGAGGTCGGCTAGGGCCTCGATCATCAGGCCCATGTCGGGCTCACCGAGCGGCGGCGCGACCGCGCACCCGGCGTGCACCGCCTTCACGAACGGCCAGTCCTCGTCGTGGGCCTGCTTGACGATGACCGGATCCATGGCCTTGATGTGGACATAGGAGATGCGCTCCGGATACTTGCGGCACAGCTCCATCGGGTCCCCGGAGCCATAGATGATGTGACCGGTGTCGAGGCAGAACCCGACATACTCGGGGTCGGTGGCCTCGAAGACGCGGTCGATGTCCTCCGGCGTCTCGATGTGGCTGTCGCCGTGCGGGTGCAGCACCATCGTCAGCCCATAGTCCTGCTTCATGATCCGGCCGAGACGGTTGGCGTTGTCGATATAGAGCTTCCACGCCTCCGGCGAGAGCACCTTGTCGTCGATATAGTCCCCGCTCTTCTCATCGCGGAACATCGGGGGCAGGTGCACGACATACTCCGCCCCGACGGCGGCGTGGGTCTCCCCGATCGCCCGGAAGAGCTTTTCGGTGTCCGCCCATGCCTCGGCCTTGTGCAGGATGCCCCAGCCGGTGCCGGCCACGACCCGGAAGCCGTGCTCGTCCATCACGTCCTTGAGCTCGATCGGGTCCGTGGGGAAGTAGCCGAACGGTCCGGTCTCCATCACGGAGAAGCCCGCGCTCGACATCTCACCCAGCGCGGTGCGCCAGTCGATCTGCACCGGATCCTCCGGGAACCAGACACCCCACTGATCCGGGCACACGCCGATCGTCAGCTTGCTGTAGCGGGGGTCGGGATTGGTCGCCTTGGTGCTCATGACAATAGGACCTCTCGTCGGTCAAATGATTGTATGTCCTATCAAAGCACGCCGGGCCACCGCACCACAATGGCCCGCCGAGCCCACTAGCGCTCCGGGCACCAAATGTCCTAACATTCTGTCAAGCAGCCGCCCACGACCCAGGAGCACGGTATGACCGCCACCCCACTGGAGCTGATGACAGCCGGAGACTTCCCGACCGTGTTGTGGAACGACTCCGCCGACCCGCGCGAGCTCGCCCAGTCGATCGCCTGGGGCGCCGTCGGGGCGACGTGCAATCCCGTCATCGCCGTGACCTGCGTCAAGAATGACTTGCCGCGGTGGACCCAGCGCATGACGGAAATCGCTCAGGAGCGCCCGACGGCGAGCGAGAGCGAGATCGGCTGGCAGGTGGTGGAGGAGATCTCGACGGAAGCCGCGCAGCTCCTGCTCCCCGCTTTCGAGGCGCACGGCGGTCGCAACGGCCGCCTCTCCATGCAGACCGATCCGCGCCACTTCCGCAATGCTCAGGCCCTCGCCGATCAGGCCGTCTACTTCTCCAGCCTCGCGCCCAATGTCATCGTCAAGATCCCCGCGACCGCGACCGGCGTCGCCGCCATCGAGGATGCCGTCAGCCGCGGCGTGTCGATCAATGTCACCGTCTCCTTCTCCGTCCCCCAGGCCATCGCGACGGCCGAGGCCATCGAACGCGGTATGGCGATCCGAGAGGCCGCGGGCCACGACGTCTCGAGCATGGGTCACGTCGTCACCATCATGGTTGGCCGACTCGACGACTGGCTCAAGGAGTGCGCCGCGAAGGACGGAGTCGAGATCGACGCGGCATACCTGGAGTGGGCCGGCATCGCCGCCTTCAAGCGTGCGTATGCGATCTTCCAAGAGCGGGGATATCGCTCGCGGTTGCTCTCCGCCGCCTTCCGCAACACCGGCCAGTGGTCGGAGTTCATCGGCGGTGATGTGGTGATCTCCCCGCCCTTCGGCTGGCAGGAGAAGATCCAGGCCGCGGGCGTGGCCCCGCAGAATCGGATGGACGTCCCCGTCGATCCGGCGATCGTCGATGCGCTGTATGCCGCCTTCCCCGAGTTCCGCCGGGCCTACGATCCTGACGGGATGTCCGCGGATGAATTCGAGGGCTTCGGCGCCACGCGCAAGACCCTCCGTCAGTTTCTCGGCGCCGACGAGGAACTCGACCAACTCGTCCGCGACGTCCTATTGCCCGCGCCCTGACCCCCCCGACCGGCCACACCGCAACCCAGGAAGAGACGAGAGCACGATGAGCGAGACCGTTCGCCTGACCACCGCGCAAGCGGTCGTGAAATTCCTCGGCCAGCAATATTCGGAGCGGGACGGGGTCGAGCAGCGACTCGTGACCGGGATGTTCGGGATCTTCGGGCACGGCAATGTATGCGGCGTGGGCCAGGCCCTGCTACAGGACCAGGTCGCCTTCGAAGAGTCCGAAGCGGAGGATCCGCTGCTCGCCGGCCACCTGCCGTATTACCTGATCCGCAACGAGCAGAGCGGGGTGCACGCGGCGACGGCATACGCCCGCGCGAAGAACCGGCTCCAGGTGATGTCGGTGACGACGTCGATCGGGCCGGGGGCGACGAATATGATCACCGGCGCCGCGCTCGCCACCACCAATCGCATCCCCGTGCTGCTCTTCCCCTCCGATCAGTTCGCCAACCGGATCCCGGATCCTGTTCTGCAGCAACTGGAATCACCGCAAACCCTGGACACGGCCGTCACCGACGCCTTCCGGCCGGTGTCGCGATTCTTCGACCGGATCAATCGCCCGGAGCAACTCATGCCGTCGCTGCTGAACGCGATGCGGGTGCTGACCGATCCCGCCGACACCGGCGCCGTCACCATCGCCCTGCCCCAAGACGTCCAGGCCGAGGCGTATGACTGGCCGCTCAGCTTCTTCCGCAAGCGCGTCTGGCATGTCGCCCGCCCGGTGCCAGAGCCTGCCGCCCTGGAGCGGGCAGTGGCCGCGATCCGGTCCGCGAAGCGGCCGTTGATCGTCGCCGGCGGCGGTGTCGTCTATGCCGAAGCCAGCGAACAGTTGCGCGAATTCGCCTCTGCGACAGGAATTCCCGTCTCCGATACGCACGCCGGCAAGGGTGCGATCAATTGGGATCACGAGAGCGCCGTCGGCGCCGTCGGATCGACCGGCAGCGCCGCGGCGAACGCCCTGGCGCGCACGGCCGATCTGGTCATCGGCATCGGTACTCGCTATTCCGACTTCACCACCGCCTCGCACACGATCTTCGCCGGCGAAGGTGTGCGCTTTGTCAACCTCAACGTTTTCGCCTTCGATGCCGCCAAGCACGCGGCGGAGATGCTGGTGTGTGATGCCCGCGCGGGGCTTAAGGCGCTGACGGCGGCGCTGGCGGACTGGGAGGTCGACACGGCATACCGGCAGGAGGCGATCGATCTCGACGCCGACTGGCAGCGCGAGGTGGAGCAGTGTTATCACCGTGACCACGGGCCCCTGCCCGCGCAGACCGAGGTCTTCGGCGCGCTGAATGAGCTGATGGCGCCCCAGGATGTCGTGATCAATGCCGCCGGATCGATGCCTGGTGATCTCCAATGTCTCTGGCGGGCAACGACTCCCGAGCAATATCATGTTGAGTATGCCTTCTCCTGCATGGGCTATGAGATCCCGGCAGCGATGGGCGTCAAGATGGCCGTCGGGGATGCGCAGCAGGTGGTCGCGATCGTCGGTGATGGGACCTATCAGATGCTGCCGATGGAGATCGCGACCATCGTGTCCGAGGGGCTGAAGGTCATCATCGTGCTCCTACAAAACCATGGGTATGCCTCGATCGGCGCCTTGAGTGAGTCACGCGGTTCGCAGCGCTTCGGCACGCGATACCGGATGCGCACTGGCGGCCCCGGCGGCCGGCTCGATGGCGCCGAGGTGCCTTTCGACCTCGCGGCCAATGCTGCCTCGTGGGGCGCGGATGTGCTGCGCTGCAACGGAATTGCAGAGTTCCGCGAGAACTATGCCATCGCGGCGGCGGCTGAGCGCACCACGGTGCTCTACATCGAGACCGACCTGACCGGGCCGAACCCGCCCGGCTCTGCGTGGTGGGACGTGCCGGTGGCCGAGGTGAGCACGCTGGCTTCGACGCAGACGGCATACGCCGAGCATGTGGAGGCCCGCAAGGGCCAGCACTTCTATCTCTGAGCCATCCAGTCCGCAGCCACGGTTCCCACGCCCCTGGGTCGGCATCGGCCAGAATCGGCGTGAGTATCCACTCGACGCACACCCCCCGTCGAAAGGACACTCTGGGGTCGTCGAAAGGACACCTCTGGAGGCAGCCGTCCACTCGACGGGGTCAGAGTGTCCTTTCGACGGGGTCAGAGTGTCCTTTCGACGGGGTCGGAGTGTCCTTTCGACGGAGGGAGGAGGGGCGAGGGGTGCGTAGGGTCGGGGGATGGTGCGCGTGGGAGCGATCGTGATGCAGGTGGCCGATACCGAGCGGGCGGGGGCGTTCTGGAGCGCAGCCCTCGGCTATCGCCGCCGGGACAATCCCGACTTCCTCGAGCCTGCGGTGCCGGGGCAGCCGCACCTGCACCTTGACCGCACCGATCGCACCCATCTCGACCTGTGGGTCGCCGATGCGCAGGAGCAGCGCGCGGAGGTGGCGCGGCTGGTGGCGCTCGGCGCGACCGAGGTCGCCTGGGACTACCCGCCAGACGCGGACTTCGTCGTGCTCGCTGACCCCGACGGGACCCTCTTCTGCATTATCGACACCGGTTTCGATTCTCGGTGACCTCTCGCTCCCTCTAGGGCAAGATGGTGGGCATGGACATGCTGACGGGGGACGAGATCAACGCGGCGGCGCTGGAGGACTGGCGCAAGCTGGCCCAGGGCCTGCACGCGCGCTATCTCGTGCCCGACTTCGCCGCGGGCGCTCTCTTCGTCGCGGCCATCGGCGAGGCCGGTGACACCCTCGGTCACCATCCGCGGGTTGCGCTGAACACGACCCATGTCGACCTGAAACTGAGCAGCGCCGACGCGATCTATCGCGACGACGACGGCACCGAGCATGTCGTGGAGTGGGTCACGCAGCGCGACCTCGACCTCGCGCGCCGGATCACCGAGATCGCCCGCGCGCACCAGCTCACCGCCGATCCAGGATCGGTGGCCGTCGTCGAGCTCGGCCTGGACACCCACGACTCTGCGCTGATCGCGCCGGTCTGGGCCGCGCTGCTCACCGGCAATCCCGCGGACCAGGGCCGGGGCACGCCCGGCGATGAGATCCGGGACGGTTTGGGCCGGCTCCCGAACCTGTGGTTCGGCGAGCCGCCCGGGGACGGCGCACGACAGCGCTTCCATCTCGAGCGGTATGTCGCCCCCGAGGCCGCCGAGCAGCGCCTCGCCGCCATCCTCGCCGCCGGCGGCGTCGTGGTCGATGACAGCGACGCCCCCGGACTCACGGTGATCGCCGACCAGGAGGGCAACCGGGGCGTCCTCTGCGTGGCATTGCCGTCCGCCAACGATTGAGAGGACCAGCTCATGGCGACCGGATCGACATACTCCATCGCGTCCCTCAGCCCGCAGACGTGGCCAGCCTTCGATGCCCTGGTGCAACGGCACAACGGAATCTTCGGTGGCTGTTGGTGCATCTGGTTCCACCCCGACGGCCCCGAACGCGGCCAGGGCGCCGAGGCCAATCGCGCCCTGAAGAGGGCCCATGTCCAGGCGGGCACGGCCCATGCGGCCCTGGTCATGGACGGGGAGGAGGCGATTGCCTGGGCCGAGTTCGGCAGCCCTGCCGAACTGCCGACCATCCACCACCGCAAGCAGTATGACGCGACCAAGACCGGCGATCCCGACTACCGGATCACCTGCGTTTTCGTCGATCGGCGGTACCGGCGCGCGGGGGTCAGTGAGCTGGCGATCACGGGTGCCCTCGACCTGATCGCCCAGGCCGGCGGTGGCGTGGTCGAGAGCTATCCACACGATCTGAGCGAGCAGACCAAGAAGATGTCCTCCTCTTTCCTCTACAACGGCACGCGGCGGATGTATGAGCGGCTTGGCTTCACCTATGACCGGCCCAAGGGCCTGAAGAACTGCGTGATGGTCAAGACCGTCGCGCCGGCCTGAGGGGGATTGCCCGGTTCGCGGTCTGTGGCCGGCGGGCCACCGATCCGTCAGTGGGGCGGAAGGTCGTCGATGAGCACGACCACGAGCGTGCGAGGGCCGTGCACGCCCTCCACCCGGCTCAGCTCGATGTCGCTGGTGGCCGAGGGACCGCTGATGAAGGTGAGTGGCCGGCAGGGGTCGAGCAGCGCCAGAGCCTCGGGGACCGTCTGCACGACATCAGCGATTTTGACCAGGCAGACGTGGACATCCGGCACGAGGGTCAGGGCCCGGCGCCCGCACCACGGTGAGGCGTCCAGCACGATCGTCCCGGTCTCGGCGACCGCGACCACCGATCCGGTGATGACGGCAGCGATTTCGCCCAGGCCTCGACCATCACGGACCGAATCGTCGGGGGTTGCCCCGGTGCCCGCCAGCCATGGCGCCGGCAGACCGGGAGCGTGCAGGAATGGCCCGTCGGTCACTCCGGCCGCGGTCAGCGCGGCCCGCAGTGCCCCGGGCACCTCGCCCGAGGCGCGGATGACCGTGGCCCGATAGTCCTCCAGGCGGTCGATGAACTGCTCGACGAGGGCCTCGGCTCCTCGCGGGTGGCTGCCCTGACGGCGGTAGTCCCGGGGCATGAGGGGCCGGTCGAGCCGGCCGCCCACCGCCTCCCGCACCCGGCGCAGCACCTCCTCGCGCGCCACCGTCATGGCCGAGGCCCTTCGTGCGTGCGGGTCCACCAGTCGCGGAAAGTCTCGGCCGGCAGGTCGGGCAGGTCGCGGGCCGCGGTCCAGCCGTTCAGGGGTGGCGGGCACCGCGGTGGTCGCCCGCGGCACATCGGGGAACAGGATGTCGCCGAGGCATGTCGCGAAGAGGGCAATTCGCATCCCGCCATCATCCTCTTCAGACCAGAACAGACCAGGCCAGACCGGGCCACGGGTGCGGTCGCCGCGGTCGCCGGGCATCCGACAGTTCCACGGCAGCCGAGAATCTCAAAGCCCGCGCAGCAGGGCGGGCAAGGTCGCTTCCTCATGCACGGCGAGCCCGCGATGCGCCATGGCCGGCGCGAGTTCGAGGTCCCACCGCGCATCGACCCGGCGCCCGCTGAGCGTGAGCTGCGCCGGGAGGGCGAGGTAGTCATCCGCGGCCATCCGCCATGGCTCGGCGCCGAAGCGGTCGACCAGGTCGTTGGCCATCGCGAGCCCGGGCCAGTCGAAGTCGCCGTGATAGCGCAATTGCGCCCCGGCGGATCGGAGTCGCTCCAACACCTCGACCGTGACCAGTGACGGCCGGCCGCTCGTGCACACCACCCCCCAGCCGGGTATGCCGATCTCAGCCGCCGCCTCTAGCACGCGGGGGTTCTCGCAGACGAAGATCCGTTGGCCGGCGGCCGGCTCGGCGCCCTGGTCTGGGTCGGCGTGCCGATCGAGGTCGTCGAGGTCGCGCCAGGTCAGATGCACCGGCCGGTCCGCCGCCTGCGTATGCCGCGCAGCGGCCGCAGACGCTCCAGACAAGCGCACCCCGAGCATGAGGCAGGTCGAGGAGACGCGGTCGCTGACGACACCGAGTCGCTCCCACAGTGCCCGCGAGTTCGCGAGCCCGCCGGCCCTCGACTCGTCGGTGAGCTGGACGATCAGCCGTAGGACGACGGAGGCGAGGCGCCGGTTGTCATCGAGGGCGTGGGCGTCCCCCCGAAGTTTTGTGGCCAGCTCGGTCCGGGCGATGGGCTCCTGGTGGTGGCGCGCTGCCCCTTCCGGGGCCAGGGTCGAGGCCCGGTCGGCGAGCACGGCCAGGGCGTCACCGACCAGCGCCACCGGATCGTCGTCGCGCGTGAGGATCCCGTCCCGGGCCAGGCCGTCGACCCAGGCGTCGATCAGGTCCGCGGGGAACTGCGGATGATCGGCTGCCCAGCGCTCGGCGAGTGTGCGCGGTGCCGCTCGCTCGGCGGCCCGGCGGGCCCGATCGGCCTGCCGGTCGATCAAGGGCCGACCGGCACCGCGCGCCGCGGCCTCGACGAGGGCCAGCCCGGCACGACCCCGCAACCGGTCATCGAGCCGGGCCAGGTCGATGCGCACCCGATCCTGGATCACGCTCTGCCCCAACAGATCTGAGACCGACCGCTGCTCTGCGAGGGAGAGCCCCCCAATGGTGACCCGGCCGGTCGGCACCAGCCCGGTCTGCTCCAGGCGCGCCGCGACACTCTCCCAGGTCCGCGCCAGGGTGGGGGAGCACCACCAGGTCACGGCCTCTCCTGACCCGCGAGCCGCCTCAGCCATCGGCGCCGACCGCGGTCAATTGGTGCCCGTCCCAGCGGTGCTCGAACTGGGCGATCCCCCGCTGGGCGGGATTGCGCAGCGCCTCATAGATCGCCAGCGAGGGCACCGTCGCGTGCGTGCCCCATAGCCGCTCGCTCGTGACCACGAAGTCGAGATCGAGGTCGACCAGCAGCCCGAAGAGCAGCGGGTGGGTGCGCGCATCGATCTTGGGGAAGGCGTCATCGAGCAGCACGAAGCGCGGCGCGTGCGGCGCCGCCCCGGCCAGCGAGGTGAAGTGCGCCGCCGCCGCGGCGAAGAGCGGCAGGTAGCACAGCACCTTCTGCTCCCCCTGCGACAGGGCGCTGCGGGAGCGCAGGTCGCGCCATTCACCGGCCTCGGGTCGGTGATATTGCACCGTGAAGGAGAACCACTCCCGATAGTCCAGGGCGCGAGCCAGATGCTCGGTATAGGAGTCCTCCGGCGCCTCGGTCCGCGAGATGTCGATCAGGCGATGCAGGGCATCGCGCAGCTCGGATCGTTCCTCGGCGAGCAAGGCTCCACTCGGCTGCCCGAGCAGCTTGACGGCCCGGCGCGCATCGGCCGGTATGTCGTCGCGCAGCCGCCACCGCAAGCGCACCCGGATGCCTTGCGAGGTCGTCACCACCTGCAACTGGGCGTTCATCGCCTCGACCAACTCATCGGCCTGGCGCCGGACCGCCCGCAAGGCATCACCGAGTTGGCCGAGCACATGCGTCTCAAAGAGTTCGCGTTCGCGTTCGGTCAGCAGCAGCCGGTCGGCCTCGACCTTCGCGGCGAGCCGGTCCGCGAGCAGCGGCAGCGCTAGGTCGCCGGTGTCGCCGCGTCCGATCGCCGCCATCGCCCCGCCGACGTCGACGAGGCGGGGTTCGACGACGGAGGCCGGTCCGCTCTGCACCACGGCGAGCGCCTGGAGCAGGTCGTTCGACGAGGCGTGGGTACCGGAGGCCGCGGGGGTGGTCATTCGGCGCAGCTGCGCGGGATCGCTGGGCGGCAGATCCGGGTCCGGGCTGACCTGCGCGGCCTCGATGAGGCCGGCCACGGCATACAGAGCAGAGAAGGCGTCATAGGCGTGTTCGAGACGGGGCTCGCTCGCGGCGAGCACCTGCTCGCGCGTCTGGACCGTCGTGGTCAGCGACGCGACGCTGCCCAGCAATCGGTCTCGCCGCACGCTCTCGGCCTTCTCCTGTTCCGTGGCCTCGGCGAAGGCCGAGCGTTGCTCGGTCAGGCGCCGCTCGAGTTCGGCGATGTCCGCTCCGGCGCTCGCGGCGAGTTCGTCGTGACGGGCCTGCTCGGTGCGTGCCTGCGACCCGGCTTCGGCAAGGCGACGCTCCCGGTCCGCGACCTCGTCGCGATCGCCGCGGGCCCGCCCTGCGTGCCCCTGCCACTCCCGGACGAGATGGGTCAGCCCCCGGGCCGTGCGGTCGGTCTCGGTGAGCTGCTGCTGAGCGCTGACCAACCGCTCGCGCCGGGCCCGCAGCCCGTCGGCCGTGATCGGCAGATCGTGCAACTCCCCGAGCCGCACCAGGTCCGTATGCCGTGTGCTCGCCTGCTCCCTCGCGGTCCGCGCCGCGGCCAGGGCCTTCGTCAGTTCCGTCTCGGCGCTCGCGGCTGCCTCGGCAAGCGCCGCCTCGCGGGCCCACGCGCCGAGCAAGTCGGCATGGCCCGGCCGCCGCGCCACCCACGCGTCCAACTGCTCGGCCGCCGCGGAGGCGTCGGCGAGGTCGGATTCCGCCGCAGCCTGGGCCGCCTGGTGGTGCCCGATCTCGGCGTCAAGCTGCGCCAGGCGCCGGCGCCGCTCCCGCTCGCGGGCCGAGGCGCCGATGAACTGAGCGCTGTCCTTGGTGGTGCGCCCGTGGGCCGGGCCCGCCACCCACCGGCCATCGGTCCCCACCGCGACGCCGGCTTGGTCTTCGCCGGCGCCCGAGGCGCCGAGTGCCCCGATGGCCGCCAGGATTGCCGCGATCCGCGAGGTGGGGACCTCGGCGTCGGCCGCCGGCGCGGGGATCAGCCAGTCGTGCAGGCTCGCTCGCTCCGTGGCATCCGGGTCGCCGTCGCCGGCACCGGCCAGCCCGAGGTCGCGCCGGCCATCGTCGAGCACCAGCCCGCGCGGCGTGATCCAGGCATCGAGCACGCCGGCAGCTCCCAGAGCTGCTTCGAGCCCGGCGCGCTCGCCCTCACCGAGGTCCGGGCGGAAGTCGACGACCCGCCACAAGGGCGCGCCGCGCAGGTCGTCGCGCGGATCCCGCAGCCACGGCGGTGGCTCGGGTGTTGGGTCGACCTGCGCCTCGATCTCGGCGCGGCGGGCCCGCAGCGCGGCGATGGTCGTGGCGGC
>RRZT011984425.1_pt1 | contig 12428 bp, 10 predicted proteins | sample 2165551 | NCBI WGS metagenome assembly RRZT01 (sample SAMN10456910, study PRJNA506462) | wastewater metagenome | biome: wastewater; feature: sludge; material: wastewater sludge; isolation source: wastewater sludge with Escherichia coli K12::gfp cells carrying plasmid... | place: USA: Moscow, Idaho... | reverse complement strand
TTTACAAAAGAATTTAATGAAAGAACAAAAAATGATATTGGTTTAGTTATACCAGTAGTAATTACTGTTTATGCTGACCGTACATTTTCTTTTATCACAAAAACTCCTCCTGCAGCTGTTTTAATCAAAAAAGCTTGCGGAATTGAAAGTGGTTCAGGAGTTCCAAACAAAACTAAAGTTGCAAAAATTACTAAAGATCAAATAAAAGCAATTGCTGAACAAAAAATGCCTGATTTAAATGCTGGTAGTATAGAAACAGCTATGAGTATGATAGCTGGTACTGCTCGTTCAATGGGCGTTACAGTAATAGATTAATTAAAATTATATGTACAAAAGTATGTATGTTATCTAATGGTGGGAGGAACGCTTTCCGCTAGCTGAAATTGCGTTTTAGCAATTCAGTATCACCACTTTATAGGAGGATAAATATGAAACACGGAAAAAAATATGTTGATAGTTTAAAAGCTATTGACACAACTAAAGCTTATGAGTCTATGGAAGCTCTTGATTTATCTTGCAAAAATGCTAAAGCTAAATTTGATGAAACTATAGAAGTTCACGTTCGTCTTGGCGTTGACTCAAGACATGCTGATCAACAGGTTAGAGGTGCAGTTATACTTCCAAATGGTACTGGTAAAAAAGTAAGAGTTTGTGTATTCTGTAAAGAAGAAAAATACGATGCTGCAAAAGAAGCAGGTGCTGAATTTGTTGGTGGCCAGGATCTTGTAGATAAAATCGTAAAAGAAAACTGGATGGATTTTGATGTAGTTATTGCTTCACCTGACATGATGGGACTAGTTGGTCGTTTAGGTAAGGTTTTAGGTCCTAGAGGATTAATGCCAAACCCAAAAGCAGGAACAGTAGCACCAGATGTTGCTAAAGCAGTTGCTGAAGCAAAAGCTGGTAAAATCGAATATCGTCTTGATAAAACAAATATTATACATTGTCCAATTGGAAAAGCTTCATTTGGTGCAGAAAAATTAGAACAAAACTTTACAACACTTTTAGAAGCTATTGTAAAAGCTAAACCATCTGCAGCAAAAGGAACATACTTAAAATCTTGTGTTGTTACTTCTACTATGGGAGTTGGCATACAAGTTTCTACAAATAAGTTTAGTTCTTAATTAATTTAGTAAAAGGATGGATTTTTATCCATCCTTTTTTTGAAAAATAAATCAAATTAATGCAAACATAACTTAATGTTGATATTATGTTAATATTAAGCCGTTAAAGATAAAGCTTACGATTTTGTAGAAGTTTCGACTCTGTGGAGTTGACCAGTCTTTCTGTTAGCCCTGGACCTTCGGCAAAACATCTCTCCTTAAAAATATGGATGAATAGTAACGATATTATTATAAATATAAGAGTTTAGATTTAATATTTATTTAATAAATATTTATAATTTATTGTGTAAACATTAAATTTAAACATTTGATTTATTTTTGAAATTCAACTTGAATTATTGTAAAAAATATGATAAAATATATAGATATGAATTATTTGAATTAATTTTTTATCTGTAAAGGAGCACCGTTTATATGTCAAAAATAAGAGTAGCTATAATTTTTGGAGGAACTTCTAATGAATATGAAACATCACTTTCTTCCGCAGCAAATATTATAGAAAATATACCAAAAGATAAATATGAAGTTATATGCATAGGGATAACCAAAAAAGGTAGATGGTTTTATTATCCTGGAGATGCTGAAGATATAAAAAACAACAAATGGGATAAAAATCCTGACTGTACTCCTGCTTTAATTTCTCCTGATCCATTACATAAAGGTGTTCTTAAATTAGAAAATGGGGAAATTTCAAGGAAAAAAATAGACGTTGTTTTTTCGGTTTTATATGGTAAAAAAGGTGAGGATGGAACTTTAACAGGTATTTTGAATATGTCTGGAATACCTTATGTTGGAAGTGACTTACTAAGTTCTGCAGCTTGTATGGATAAATCCTATACGAGAATGATATTAGGATACAATGGAATAAAAACATCTAACTGGAGAATGATGTTTAGAAATGAATTGAATTATATAGAGAATAAATGTAATTTATTTATAAATGAATTACAATATCCGTTGATTGTTAAACCAGCGAATTTTGGACTTTACAAAGCTATAAACAAAGTAACTGATTTTGATAGATTAAAAGAAGCTGTAAAAATAGCACTTGCAAATGATGATAAAATAGTTGTTGAAGAGTTTATTGAAGGACGAGAAATTCAAGTCGCTATTTTTGGATATGAAAAACCAATTGTATCAGATATAGGCGAAGTTATTGTAAAAAAAGATGATTATGATTTTAACTCTATATTTAGTAAAATAAAATTTGATGTAAATGCTTCTATTGATAAAAATATTGAAAACCAAATGAAAGAAGTGGCTTTAAAGGCTTATAAAATTATGGGTTGTGCTGGAATGGCAAGAATAGATTTTTACTTGACAAATGAAAATCAAATAATTTTAAGTCAAGTAAACACTATGCCAGAATTTACACAGGATAGTATGTATCCAATGCTTATGTCTAAAATGGGTATGAACTATACAAGCTTAATTGATAATCTTATGGAAAAAGCAATAGAAAATTCAGAAAGTAAGTACATTTAGGGTTACTATTCAGCCTCTAAAGGTAAAGTTTACGATTTTACAGGAGTTTCGACTCTGCGGAGTCGACAGGGCTTTTCGGTCTCTCCCTGGACCTTCGGTAAAACATCTCTGCCCTACATATGGCTGAATAGTAACCATTTAGGTGCATAGAAAAGAGGAATTAATTTTTTTATGAACAATGATGCAATAGGAGTTTTTGATTCTGGAATAGGTGGGTTAACTGCGGTTAAAGAATTGAACTCAATTATGCCAAATGAAAATATTATTTATTTTGGAGATACAGCTAGAATTCCTTATGGAAGTCGAAGCAAAGAAACCATAATTAAATATGCTGAGGAAGATATTAATTTTTTAAAAAGTCATAAAATTAAAATGATAATTGCAGCCTGTGGAACAGTAAGTTCTACAATAGGTGCTAAAAATATGGTGGATGATATTCCTTTTACTGGAGTTTTATTACCTGCAGCACAAGCAGCTTGTGGTGCTACTAGAAATGGAAAAATAGGTGTTATTGGTACTTATGCTACTATAAAAAGTGGTAGCTATGCCAAAACCATAAGAACTATAAGACCCAATACTTTTGTTGTTGGAAATCCATGTCCTTTGCTAGTTCATTTGGTTGAAAACGGTTTTACTGATAGAGATAATAAGGTAACTATTATGGTACTAGAGCAGTATTTAGAGCCAATAAAAAATGAAGGTGTAGATACGCTTGTTCTTGGTTGTACACATTATCCTATAATTAAAGATATAATTGCCGATATTATGGGAGATGGAGTATCTTTAATTTCACCAGGTGAAGAGGCTGCAAAGTATGCTTATAATTGTCTACTTGAAAAAGAAATGCTTACTGATAGAGAAGATAAAGGGCAAAATATGTTTTATGTAAGCGATAGTGTTGAACTATTTGAAGAAAATGCCAAACAATTTTTAGGGTATAAAGTAGATGGTGATGTTAAAAAAGCAGATATTTATTCAGTGGAAGCAAACAAGAAAAATATATACCAATCAAATTTTTAATAGAGGTAAAAATGAATAAGAATGTAATGATAAAAATGAAAAATATACAATTTATGAATGAAGATAAAAATGAATTGGAATTAACTACTAAAGGTGAATACAAAAAAAATGGCGATGAGTATCTGATATCTTATGAAGATTCAGGTGCTACAGGATTTGAGGGTTCAAAAACTTCAGTAATGGTAAGGGGCAGTTCTTTTGCCTCTATTTTAAGAGATGGTAAGTCAAATTCAAATTTGATAGTTGAAAAAGGTAAAAAACATCATTGTCATTATGTTACGCCTTATGGAGAAATGATGGTAGGAATTTATACTCATGAAATAAAAAATGAGTTAAACGAACATGGTGGAAAATTATATATGAAATATACTGTTGATATAAATTCTTCATATATATCTGACAATGAAATATATATGGATATTAAGGTAATTGAAAATTAACAACATAATTCACAGGAGGAAATGGCTTCAATGTCTAATTTAATAAAAAATGCTTCAAATGAACTAAGAGAAATAATTATTTCAGCTTTAGGAAGATTGGTTGAAAAAGGTGAGGTCCCAGCTGAACCAATTTCGGATTTTAGAATAGAAATTCCTGCGGATAAATCACATGGTGATTTTGCTGCAAATATTGCTATGGTATGTACAAAAAGTTTTAAAATGCCACCAAGAAAGATTGCTGAAAAAATATGTGATGAATTAGACCTAAATGGCACATATTTTTATAAGTCGGAAATAGCTGGGCCAGGGTTTATTAACTTTTTCTTAAATGAAAATTGGTTTTCCAGTGTTTTGCAGACGGTATTAGAAGAAAAAGATGATTATGGAAAAACTAATTTCGGCTTAAACAAAAGTGTTTTACTAGAGTTTGTATCTGCTAACCCAACAGGTCCTATGCATGTTGGAAATGCAAGGGGGGGCGCTATTGGTGATTGCTTGGCAAGCGTATTTGAATGGGCTGGATTTAGAGTAGAGAGAGAATTTTATATAAATGATGCTGGAAATCAAATAGAAAAGTTTGCTACATCTCTAGAAATAAGATATTTACAAATTTATAAAGAAAATATTGAAATGCCAGAAGATGCATATCATGGAATAGATATTATAAACCACGCAGAAGAGTTCTCAAAAATATATGTAGATAAGTTTGTTGAAACTTCTTCTGAAGAGAGAAGAAATGCACTTGTCGAATTTGCTTTACCTAAGAACATAAAAGCTCTTGAAGAAGACCTAAAAAAATATAGAATAACATATGACAATTGGTTTAAAGAAAGTACACTTCATAAAGATGGTAGTGTTCAAAAAATAGTTAGCATGTTAAAGGAAAAGGACCATACATATGAACTAGAAGGTGCAACTTGGTTCAAAGCAACAGAATTTGGTGCTGATAAGGATTTTGTTTTGGTTCGTTCAAATGGTATCCCTACTTATGTTGTTCCCGATATAGCATATCATTACAATAAACTTGTTACAAGAAAATTTGATAAAGCTATAGATGTATTGGGTGCAGATCATCATGGTTATGTTCCAAGACTTAAAGCTGCTTTGACAGCTTTAGATGTAGATGCAAATAAATTAGATGTAATATTAATGCAAATGGTTAGACTACTTAGAAATGGTGAAGTTGCGAAGTTGTCTAAACGTTCAGGAAAGGCAATTACACTTGTAACTTTGTTAGAGGAAATTCCTATCGATGCTGCAAGATTTTTCTTTAATTTAAGAGAGGCAAATTCACATTTTGAATTTGATTTGGATCTTGCTGTTGAAAAATCTTCTCAAAATCCAGTTTATTATGTTCAGTATGCTCATGCTAGAATTTGCAGTATAATCAATATTTTAAAAGAAGATGGAATAGATCTAGAAAAAATAAACATGGAAGTCCTTTCAGAATTAAAAGAAAAGCAAGAAGTGGAAATAATAAGGCATATTGCTGCTTTACAAAATGAAATAGAATCGGCAGCAAAAAATTATGACCCATCTAAAATTACAAAGTATGCAATTGACTTAGCAACTTTATTCCATAAATTTTATGATGCATGTAGCGTAAAAAATGCCAATACTGAAGAAATCAAACATTCTAGGTTTATTTTATGTGTTTGTGTAAAGCAAATATTAAAAAATATTTTAATAATGCTTAAGATTGATTGCCCAGAAAAAATGTAGTATTAATTTTGTAACTTTTTATGCATATTATATGTAAAGAAACAATATATATGGGTAAAAATAAAAAAAAGATTATAAAAAATTACATTTAGGTTACAAATGAATTGATAAAAAATAATCGAATTGTGGAAGATTAACAAGGTAATTAATATTTTTTTCGAAACTTAACACTTTATTAACAAATTCAAAAAAAAAATGTGTTACAATCTGTAATATATTATTACAGAATTATTATTTTTAATTACAAATTATTTCACAGCGGTTATTTATCAAAATATATTTAATAAATATTATTTAAGAGGAGATATAATTATGTCCAACAGATTATTTCAAGGTTTAGTTCATCAAATGAGAGACACTATAGATACTACAATAGGAGTAGTGGATGAAACAGCAACTATTATTGCTTGCAGTGAACTAACAAAAATAGGCACTGTAAATGAATTTGTATCTATAGATTTAAGTGATTCTACAGATTTATTTATTAGAGATGGTTATACTTATAAACCATTTGGAACAAACTTAAAGCCTGATTATGCAGTTTTTGTTGAAGGTGTAGATGAAAACGCTGCAAAGTATGCTAGCATTATGGCTATAACACTATCTAACATTAAGCAATATTATGACGAAAAATATGATAGAAATAATTTTATTAAAAATGTTGTTTTAGATAATGTACTACCAGGTGATATTGTAATTAAAGCAAGAGAACTACATTTTAATGCTGATGTAAGTCGTGTAGTTTTCTTAATAAGAATAGTTTCTGCAAATGATATATCTGCATATGATGTTATTCAAAATTTATTTCCAGATAAAAGTAAGGACTTTGTTTTTAACATTACAGAAACAGATATAGTTTTAGTTAAGGAAATTAAAAATTCTGTTGATGCAAAAGACTTAGAAAAACTTGCACGTTCTATTGCGGATACATTAAGTAGTGAGTTCTACACAAGAGTAAACGTGGGTATTGGAAATGCTGTAGTTGGAGTAAAAGACCTGGCACGTTCTTTTAAAGAAGCTCAAACAGCTTTAGAAGTTGGTAAGGTTTTTGATACTGACAAAGTAATTGTTAGCTATGATAACTTAGGAATAGCTAGACTTATTTATCACTTACCTACTACTTTATGTGATACTTTTTTACATGAAGTATTTAAGAGAGGTAGCATAGAATCTTTAGATCATGAAACTTTATTTACAATTCAAAGATTTTTTGAAAATAATTTAAATGTTTCAGAAACATCAAGAAAATTATTTGTTCATAGAAATACATTGGTTTATAGATTGGAAAAAATCAAAAAATTGACAGGGCTTGATTTGAGAGAATTTGACCATGCAATTATATTTAAAATAGCATTGATGGTTAAAAAGTATCTATCTGCAAACCCTATAAAATTCTAAAATCAAATTGTTTAGGCTTTCACTTGAACATTTTGGTGAAAATTTTTATCATTTTATTATTAATAATTGATAGAAATAAAAAAAGGTGGTTAATTGTGTGGTCGATTTAAAAAACGTTTCGGTTGCCTATAATAAAGGCACAGAGGTTATACGTAATATTAGTTTATGTATAAATGATGGTGATTTTGCTTTTATTGTAGGGGCATCTGGTGCTGGAAAGAGTACACTAATAAAATTGCTTTTAAAAGAAGTAAATGCTTTGTCTGGTGAAGTAAAAGTTAATGGTTATGATTTGAATAAGTTGAAAAAGAGAAGAATAGCCAAGTATAGAAGAACTATAGGTGTTGTTTTTCAAGATTTTAGGCTTATTCCTACTATGACTGTTTATGAAAATATTGCATTTGTTATGAGAGTTATAGAAGCACCAAGAAAATACATAAAACAAAGAGTTCCCTATGTTATAAATTTAGTTGGTTTGCAGGATAAAGCAAAGTCATATCCTCATGAACTATCTGGAGGAGAACAACAGAGAGTTGCTCTTGCTAGAGCACTTGTAAATGACCCTAAATTAATAATTGCGGATGAACCTACTGGAAATGTAGACCCAGAATTATCTTATGAAATAGTAGAATTACTAAAAGGAATAAATCAATGTGGAACTACTGTTCTTATGGTTACACATGAACATGATTTAGTAAGATATTTTGGTGGCCGAACAATAAATATAAATCAAGGTACTGTAATATTTGATGATATTATTGAAGGAAATAAAAATAGTATGGGTATTGATGATAATTCTGAGGAAAATTCGTATGATGAAATTGCAGAAATTAAAGAACTAAATAACTTAGAAGATGCTTTTGATGAATCATATGATGCGGAGGAATTTGATGAAGTTTAGTAGTTTAAGATATCTAGTTTCACAAGGTATAAAGAACATGTGGAATAACAGAGTTATGGGGTTGGCATCCTTTTGTGTTTTGATGGTATCCTTACTTTTAATTGGTTTTTCAGTGTTGTTTATTGCCAACATAAATAGTTTGATTAATGTTATTGAAACTAAAAATGAAATGGTTATTTATATTAAAGAAGAAGTTAAAGAAGAAGATGCAAGAAAAATGCAAGCTTCAATTGAAAAATTAGACAATATAAATGAAATAAAATTTGTTAGTAAAGAAGAAGCACTTGATATATTATACAATGGCATGAAAAATTATCAAAGCCTATATGAAGAATTAGAAAATGATTATGATTTTTTACCTTTTTCATATAATATAAAAATAAAAGATGTTTCAAAAATAACTGAAACTGTAGAAGCAATACAAAAAATAGAAAATGTAGATACAGTATACGCCCCTTATGATTTTGCAAATGTACTTACAAATTTGAGAAAAATATTTTCTATTATATCAACTACAGTTTTAATTGCTTTAGCAACAGTATCTATAGTAATAATTTCAAATTCAACAAGAGCAAGTGTATTTTCAAGAAGAAAAGAAATAAATATTATGAAGTACGTTGGTGCAACAGATTCATTTATTAGAATCCCATTTTTTATTGAAGGATTTTTCACCGGTATTTTAGCTGGAATAACAGCAACATTTATTACATGGTTTGGTTATAAATCAATGATAGAAGCTCTTACAGCAGAAGTTTCAATGTGGAATATAATAGGTGTGGGTGGTCTTTTAGCTTATCAAGATATCGATGTAATAGTAGTTACTAGTTATATTTTAACAGGTGCCTTTTTAGGTGCTATAGGAAGCGTTATAAGTACAACTAAACATTTGAAAGTATAATTTGATTTTTGCTATATGCAAAAGGAAAGGGAAGTGTTTTAAGGAGTATGAGTAAGAATATTAAATCAAAAATTATCTCTATAGCTTTGATTTCTTTAATTTCACTAAATGCTATTTATAATGGCATTATGAATTACGAGATTCCAGTTAATGCACAATCGATATCCGATTTAGAAGAAGTTAAGAGGGAAAATTCAAAAAAAATATCTCAACTTCAAGAAGCTGTACAAGCTGCAAATGCAAAATTAAATAAATCCGAAAAAGATGAAAACGCAAAGTTAGAGTACAAATTTGCTCTAGATGAAAAAATGAAATTGCAAAATCAAAACATTGATTTGGTTATGCAACAAATGAATAGTTTGGAAGAGTCTATTCATCTTTCGGAAGAAGAAATAGCAAAAATCGAAAATGATATAATACTGAAAAAAGAAGATATATCAGAAGGTATGCAAGTTTTTAAAAAGCGTTTAAAAGCTTCGTATATGTCAGGAAATGATGGCTTTGCATCTATTATAGTTGGAACGAGTGACTTCGCTGAAATATTATCCAAAATGGAATTAGTAGGAAGAGTTGCTAAACATGATAAGGAATTAATTGAAAAGTTAAATACACAGTTAAATGAATTGGATGTTTTAAACGAAGAATTAAATTCTAAACTTGCGACTTTAAATCAACAGTTAATTGACACAAAAGAAAAAAAAGATGAATTTAGAACTTTGTTAGATGAGTTGTCATCGGATTATCAAAGGACACAACAGGAAATAAATGTTATTGAACAAGAGCAAAATAACATTGAAATAGCAATCAAAGATAATGTGAGTCAAATTGCAGGAACTCAAGAGGAACAGGAACTTATTGATTCGAAAATCAGTGCTATTCAAGAAGAAATGAGAAAAGAAGCAGAAAGAAAAGCAGCAGAAGAGGCAGCAAGAATTGCAGCGGAAGAAGCTACAAGAAAAGCGGCGGCAGAAGAAGCTGCAAGAAAGGCACAAGAAGAAGCTGCAAGAATTGCAGCGGAAGAGGCATCAAAAAAAGCACAACAAGAGGCTGCAAATAACACACAAAATTCAAGTCAAGGAAATGTAGTAGGTGAGGCAAGTAATTCAGCAAGTCTTTCTCAACCAAATACACAAACACCTCCAGTAGCAGTAACCCCTGTTGTTCCGCCGGAACCATCTAAGCCAGTAGTAGCACCTACACCGATAGTTAAAGAATCGACTGCAACATTTTTATGGCCAGTACCAGGTTACTATACAGTTTCTAGTGGATACGGATACAGGAGTTTTGATAGAAGCTTCCATGCAGCTATTGACATATCAGGTGGAGGCATTTCTGGAGCACCTATAGTTGCAGTAGCTGATGGCGTAGTTATTTTAGGGTGTAATACTTGCACACATGATTACTCAAAGGGTTATAGTTGTGGATGTGGTGGAGGATATGGAAACTACTTGTCTATAGTACATGATTCAACTTATGCTACTCTTTACGGGCATTGCCAATCCATCATAGTTTCCGATGGAGAAAAAGTAAAAAAAGGTCAAACAATTGGATATGTTGGTTCAACTGGATTTTCAACTGGTTCACATTTGCATTTTGAATTTAAGAAAAATGGTGTAAAGATTAATCCAATGGATTTTGTTTCATAAAAACAAAAAAAAGAAAAAATTAGGAGTATTATGATTAAAAAATATAAAATAAAAATGTTAACAATTGTGCTAATTTCACTGATGTCTTTTAACTCTTTTGTGTATAAATACAATTATAAATATGATTATGTAAAATCTGAGTCAATATTAGACTTAGAGGAATTAAAAAGACAAAATGATGTTAAAATTAATGAATTGGAAAAGTCATTAACTTCTGCAAAAAACTACTTAACTTCTTCAGAAGAAGATGAAATTTCAAAAAAAAATTATCAAGATAATTTAAATCAAAAAATTATATTGCAAAATCAAAATATAGAATATGTTCAACAACAAATTTCTGATTTAGGAAAAAATTTAGCTGATTTAAATGATGAAATAGCACATTTACAAATAGACATAAACCAAAAAAATGTTGATGTTGATAAAAACATGGATGTTTTTAAGAAAAGATTAAGAGCTTCATATATGACTGGAAACGATGAATTTGCTTCAATTTTAGTTGGTGCAAAAGATTTTTATGAAGTTTTATCTAAAATGGAATTGGTTGGTCGAATTGCTAAACATGATAAAAAATTAATCAATGAACTTCAACAACAAATATCTGAACTAAATGATTTAGAACTAGAATTAAAACAAAAATCTAATTCTGTATTATCTAAAATAGAAGAAACAGAAATTAAAAGAAAAGAATTTAAAGACTTATTGAGTCAGTTGTCTATTGAATATCAAGCAACTCAAGAAGAACTTTTGAAAATTTCAAATGAACAGGCAAATATAACACAAGTTATAAATCAAAGCAATTCACAAATTGAAGATGCGAAAAAAATCCAAGAAGAATTAAATTCAAAAATAGTGAAAATACAAGAGCAAATGAGATTAGAAGAAGAAAAGAAGAAAAAGGAAGAAGCTGAAAGATTAAAAGCAGAGACTTATAAACAGCCAGCTAACCCAACAAAGGATTTTGCTTCTGGATTTTCTTGGCCAGTACCAGGGTTTTATGCTATTTCTAGTGGTTATGGCTATAGAGCTTTTGATAATGCGTTTCATCCTGCAATTGACATATCAGGATATGGTGTAGATGGTTCATCTATTGTGGCTGCTTCTTCTGGAACAGTTATAATAGGAAATACATCGTGCACACATAACTATTCAAAGCAATATAGTTGTGGATGTGGTGGTGGATATGGAAATTATTTAACTATAGTTCATGATTCAAGCACATCTACCCTTTATGCACATTGTCAATCAATAATTGTTTCAGATGGACAGTTTGTTGAAAAAGGCCAAGTAATTGGATATGTAGGAAATACAGGGATGTCAACAGGAGCACATCTTCACTTTGAAGTTAATAAAAATGGACAGAAAATCAATCCTATGGATTTATATAGTTAAAATATGTTTTTATGAAAGTATATTTGTAAATTTGAATCAATTATTAAATTAAAGTTGGGTAAATTAAATTTTATCCAACTTAAAATTGGTTAAAAAGAGTAATTTGTTTCAAATTACAAAAATGAAGGTGTAATATGAATAAAGAGAGAACAAAAGTAAGTTTGCCAATACTATTTTTTTTAATACTTGTAACCATGATAATAACTTTTATAACCACATTTATTTTTTTGAAAAAAGATTATAACAAAAAATTTGAAAAATTTTTATTAATTGATGAGATCAATGAATTAATAGATAAAGATTTTTATAAAGATTCAGAAAAAGACACACTTATAGATAGAGCGGTATCTGGTTATGTAGATGGTTTAGAAGATGTCTATTCTCATTACCAAACTCCTCAGC
>RRZT010097383.1_pt1 | contig 12428 bp, 19 predicted proteins | sample 2165551 | NCBI WGS metagenome assembly RRZT01 (sample SAMN10456910, study PRJNA506462) | wastewater metagenome | biome: wastewater; feature: sludge; material: wastewater sludge; isolation source: wastewater sludge with Escherichia coli K12::gfp cells carrying plasmid... | place: USA: Moscow, Idaho... | reverse complement strand
TCATCCGTAGAAGAATATTTATTAAGAAATGTATAAGGAGAGTGTATATGTAAATCCCATTTTCTCCATTCGGAACCTCTGTTAATTTGTGTCATAATTATGTTTTTGTTTCAAAATTAGTAAATAATACATAACTAATTAATATTCAATATTTAGCATATGCATTTTCCATCAAGGGGTACGATTTAGAGCGTTTCCTACACCATTTTAACCTTCCGAGTGTCCACCTTTTGTCTGCAAACCACTCATAGTGCAAATTTAACCAAAAATTATCAAAACACCAATCCTTTATTCATAGGCATTTGGGACTGGTGCAAGGTGCAAGTATTATACATACTTGCACCTTTGCACCTGCCCTGATGAGCCATAATCTTACATTCTCAAAAAAAACTCTCAGTTTCTTTTTGATGTAATTAAAAATGAATCGTCCAAAAAAATATTATTTTGAGGTAAAGTATTCATATAAAATCCATTGTCTTTAATTGTCTTCTTTTTGTCCAGTATTGACCATATCTTAATTGGTTTTTCACCTTTGCTACTACTAATTTTGGGGCTTGAAATAAAAAAACACTAATGGAAGTAATCACTATTGAATCTCAAGCTTTTAAAAGTTTGATGTCAAAAGTGGACACAATCTTCGATTATGTTATTTCCCAGCAAAACATACAAGATGAAGAAGACAGTTGGGTAGACAGTTATGAGGTATGTACCTTTTTGAAGATTAGTGACCGAACACTGCAAAGACTACGCAGTGAAAATAAAATCAACTATTCCCGTATTAGAGGGAAAAATTACTACAAAATCAGTGAAATTAAAAGAATGATGGAGGAAAACCTAATCCGCCGAAGTGAAGACTGTTTACAAAATCTGATCCTAAACCACCAAAAGAATGTTAGACAAAAACAAAGTACTCAGCAGCACCCGTGACGGACTGGATATTTTCAAACACTATCTTCCGGGAGATTGGCGTGTAGGCAGAAAATTCAAAAATCCATTTTATGATGATACCAAAGCATCTTGCAATATCTACTTTGACCGAAGAAGCGATATGTATCGAATAAAGGATTTTGGTAATCCTGACTATGATGGGGATTGTTTTTCATTGGTAGGGAAAATAAAAAATATTGACTGTAATAAGGATTTTACAGAAATCCTGAAACAGATCAATGAAGAAATGAATTTGGGATTGGAAAATAATTATGCATTGCCTCAAGATAGAAGTTCTATAAGAGCAAAAGCAAATAATGTAAATGAAAATTCAGTGAAAGAACTGGCGTATCATCCTAAACCTTACACCGTATTTGAACGCAGCTTTACACTGAAAGAAATTGAGTTTTGGAAACAATATGGCATTACTCGTGAAATTCTGAAACTGTACAAAGTGTTTTCATTGGATGAGTTTGCAAGTGAAAATAAAGACTCAAAACCTTTTACCATACAATCTTCAGTTGAGGAGCCTATGTTTGGATATTTCGGTAAAAAATTTGTGAAAATTTACCGTCCTTTTTCCCAAATCCGTTTCCTGTACGGTGGAAATCTGCCTGAATCCTATTGTTTTGGATTGGAGCAATTGCCTGCCAAAGGAAACACCCTGTTTATTACGGGAGGAGAAAAAGATGTACTCTCATTAGCTTCCAAAGGATTCTATGCGATTTGCTTCAACAGTGAAACCAGTTCGATACCAGAAAGTCTGATTAAAAAACTTTCCTATCGTTTCAAACACATTCTGATTTTGTATGATGTGGACAAAACGGGGTTGGAGGCTTCGCTCAAACATCAGAAGCAATTGTCTGGTTTCGGAGTAAATCGTTTGATCCTACCTCTTTCAGGAACTAAACAGGAAAAGGATATTTCCGATTTTTTCAGAATGGGAAATGCCAAAAATGACTTTAACCAATTATTTCTTGAATTTTTAGACCAATTATACAATGAAACTATGGCGATACTAAAACCTTGCGAAATCGACTTTAGTCAGCCTCCATTACAATCACAAACCTTGATTTCTATTAATGATGTCCCTTTAGGAACACAAGGCAATTTAATGGGATTAACAGGCGGTGAAGGAACCGGAAAAAGTAATTATGTAGGAAGCCTGATTGCCGGAACATTATCTCAGGACGACCATATAGATACTTTAGGAACCCATATTTTACCTAATATTGAGGGCAAAGCCGTTTTGCTTTACGATACCGAACAATCCGAAAATCAACTGTACAAAAACATTTCAGGTATTCTGAAACGATCTGGAAGAGAAAATATGCCTAACTATTTCAAAGCCTACTGTTTGGCAGGAATGTCAAGAAAAGAGCGTCTGCAAGCAATATTGCAGAGTATGGACAAATTTTATTATCAATTTTCAGGGATTCATATGGTCGTGATTGATGGAATTGCCGATTTGATACGCTGTGCCAATGATGAAGGAGAAAGTGTTGCTTTAATTGATGAACTCTACCGTATGGCAGGAATATACAAAACCTGCATTGTCGGAGTTTTGCATTTTACACCCAATGGATTAAAACTACGAGGACATCTCGGAAGTGAACTTCAGAGAAAAGCCGCTGCCATTTTATCCATTGAAAGAGATGACGACCCACAAATATCTGTAGTGAAAGCATTGAAAGTAAGAGACGGAAGTCCATTGGATGTTCCGCTTATTCAATTTTCTTGGAATAAGGAAAAAGGAATGCACGTTTTTGTCGGAGAAAAAAGCAAGGAAGAAAAAGAGAAACGCAAAGAGATAGAATTGGCAAATATTGCTCGGACTTTATTTTCACAGCAAAAAACTTATAGCTATGCTGGATTATGTGAAAAACTGCAAAGTATGATGGCAGTAAAAGACCGAACGGCAAAGAGTTATATAAAATTTATGCGTGAGAAAGGATTGATTGTTAAAGATACTGAAAATAGCTATGAACTTAAAAAATAATGTTCAAAAACTATTAATCCAAACATCTTAACTTCTAGGCAATCAAAAGAAATCAAGAAAAAATCAACACTATGAATATTGACCCGAAAAAGCAATTGCTTGAGCTGACTGTTGAGGAATTTATGGATTTGCAAAAAAACAAAACTCAAGAAAAAAAATATGAATATGGGCTTAAAGGTTTAGCCAAAACACTTGGATGTTCCCGCTCGAAAGCAGCGGAAATCAAATCCAGCGGAATATTGGATGACGCCATTATTCAGAATGGAAATCTTATCATCATCGACAAAGAGAAAGCAATGGAATTGATGGCCTTGCATAAAAAATGAATGCTTCGGAATTAACGGAAAAATTTTGGGAATACAACGAAAAAGAACCGTTGGGAGCTGTTGCGGTTGCCCTCTATCTTTTTTTGATTGAGGTATGGAAAAAAAACGAAGAAAATGATTTCTGTCTTTCAGATACTGAAATTTGCGAACGGCTGAAAATCACAAGACCCACCATTATTGTGTTACGCCAAAAATTGGTTAATGCGGGAATGATTCACTATCAACCCAAAAACGGACTTCCAGGGCACTACAAAATTCATTTTGAATATTCACCTAAATTTTCTGTATTTGCAAAACCTGAAACCAAGAAAGCAGGTTCAACTATCAAAAGGAGTCAAAAAACAATTCATAAAAAAAATGAAACCACCAAAAAGGTCTTAAAGAATCCAGAAAATTTACAGAATCAAAATTTGACTTCCGATGATCTTACGGAAAAACCTATTACAATACCAATTTCACTTCCAAGTCATATTCCTTCGCTCGAAGAATTTTCGCAGTATGCGAAAAGACTGGACAACTATATTCCCGAAATAGATCATCTTGTTAAAGAAAAATATCACAGTTGGCTTGGAAACGGATGGAAAAACGGTTATGACAAACGGATAACGAACTGGAAGTCTTCCATAAAAAACATAATGCCTTTTCTTCAAAGTGAATTACAATCAAGCAACACTACTTCTGAAAAGATTGCCTTACCAACAATAAAACGTCCTAAGTCAAGTTTTGATGAATAGGCAAGAAATAGGAATATTTCAATTCAATCAATTGATAAAAAAGAATTTTATTTGTATCTTTGGAATGCCCTAAACAAAGGGATTTAACAGAGATGATATGACACGAATTTTATTTTTATCTGCAATATTATTTGCAACATCTGGATACAGCCAAACGAATTGTGATGTTTTGAAAAAAGACAACGAAGCCTTGCAATCAACAAACAAAGTTTTGACCTCAGAAAACGAATATTTGAAAAAAGTCTTGGATATAAATAAACCAATTCTTGAAACGGAAACAGAAAATTCTACTTTTAAAATAACCAAAGTAGTAGGAAGCAAAGACAGAAAAAATATCGAAATTACATTTCTTGTCGAAACCAAAGATGAGAATAAAAAAATGACGATTACCGACATTTCTATTGTAGACGTGGAAGGAAATGAATATAAACTAGATTATTTTAAATCCAGTGCAACACATCCCGATTTAGTATTGAATGTGCCAATTAAATTAATCTTTTCCTTCAAAGAGGTTCAAGATGAACCTTTATTCATCAAACTTTTCAGGTTTAAAACAAATTCGAAATCTGAAAAAAATCGTATTGAAGGAATCAGATCAAATATAGAATTAAGGGATATAAAGATTTTATGGAATTAATAATACTTTGAATACTAAAATTCAAGGTATTAAAATATAAATCCGCAACCTTTTTTCAAAAACATCTAAAAGCCAAAGCCCTGCAATGTTTTAGAAATGTGGTTGCATCCTTATTCCCGCAAAAATGCGTTTCCGACCAAAGGGAGGAATTGCATTTTTGCCGCTCGCCCCAAATTTTGGGGTCTATTCGGGCGACAAATTTTACAATTTTATCGGCTGACTTCGAAAATTTTTGAGATTCAGAAAAAAGCCTCTATTTTCAGTCAATCCGTTGCGGAAAAGATTCCACAAAAGAGAAGTTCCCATTTGTGCTAATGTGGAATTAATGAACAAATCCTGCTTTTCCAATGCTTCCGCCAAACTGCAACTTGGTGTATCGTCTTCGGTTTCTGATTGAATTAAAAGTTCTCCAAATTCTTCGGTAACAAAGGGTAAATTTTCAACCGTTTCGTATTTCTCAGAATTGGGTTGTCGGATATTTCCAATCGTGGAAAGCAAAACTTGCCCTGTAAACTGACTGTTTCCAAAATCCATCCAATATTTTGATTGATTTCTGTAATAGCCTTTATCGATTTTCAATTCATTCAACATTTCAGCAATCTCAAAACGTGATTTTACGCTGTCCACACAAGAAATAAAAATGCTTGTAGTTGCATTTTCAGGCAGATTATTCAGATTATCTTTTTCAAATTTTATGGTTTCCGCTTTCCAATCGGTTCCAAAAAATCGGTTGGTGCGGTTGATTAAAGCAACAGATTTATGCAATCCCAATTCGCTTTCCGCAAACAATTGTCTGCCCAAATTGGCTTCCATAATCACATCATCGTCCCAAAATCTTACGGATAATCCTGCGTGATTCAGTTCCGTCAAGGCGTGGTTAATTCTTGCCAATGCCGTTAAAACCTGCGAACCAGTTCCGCCTGCTCCGATTAAATTTACCGAAATTGGATTGGTTGGATTCAGCAACTCATTGTCCACAAAATGGACTTTAGTTCTACTATTTTCGGTTGCGATTTCATTTTCGGTATTCATTTCAATAAGGTTTTTAAAGTTCTATTTGCAGATTTTAAGACTTCTTTTGGAAAAGGTTTTTCAGTATCAATAAGATTTTTCCAAAGATTTACACAATTTTCATTAATGGGATTATGTTCATTCATTAAATGGCTGAAATAGGAATTGAAAAAATATTCCTCCCACTTCTCTGTAAATTCCTCCACCGAAGTTGAGTTTTGGATATTTACGTCCACCGTTCCCATACACACATTGCCGTTTTCATACACATTGAAAAATGGGGCATAAAAAAGTGAAGTTTTCTCGGTCGGTCTTCGGTTGCTTGACAGCGCAAAAATTTTAAGACTTCGTTGAGTCGCCAACCAAAGCATTGCAGGAACTTCCGCTTTTCCGTTCGGGATTTCCAAATTTTCACTGAAATACAATTGCCGTTTTCCTGCTTTTGTGTACCAAATCACTGAACCGTTTTCGCTTGGATTGAGGTATAAAATATAGGTTGGTAAAATCCCTTTGGATTGTAGAAAACTTCTATCTTTTTCTTCATCAATGTTTAATGATTTCGCCAATGCTTTGGCTTCTCTTTCCGTCAATGGATGGGCGTTGATGGGATTTCCGTTTTTATCCATATCAAAATGCTCCACATACGTATTTGGATTTCGTTCATCAGTTTGATAAAAAACCAATGCCGTTTTCGGGTGGTAAAGTGTTCCGAAATTTTGGGTTATATCTTTCATTTTGTTGTAATTAATTTGTTAAAAATTGTTCAGAATGTAAATTAGTTCTTCAATCAATGGAAATAATCGGTTTTCAAAATCGAGGTTTTTGTCTGAAATAGTGCTTCCGTCAAATTTTTTAATGATCATCGGCTCTTCCATCACTCTACATTCATTAAATTCGGAATTAACGGTTTCAAAAATCGTTTGAAACATCATTCCTTTTGCTTCGGAACAAAAAGAAACATATTTATCCATTGATATAATTCCATCGCTTTCAAACTCGTCTGTTTCTCCTTTAAATTGGGCGTTTTTGTGAATTTTTTCGTTTGGATATTGCTCGTAAAGTGAGAAAATATTACTCGCCAACGTAAAACAATCCCTATCAAATTGGTCTTTAGCTTTAAAGTTTTTTAAATGGTCTTTAAATCGACTTAAATTATGATGATTGTAAATTTTCTGCTCCATAAAATCGCCAATCTGTTCCGCTTTTCTGATTTCTGATAAATAAGTTTGGATTTCCTCGTTTTCCTCATCCGAAATCAGCCATTCCGAAACCATTTCGTACATCCAAAACAAATAACTTTCTCGTTGTCTGTAATACGGAATTTCAACAATATGATAAAGATAAGAACAGACTGATTTCAATAGCTGTACAGCGTGTTTTCGCTTGGGATTTTTTGATAATCGGTACAATGGAATTATCGGAATATAGTACAAAGTAGAACCTGTATTATACCGTTCTTCGCTTGTGAGATAGGTCTTTCCTTTTTTCTCTATCAATCGGATTTCTTCCCAATTTTTCACTTTATTTTTGAGTTGCTTCTGAATATCGTCCAATGCTAATGCAATGTTGTAAGGAAATTCAAACTCCATTGTAGGTTTTAAATCCAAGTTGTAATGCTCTGCCAAAAGAGAAAGGGACTGATAAAAATCCCTTTCTGTCTTGATATTTTTTCTTTGATTTTGAATTAAATTTTGTTCTGATGAAGTTTGTTTTTGTAAATCATTTTCCTGTAATTTCGGAAGAAAAGTTGTTCTCAAAAAACCATTGGAAGTTGGTTTATCGGAACTGATTTCCGTCTGTCCTTTCGTATTTCGTTCGCATCTTTCGGGCGTTTCATCCAATCTGCAAATTCGCCTAATTGTCGGTGCAATTGCTTTTGCTTTTCTTCTTCGGGCATTTTTATTTTCCCCGATATAATTTTTCGTTGCATTCATCTTTTTTTTGGTTGATGGTTGTCGGTTGTTGGCTTGATGTTGGTAAAATTTCTATCAACTATCAACCAACAACCGTAAACTTTTTTCACCCTTTCGTTCCCATCACACTTTCAAATTTGTATTGAATTGTATCATCTTTAATTTGTGGTGCGGAAACTTTTGCGGTGGTTAAAATTGGGTAAGTATTGGCGTAAAAATTCATTACCGATTCTACGGTCCATTTCGGTTCGGGGTCGGTTAATTGGATTTCTTGTCCGTTGTCTTTGAGTATAAAAACTCTTTGTAATTGGGTTGCGAGTAACATATTTTTAGAAGTTAGAGATTAGAAATTAGATTTTAGAGATTAGTTTTAAGATTGATTTTCCGTAAAAAGACTTGGTGCAAAATGCCTTTCGTATTCGTCTTGCTTTTTGCGGATTATTTCTGCGTAATCGGGAAATTCCGAAACTTTTGGGAGTGCAGACCACGCTTCTTTGTATTTGCCCTCTTTCTCCAATTCTTCGGCTTTTTGGAAGGCTTCTTTGTACTTCTTTTCTTTGGATTCCTTGTCTTTTCTCTCCTTGTCTTGTTTTTCCTTTTCCATTGCAGAATTTCGTTTGGTTTCTTCAAGTTGTTTCATAAAACTTTCCATATCCACCATTAATCCCGAAGCGGTTTGCATTGGCACAGAAATATTTTCAAAAAAACCATTGTCTAAATCTTCGGCTGTTCCTCTCAAATTCAAGGGCGGAATGGTATTTTTCGCTGTATCTCCGCATTGCTCGTTCTTGAGCAATACGGAAACAACGAAATTGTTTTCTGTGGTTGGGGTAAATGTGATTTGTAAATCTCCCGAAAGGTTCATTTTGGCTATTTGCCTGAAAAAATTAGTTTGCATATTTCTATTTTTTTATAAGTGATTTTTTGTTGTTTCGTTCATAATTAATGTTGTACCCATTGGTTTGAATGATGCCCTCCAACAAGTTTCTTGCTTTTGTAGCATCTAAGTCATCGTCTTTGGTCATATCCAAACAATGTAACCTTTCAAATTCTGTAATTATTTTGGCAATAATGGTTAATGCCTTATGCTCTGTTTTATTGGCGAGATTGCTCATTTTTTGATTTTAGATTTAATAATTTCTTGTGCATATCTGTCCAATAGTGCTTAAGTTTTTTATCTAACTCCGAAAATCCGTCATTGATGTGTTCATACGCTTTGTATTCTGCTGTTATTCGGATAGCTTCATCTAAATTGGTTACCTTTATTTGACAACCGTTTAAATCTGTTACTTTCATTACTATTGAGTTAATTGATAGAGTGAAAATTCTTCCGTCCAAAATTCTTCGCTCGTGTGTTTTCCGAATGCGTTGTAAATGGCGTTTCCGTTTTTAAAAACCTGCATTTGGTAACAATGCAGATTGTTTTCGGGTAAAGTGAAATTTTTAAAATCCTTTCTTTCCAATTTAATAAAGACTTGGTTCTTTTCTGAAAGCCATTCTTTAACTTCGGGGTATTTTTCGTCCGAAAATTTGAAAAATTCCACATTGGTATCGGCATAGTTTAACCATTTCAAATCGTAATCGTTTTCAACCACTTTTACAGCTTCCAGTCTTTTCTTTTGATTTTGTTTCCAGTCTTTATTGATGTTGATAATAGCAAAATTACAGTCGTCCCATTCGCTGTTGGTCATTGCTTTTATCAGTAAATATTCAGTGGGTTTAGTTGATGTTTTCATTGGGTTACTACTTTAATTGGGTTCAAATGATTATTATTGATTTTTCGTTCTAAAAGCATTTCCAAGATTTCGGTGTCGTTGTTGTAAGTTTCGCCCTCAAAGAGGTAATTATCGGTTTCTTCATCATATTCGTACTGCTCAAAATCTTCATCTTCGAGATAAATGTCTTGAAGGATACCTTTGTAGTACCTTGCTTGTCCGTAGATAAGATTGCCCATTTCTTCGTAATCCTGCACAAAATCTACTTTGTAACGTTCTGCTATTTCTTGTACGATTTCAATATTGGGCGACCATTTGGTTTGATATTGAAACACTTCTGTATTATCGTTATCCAAATACAAATCGAAAAAATATCCGCCATTGTGTTGATTTACAAAATCGGGAAGTTGCCCTTTTTGTTCCTGCTGTTCTTTGGTTGCCATTGCTTGAAACAACCATTTTATTTGCTCAATTGCTTCGAGCGTTCCCTCGAAAACTACTGTGTTACTGCACCAGTTTGCCATAATGTTTGATTTTTAAAGGTTCTGCGTTTTCGTAAATGTATGTTCCACTGGTTTTGAAAGGATTTGTTCCCTCGGTCATTCGGATTTCTGATTGAAAAATTTTTGAGATTCTTCTCGCATAGCGTACTGCGGTGGTTCTGTCGCAAAAGATTTGATAACCTACAGCTACATTTTCCCAGTCTATTTTATTGTTTCTGTGTTTTACTTGAAAATTGAATTGTGCTTTCATATTTCTGAATTTTAAAATGGTAAATCGTCTTCTGTTTCTTCTGCAAAAACATTAGATTTTTCAGAGATTTCGGTTGGTTCATTGTAATTTTGTGATTTCTGCCCACTTCCGTGAAATTTTATCCGTGAAGTATTGAAGTTCAATCCCGATTTTATTTCTCCGTCTTTGCCAATCCACGCACTCGAAGAAATTTTCCCCGATAATTCCACCAAAGTCCCTGTGGTAAGGTATTCCGCTATTTTGGAACTTATCCAATACGCACAATTATAAAAGGTGGTTTGGTCGATTTTTTCGCCTTGTTTGTTTTTGTAATAATCATTCACGGCTACTGAAAAATTCACGACTTGTCGGTTGTTTGCCAATGTTTTGATTTCTGCATTTTTGGTAATTCTGCCTACGATTGTGTTCATAATGTTTTGATTTATTTTGTTAATGATTTTTGTAATAATGATTGATTGCGTTAATAATTGAAATTTGCGAGTGAATTGATTTGGTATCGAGGACACTCGGCTTTTTTTTTACTTTTACCAAATTGTAAAAGCATAATTTTCTGTTGTTTTTTCTTTTGATTTTTTTTCCGTTGATGTCAAAGAACGTCTGCATTTTGAATTGATTCGTACAACTGAGGTTCCGGCTTTTTCTTTGCCGATGACGATATGACAGCATTTTTCACACAAAACCCGGTTCGGTTCCGTTTAGAAAAAACAGAAATCCCGAACCGGGCTTGAAATCTTTTTGCTCGAAGAGTTTAGGAGTGTCTGGAAAAATTGTCGGAGTGCAAGTGGAGAGAATTTTTTTAGAAACCCAAAAAGATTTTTTTGTGCGAAAAATGCTGTCCTACATTTGCAAACGTAAAAGCCAAAACCAAAGTTGGGATTAATATCAAATGACATTGTTTGTCAATGGAAAAATGAAAGGAAATTCATTAAGGAAATGGGTTGTTGGAATGGGTTTTTGAAGTTTTATAATTAATTCCATAGATAATTATTTAATCAAAAATTTACTTCACATTGTGCTATATAGCGGATTTTTATTACATTTGTATCATATTTCCAACTACTTACAAGAGTTACGAGTTTTAGAATGAATTTAGATTTTAATATACAATCTTTTATACAACCTGTTTTATATATTCTTAATAAAGCAGGTAAACCACTTGATACTCATAAGATTTCAAAAATATTATACTTTGCCGATAGAGAACATTTGGCAAAATATGGCACTTCGATTACAGATGATAGTTATATTGCGATGAAGTATGGACCGGTGCCTTCCACAATTTATGATATCATTAAGGCGGTTTTAGGATCGAGTGAAATTATTCCTGAAGAAGTGGTAAATAATTATTTTGAAAAATTTTCCGAAAAAGAAATTAATGCTTTGGCAGGATATGATGAAGATGAATTTTCTCAATCCGAAATTGAATGTTTAGACAATTCTCTCAAAAAATACCTGAATCGTTCATTTAGTTTCCTTACCAATGAATCCCACGATTTGGCTTGGGATAATGCGTATTATACGATGGATGTTCTCAAAATTGCAAAAGCAGGTGGTGCAGATAGAAATATGCTCAATTACATTAAAGAGCATAATGAGTTGGCTAACGCAAAATTTTACTGATGGTAAATGTTGGCGATGTTCTTTACCTATTTGTTGAAGACACAGATCCTCCAAAAAAGAAATACTTTTTTGTGTTGGGAGTTACGGAAGACGAAATATCTTTGGCTTCTTTCTTCGTAAATTCCGAAATCAATTTCAATGTAAACCGCAATGCCGTTTTAGTTAAATATAATATTGAACTAAATCCGGTAGATTATCCTTTCCTGCATTATACTTCTTATCTGGATTGTACCAAAATGGTAATCAGAGATAAAAAAGAGTATGATAAAATTGTGAAAAACCGTCCCGAAGCTGTTGTCTATCAACTATTACCGGAACAATTGGAATTTTTTCGACAAGTAATTAGAGAAGTTCCTACCATTAAAGGTAAAATTGTGAAAAAATTTGGGTTCTATGATGATTAGTGAGTTTTAGCCACTACAATGTTTAGACAAAAGGTTTACAAATCCCATTATATAAAAATCCCTGTTTCAACGAGAAACAGGGATTTTTTTTCTTACTTTTTTGATTCTTCCACAGAGATTTTTCTAAAGTCTTTGAACAATTTGCTCAATTCCAATGCTGATTTTCTTGCTCTGGTTCCAGCTGCTTTGTTTCCTTTTTCAACTTGTAGTTCTGCCTCTTTAGAAAACGCTTCAAATTCTGCGTTAATCTTTTCAATAAGTTCTTTCATTGTATGTAATTATAAATTGAGGGTGCAAATATAAACGATTATTCCAATCCCGAAAAATTTTCACAAAACGACTCATTCACAAATTATCTCCCCCTCCGAAACCCCACCTTTTCCTCCCTT
>RRZT010148554.1_pt1 | contig 12430 bp, 12 predicted proteins | sample 2165551 | NCBI WGS metagenome assembly RRZT01 (sample SAMN10456910, study PRJNA506462) | wastewater metagenome | biome: wastewater; feature: sludge; material: wastewater sludge; isolation source: wastewater sludge with Escherichia coli K12::gfp cells carrying plasmid... | place: USA: Moscow, Idaho... | reverse complement strand
TTCTGAGGTTGGGCAACTTTTTTCTGTTGGTTTGCAGCCTGTTGTTGATCTGCCGGGGCATAACCTGTAACAACAATTTCGGACATTAGCGTATCTCTTGGCTGGGAGTCAGTAGGAGTAATACTGGCCACAGCGTTCATATTACTTACTAACATCAATGTGGCGGCTAAAGGGACAAACAACAGATACTTTGTTCTGCCGATGTCGTGCGAACGTTTTTTATTCATCATACGAATTCTGTTTTTAAGGGGTAAGACATTAAAACTATTATATAAATTTGCTGCAGTCTTTTGATTGGCAAGCCCTAACAGATGATACTGATAGCTCTTGCGGTCGTGTCCGTTTAAAATCACCGTCTGATCGGCCAGGTATTCAAGGTTTTGGCGGACTTCACGTTTCAGAAGCCAGACAAACGGATTGAACCAGCACACAATCGTTAACAACTCTCCCAACATAACATCCAGGGAATGGAACTGTCTTGCATGTGTTTGTTCGTGTGTAAGTATTTCTTCCAGCTCTTTTTCAGAATGAGACTGTGGATGAACAAAAACAAGTTGAAAAAATGAGAAAGGACCGGCTTGTTCGTTCAGTAAATGCACTTTTGATCCATTAATCCAGGTGGTTTTACAACGGAAAGACATCAGTAAAATACTTCCCAGCTGAAACAGAAAACGAATTCCAAGCAGCACAACTCCAGACCAATAGGCAATGAGTAGTAAATCCGTAATCAAATCTTTTGCCTGAACGGCAGGAGTTTTACTTGCGTTAACAAAAACTTCGGGTAGCATGGCCAGATACAGGGTGGCAGCTTCAGTTACCGGTTTATATTCTTTCACCCATTCACTGATATCCAGCAAAGGATACAAGACAGCCATAAGAAGGAAAGTCTGTAGCATACCCCTTCTTAAATTGAAGAAAGTGTCACTGTAGAAAAACAGCCGGTAAAAAGCGTAAAAAAGCACCAAGGCTATATTTACCTTCAAAAAGTAAATGAATTCAGGGTACATAGGTTAACTTATTTAAAGGTTACTCTTTTCCTTTTTCGATCATATTAATAACCTCTTTCAGGTCGTCTGCCGATAATTTCTGCTCTTTGGCAAAAAAGGACACCAACTCCTTATAGGAGTTTTCGAAGTAATTGCTCACAACACCACTCATAAACATACGTTTATATTCTGCTTCGGACACAAGTGGATTATATTCGTACGTATTGCCATATCGTTTGGCTTTAACATACTTCTTCCGTTCCAGGTTTTTGACTATCGAAGCCAGTGTAGTATAAGGAGGTTTCGGATCGTCGTATTTCGACAGTATATCCTTTACGAAACAAGGAGCTGTTTGCCATATATAGAGCATCGCTTCCTCTTCCTGCATGGTTAATCTTTCCATATTCATTGTTTATTACGATTACTTCGCAAATCTACGTATATTTCGTAATAAACAATAGATAAGATGTATAAATAGTGTTAATAACTAAAAAGAATATACTAAAGAAGCTTATTTTGTAACTGTGGCAAGTAAATAATCCTTTTGATACTGTAAAGGTGTTTTTCCTTTAAACTCTTTAAACTGATGATGAAAGTTTGAAGCATTGTTGTATCCGCAGGCGTAGCACACCTCGGCAACATTCAATTCGTTTTCCATTAGTAGCTTACAAGCATACCCGATACGAACCTCCATCAGAAACTGAACATACGTCTTTCCGGTTTTTTGTTTAAAATAGCGGCAAAACGATTCTTTCGAAAGATTAAGCTGATCTGCCACATCGGTAATGCTAATATCCTTTTGAAAATTTTTAAACGTGAAGTTGTAAATCTTATTAATACGCGAATTGTCGCTTATCGAAAAACTGTTGGTAAAGCCCTTGCTGGCAATTAAATCGTACTCTTTATCGCGGGCAATCCGATGCAGTATCTTTAGCAATATAAATAACCTTTCCGAATAATCGGCTTCATACAAGGTAAACATCTCTTTTTCAAGGAAAGCCAGCGTCTCGCCCTTCACGGACAAGCCATAGGTGGTAAGGGAGAAAAGTTCTTTGACAGGAGCCATTTCGGGTAAATCCATAAAAGCAGCCCCCATTACATCGGGGAAAAAGTGAACCACAATGGCCTCCACCTCCTTCTGCTCGTCGGCCCGCTCGTACGAAAGCGCGTGTGGAAGATAAGGCCCCGTAATAATCATATGACATCCTTCTGTGATATTACTGGTACTATCTCCAACAATCTGAATTCCTTTTCCACCCCGAATAAGAAAAAGTTCTATTTCCGGATGGTGATGCCACAGGTTATACAGGGTGTTTGGACCTATATCTTTCCTTACATTAAATGAATATTCAGGATTGCGGGTTACACGACGTAAAGCAGGTTTCATCTCTTTTTTACTTTTTTGCAGTATTTAGAAGCAAAGATGCTACTATTATTCAATATAAAGGTATAAAAAAACACATTATATACGCTATTCTGCCGAATAACATATAAAACATAGATAATATAATACAGTAAATAGGCATAATAACAAAGTAGCGCTACTTATAAAACCTTTACTTTTGCATCAGGAAATAATTTAAACATCAGCAGTTTATGAAAAAGAGAATTGTAACATTCGGAGAAATTATGTTGCGGTTGGCCACACCGGATAACCTTCGTTTTAATCAAAGCAATCAATATAATGCTTCTTTTGGCGGGGGCGAAGCCAACGTGGCCGTTTCATTGGCAAATTATGGTTTGGACGCTTCGTTTGTAACGCGTCTTCCGCAAAACGACATTGCCCGTGCCTGTTTGATGGACTTACATAAATATGGGGTGGATTCATCATCTATTATATATGGAGGCGAACGTCTCGGCATTTATTTTCTGGAAACCGGAGCTGTTGCCCGTGCAAGCAAAGTCGTGTACGACCGGGCGCATTCTTCCATCGCAGATATTCTGCCCGGCATGATTAACTGGAGAGAGGTATTGAAAGAGGCAAGCTGGTTTCACTGGACTGGCATCACCCCTGCTCTGTCGCAAGGTGCTGCCGATGCGTGTCTGGAGGCAATTCAAACCGCCAACGAAATGGGTGTTCCTGTTTCGTGCGACCTGAACTATCGCAAGAACCTGTGGAAATATGGTAAAACGGCCTCCGAAGTAATGCCTGCTCTTGTAGCGGGTTGCGATGTTCTTTTAGGCAACGAAGAAGATGCAGAGAAAGTATTTGGCATCAAACCCGAAGGATTTGACGTTAGCCAGACTTCCGGTACTGTTAACGCAGGCGAGTTTGAGTCGGTTTGCCGTCAGCTGCAGAGCCGTTTTCCCCGTGCAAAAAAGGTGATTATCACCCTTCGCGGCTCAATAAATGCCAATCACAATACCTGGAGCGGCGTTCTGTTTAACGGAGAAAAGTTGTTTACCGCACCCTCGTACGACATTACACATATAGTTGACCGTGTTGGCGGCGGCGATTCCTTTATGGGCGGACTTATTTATGGGTTGCTTACCTACGGGGGAGACGACGAAAAAGCATTACGCTTTGCAGTAGCAGCCTCGTGCCTGAAGCATACAATCTACGGCGACTATAACCAGGTTACTGTCGGCGAGGTTGAGAATCTGATGAAAGGGGATGGATCCGGACGAGTATCCCGGTAAATAAAATTCAGTAATCGTTTATAGCTAAACATATGGCAAGATTTACAAAAATTCAGGTTATAACAGCCATGTCCGCCACCGGAATGGTACCTGTTTTCTATCACAAAGATACGGAAGTAGCCAAAGAGGTGCTCAAAGCTTGTTACAATGGTGGAGTAAGGGCATTCGAGTTTACAAACCGCGGCGACTTCGCCCACGAAGTATTCGGCGAACTGGTCAAGTTTGCTCAAAAAGAATGTCCGGATATGATCATGGGTGTCGGATCGATAGTAGATCCTGCTACCGCATCCCTGTACATTCAACTGGGAGCCAACTTCGTGGTAGGCCCGTTGTTTAATCCTGAAATCGCAAAGGTCTGCAACCGCAGACTCATACCCTATACGCCGGGATGTGGATCGGTTTCCGAAATAGGCTTTGCTCAGGAAGCCGGATGCGATTTATGTAAAGTATTCCCTGCCGGAAATGTAGGAGGACCCTCTTTTGTAAAGAACGTAAAAGCCCCCATGCCCTGGTCGATGCTTATGGTAACAGGAGGTGTAGAACCAACCAAAGAAAATCTTTCGGGCTGGATGAAAGCCGGAGCCACCTGCGTAGGAATGGGCTCCAACCTATTCCCCGCAGATGTTATTGCCTCCAAATCGTGGGAAACCATCACAAAATATTGCCGCGAAGCACTGGATATTATCGCCAGCGTACGTTAAAACAAATAAAAGAAGGATACCCCAAAAGGCATCCTTCTTCTTTTTACTCCTTCCAACCAAAATGGAATAATCACGAAATAATCTACCACCCACCACCTTTTACAATCAGGCCTCTGTAAATAAACACATTACCCTCCCATTTTCCTGATTCATCTACCACTAATCCCTCACCAATCAGTCACAAAAAATAGAAGTGTCAGCGCAATAGCGTACAAGAAAATCTACACATTCGTTCCTAGCAAAGCTACTTAATTATAAATCCAGTTAAAATGGCTATGGTAAAACTGGTTAGAGTACCAACCAACACATATTCTGTTGTTTTGATGTCTTTTGCTTTATTGAGGTCTCCAAATCGGAATACGGATTTTGCAGCCAAAAGGAAACCAACTCCGTCCAAACTCCCGGATATGATAAATGTAAAAATCAATATACGTTCCAGATAGCCAATCCATTGTCCTGCATTTGGCAGACTATTCTTGAAACTATCATCAACATTCCATCTCTTTAGAAGTAAACTCATAAAAAGAGAACTTGGCTTAAGCATAAGTGCATATCCTATTAATAATTTCCAAAACATGCTGTTGTCAACATTCAACAAACTCTGCAATTCTTGCCATAAATCACAATCCGTGATGTACAACCATAAAGCAAGTATAACAAGTAAGTGGGCCACCTGATCAATAACAAAAGCTTGTATGTCTTTAGCTTTCAGAGAACTTTTAATGCTGTCTATTATAAAATGTGATACGAATATTACCAACGGGATAATCCAATTGCTCCATTGAGAAACAAACAAATATGCAACAAAGGCATGGATTGAACTATGAGTAAGCTGATACAGCCATCGTTTATTATCTGATACATTTTTTCCCTCGTTCATCTTGTCTGTTTGCAAAAAGAAATCGGATAATATATGGGCAAAAAGCAGTCGAAATAGAAGTGCTAATGTCATGGCTGTTTATTCATAATTATTTGAGTGCAACGATTGATATAGGTACGTATGAGTTTTTCTTTTGCTACATTTGATAATTTGCTTATATTCTGAGATGATTGTCCTAATTTATCAGCAATTTCTTTTTGGGTCATTTGATATGCCAAAGACATATATATTACCAAAGACTGACTTGAAGTCCAATTAGTTATAATATCATCTGCAAATGCCGTGCTAATCTTTAATTCTTCGTTGGCATCATCCCATCGTGTACGTATCGCAAGATTTCGCTTGCCTAATTCATCAAACTCTCGACCTGATAGTCGGAAAGCTTCACCATCTGAAACTAAAATACTATCGGAAATAAACTCCATTTCACCAATACCAACAGCAATACGAGCATCCCAATTTTGTTTAGATCCTTTAGGTATACGACTTTTCAATCCGGCTCTTAGCAAAATTGCAATCAGCATTGCCATTTCTGGACGATTAACTACAATCTGAAAACTATCGCCTCTATAAATTTCGCACTTCAATGGTGAAAAAACTTGTAGCTCTTCTGAAATAACAGAAATAGCGGTCAACAAATCCTTTCTATGTTCAATTGGAATTGAAGTTGAGTCTATTATATCTCCTGTAATTATACCATTCATATGACTTGAATTCTATTATAAGCAAAAGTAATAAAAATACAGCAATACAATCATATTTAGTTGTTTATTTTATATCAACCAAAAATAGTTGTTTTATTCAAATCAACCAAAATAGGTTGTTTATAGCTATAGTGCTAACGGAAATCTGGAAAGCAAGAGTGATGCAGGAAAATACTCTTACGGGGATCCGGCTAAGCCGTATGCGGTTACATCTGTAGCGCTAAGCGGGAATGCCATCCCTGTAAGGCTACAGGAGATAACATATACTTCTTTTGAACGACCGTCTGTGTTAACCGAAAATAACTACATGGCCACCTTTACGTACGATGGGTCTGGTGAACGGTCAAAAATGGAGATTAAGCGATACAATAATAGCCAGATTCTCCGTTATTATTTAAACGGAAGTCATGAAGTAGACGTAACTCCGGCGGGAGAAAAGGAAAGGCTTTACTTAGGTGGTGATGCTTACTCTGCTCCGTCAGTTTTAGTAAAGGAAAACGGTAGTTGGAACATATATTATATTTGCCGTGATCATTTAGGGAGTATCACGCAAATAACCAATGGCAGCGGAGTAATGCAGCAGGAACTTAGTTACGATGCCTGGGGCAGATTAAGAAACCCTAGTACTCTTGCAGTATACGCTCCGGATACTGAACCGGCGTTGTTTTTAGGACGTGGTTATACTGGTCATGAACACCTTACGATGTTTGGACTGGTAAACATGAATGCCCGGCTGTACGATCCGGCTGTAGGCAGATTTCTGTCACCAGACCCGTATGTGCAGATGGCTGATTTCAGTCAAAGCTATAATCGGTTTAGCTATGCATTGAATAATCCATTCTCTTATGTTGATCCCGATGGGGAAAATCCATTATTTATAGGATTGGCCATATTGGGAGCCTATATCGGAGGAGTTGCTTCCAATAATGGGGAATTGAATCCTATTCAATGGAATTATAGTTCTGTTTCAACTTACTTTGGAATAGGATTAGGAGCAATTACAGGATATTTTGGGGCATATGGAATTGTACACCCCGGAAGCATGATCTTTGCTGGTTCTGCAAGCACACCTTGGATGACTATAGGTGCATCAGTCACTTCGACAGGAGTTGCCTTAGGAGATGCTACTGATTGGAAATACAATTTTAACTGGTCTACTGCAGCTGGAGGAGGAGGAGGAATCACTAATTCTGATAATACAAATTCGTATCGGAATATTGATAAATCCATTCAAAATGCTAGAGACTCGTGGAATTATAGTGCTTACGCATACGCCTCTTCTTCTTTATTGCTACTTTCGGATGATGTAACTGGAATCGGTGTTGCTAATGATGTATTGATTCCTATAGCCTATGGAGGAGCAACAATTGCTTTTGCCTATGATAACAGTGCTTTAATAGCTAAACAAGCAAGAGAGATAGAAGGTATTGCAAAAAGAGCTTTATCGAATAAACAAGGATTTGTATATCAGCTACAAGCGACTGTAGATGGTGAGTACAAAAACGTCAGAGGAGGGACTGTTCATTTGAATGCTGGTGACGTTTGGAAATATGGGCAAACGGTTAATGGAGCCAAAAGATATTCACAAGCTTATCTTGAAGAAAAAAAATTAAGGATGCAGCCAATTTATTGGGGTAATCAAATGGAGATTTTAATACACGAAAAATATATGATATATGGTTATACGATAAAATATGGGACATTACCTCCTGGTAATAAAATTTTTAGATAAAATAAATAATTAAATTTGTTAAACATCAAAAAAAAATATAATGAGGATATCATTGCTTTCTACTTTTTCTAAAGAGCTTAACCCTGAATCAATATACAAATATATTGAAGAAGTTGAAAGGAAGCTAAAAGTCTTCTTGGAAGATAAATTTTACAGTAGGTTAGTTGACAAAATTTCAATTGAAATAATCTGTGTACACCCATCTTATGATCAGTTTTTTACTGTTCATCGGCCTAAGTATATTGAAGAAAGTTGTAAGACGATGTATGGTGTTCAAGGATTGTCTCTTAATAAAGTATTAATATTTAATCTTAAGATTGATTTTAATGTACTGAATAATTCTAGTAAAGAAGAGGGGTTACGTATTATTGCACAAGCAATTCTTGAAACTTTAGAAACATTAAAGTATCCTGTCAAACTTAAAGAATTTGATAAACTAGGCTTTTACAACGATATGAAAACCTTTTTCATAGAAGAAGGACTAATTACTGTAAATAGTTAATTTATATAGCAGCAGAATATAGTTGACCGTCTTGTATTCTTTTTTGGATCTGCTTGAGAAAGGATTCTCAGTTCGATGATAAATAGGTATTAATTAAATCGGATTGGGAATCCTTGTTTTTTCTATGATTAAAGATTTGTATATATCTTTGCGGATAATAACCGTTTGTAATAATTCTCTTCGTGTATTTTTAAACAATATAATATAGAAATTGAAATGAAAACTTTAATTAACCATCAGCTTTTTATTTTCACTTTATTTTCTCTGTGTTTTATCTTCTCAGCAAAAATCTATGCTCAGGATCAGGATAGGGACTTGCGTATTGCCAATGGGTTTTGGAGTTATAAGTATTATTTAGGAGACAAGGCTGTTTCGTCATCAGAGTTTAAACAAGAGCTGCAACTCCATGAAGAGGCTTCAAAAATGTACAAATCCGGAAGTGCTCTGAATGTTACTGGTACTGTGATTGGTAGTATAGGAGCCTTTGTTGTTGGATATGATTTAGGTAGTCGCCTTGGTGACGGCTCCAAGGGTAATAATGTTTTGTTAACCTCTGGTGGTATTGGTTTGGCAGGGGGTATAATCTTGTATTATATTGGAGAAGGAAAAATTAAAAAAGCAATTAATCTTTATAATAATAGTAAACAAACTTCGTCTCTTACTCTGGATACCCAAGGGCTGGGCGTTCGTTTATGCTGGGCCTTTTAATCTGTATTATAAGGTAAAGTGTATCGGTAAAAGATAATTCAAAAGCAATAAAATGAATTTCTTTGAATACCTATATTGTCGCTTGTATTGGTGGAATACTGAAAAAATAAAGGAAAAAAATACCCCGGTGTTCTATTCTATTGCGGGACTCTCTGTTTTTCATACTTATACCATTGTTCCATTTTATAGTATAATATTTGTGTTAATATATAAAACATATTCTTTAGAAGGGATTTTAACTTTAAGTCCATTCGTTATTTGAATATATCACACCAAATGTGCCACTTGTATCACTCACAAATGTGCCGGATATATCACTCTTAAATGTGCCACTTTTCACAGGCTGTAATTAGATTGCTAAAGTAATTATTTATATTGTTTTTTACGTCTCATTGACTCACCTTTTAATTCTATTCGGTTAGCATTGCTTGTTAAGCGATCCATAATAGCATCTGCAAGAGTTGGTTCACCAATGTAGTCATACCATTTTTTAATTGGAAGTTGTGATGTTATAATCACAGCCTTTCTTTCATAGCAATCTTCAAGGATCTGTAAAAGAGCCAGTCGTGAGTTGTTATCCAACGGTTGTAAACCAAAATCGTCAAAAATGATCAGGTCATTTTTCTCAATGTGATTGATTACTTTCAACAGGGTACCGTCAATCTTTGACAAAGCAATTTTCTCGACAAACTTATTCATACTAAAGTATTCAACCCGATAGCCCAGATAGCAAGCCTGTCTTCCAAGTGCACAAGCCAGATAGCTTTTACCGCAACCGGTTTTGCCCTCTATCAACAGATTTTCAGCTTTATTTATGAAGCTGCAGTCAGACAAAGCCAGCAGCTGATCTTTTGTAAAATTCCTGTCTGCAGTGCATATAATTTCTTCCATAACTGCATTATAGCGAAGTTTGCTGGTTTTGAGGTACATTTCTGTTCTTCTCTGGTTGCGATAAAATAATTCGGCTTCAGCCATCTTGCCTACCAGTTGTTCCGCCGTTGGACGTTCCTGTACCGGCATGTTCAGTGAGGCCTTAAAGGTCTGTGCCATACCTTTAAGTTTCAGACCCTCCAGGTGATCTATTGTCTCTTGATTGTTCATAATTAAAATGATTTTAAATTGTAGATATATAATATAATTGACTATTTATTCATAAGCGGTTGCTCCTCGTACATTCTCATTATGCGGGATATAGGATGATTCCGTTTCTTGTGGTATATCTTCCTTATCCAGGTTCCTTTCAAGGATGCTCTTTATCATCTGATAATTTACGGCAGTAGTGTTACCTGTCCGCTTGCAGGCCGCTTCAAGTCTGTCCGGAGAAAACTTTCTGGACAAGGAAAGGATGCCCTGGCATGATTTATAGGACTGTTGTATAAACGGCTTTGATTCAAGGATTACCTCCATTACATGGGTAGTATGCTCACCGATATATTTTCCTTGCCGGATAAAGTAATCCGCATTATACTCTTTGCTCCGCTGATAGGCCTGATGACGGGGAGGCATGTGGGTGAACTCGGTTGTGTATCCGCCCTGAGAGAACGATCTTTTATGAAGAGCAATTCGTTTATGGTTCACATATATCTCTACTGTCTGGTAATCATATACGGCTCTTGCCTTTTGATGGACATATTCGTAAGGGATACTGTAAAAGTGTCCTTCCTTACCAATCTGAACATGATAAGTTCCGCTTATGGTAAAATCTTTGCTGTACTTAAAGGCATAAGATTCTGCAGGAAGTGGTTTCATAAATGGAAGCTCTTCTTTCTCAAAACGTTCCATACGGCTGTAGGCACAGCCTTGCATTTTTCGGCTGTTAAACTCATCCAGCAGTTCAAAAATACGACTGTTCAAGGCTTCCAGATTGTAGAAAACATCATTGCGCATTCGGGCATAGATGTACTGATAAGCTTTATTGACCAGCCCTTCTACCGGAGCTTTGTCTTTAGGATGAACAGGGCGTGTTGCTATTAGTTCTGTGTCATAATGTAGTCCCCATTGCAGCGCAGCCTCGTTAAACGTTGGTTCATGCAGGTCTGAACGTTTCACCCACTGACGCATATTGTCACTTTTAACCGATTCTGTTGTTCCACGGAAGTATTCCATACATTTGGATAGTCCATAATAAAAATGTTCCTGGGTAGCGTTCAGCAAAGCCATAACAAACGACAGTGAGCTGCAGGGAAGAATACAGCATAACACAACAACGGCTGTTTTCATGCCCGTTTTCTTGTCTGTAATGTAAAGATTGTCTCCCGCAAAATCAACCTGACTTTCAAAACCGGGCAAATAGGTGTTGTGATACGAGTAGGTATGTGCTTTTTCGTATGTTTGTAAAAGAGCCTTAAAGCGTGTGTAACCATAACCTCGTGAATGCGCTTTTCTATACTCGGTCCAAAGCAGTTCGTAAGTCATGTGCTTCCGCTCCATTTCTTTCATATAGAAAGGCAATAGTGGCTCCAATTCATTAAAACGCTCATCTGTGGTGGGTTTGTATTCCTCCTTCTGAAGGATAGCGCATAGTCCCAAATCATCCAGCAACAATAGTTCCTTGTAGCTTTTGCCCGATGAATCGGCACGCTGTTTATACACTGAAACCGAAGTCCGGCTTATACGCATTTTTGTACTTATACTCCGTTGAGACAGATTCAGGTCAAAGTACTGGACCATTTTTCGTAATTCTAGCATTGTAATCTTAATGTTTGCCATGGTATCATTTATCTCTTTTGAGATAAAGATATCATGAATGGTTAATATGATTACAGCGCTGTGAAGTTATTTTTCCGGCACATTTGTGTGTGATACGGGTGGCACATTTAAGAGTGATACACCTGGCACATTTGTGAGTGATATAGGTGGCACATTTGAAGTGATATTATCACTATAATGTTATTCAAGCACCCAAAGATCTTCATCTTTTCCTTGAAACAGGGCATTGGACTTTCCCCGAACAAAATTCAGACCGGTACACTTGGATTAGAAGTCAATGCAACAAATAGAATAGAAACAGACAGACTTAAAAGACCGACTCAAATCAGATTGAGTCGGTCTTTTAAGTTTTTCTTGTAGTACAGATCATTGTTGTAGTGACTCCATTTCTCCATACATTTCAAGTTTTTTAATTCTTCTAACTAAGTTGTCAGTCTCTCTATGAAAAAACATTTTAAAACATCTTTTTACTAGTTCGGCATCGTCAGTCAAATAAATTTCAACCCAATTTATCTCCTTAGGTTTTCCAAGGCCATAATGATCTTTTACAGTCTTTGGATAAACGTATCCGATTAAATATACATATTCTTTTTTATCACCAGCCATCGAAACCCAAAGGCATGTCGAAGATTTATGGTCATTTACAAAAAGGCTTGGAGCACTACCTTGCTGTATATTATTGCGACTCTCTATTTGTTCTATCCACGGAAACTTCTCGAATTCTGAAATAAAGTCCTCAAGTGTTATTTCTCCTTTTTCATCCAATTTTTGATAATCATATCCGGCAAGCTGAACTTCCCAAGTAAATTTATCAATCATATTGTTAGTCTTTGAGTTATCAATCTTACAAGAAGTAATTATTAAAACT
>RRZT012053212.1_pt1 | contig 12433 bp, 10 predicted proteins | sample 2165551 | NCBI WGS metagenome assembly RRZT01 (sample SAMN10456910, study PRJNA506462) | wastewater metagenome | biome: wastewater; feature: sludge; material: wastewater sludge; isolation source: wastewater sludge with Escherichia coli K12::gfp cells carrying plasmid... | place: USA: Moscow, Idaho... | reverse complement strand
GCTGCTGACGCACATCTCCCAGCAGCTTCAAGCCTGGCGGAGCGAGGCTGCGGAGCAGTTTGACGGCCCATCGGTCTGGCTGCGCTGTTGCGAGCATCTCAAGCGCATCGTTGCGGCTATCGGACCACCGAAACCACACCGTTTGCTGGCCGAGCATGCAAACGGGGTGGGGTAACTGAGGTTTTTAGGTTCAATCGGTGGCCAATCAGGCTAACGGCGTGGTTTCGCTCGAGCTGGTCCCCCAGGCCGGCTAGACCCTGCCCGCCTTCACCCCCGGCGCCCACATCGACCTGCACCTGGCCAATGGCCTGGTGCGCAGCTACTCGCTGGTCAACCCGCCCCACGACGCCGGCCGCTACGTGGTCGCCGTTAACCGTGACCCGGCCAGTCGCGGCGGCTCCGCCTACATCCACGACAGCCTGCGCGCCGGCCAGACTATCGAGGTAAGCGGCCCGCGCAACAACTTTGCGCTGGTCGAAGACGCCCCTGAGGTCGTGCTGATCGCCGGCGGCATCGGCATCACGCCTATGTGGTGCATGGTCCAGCACCTCGAGAAGATCGGCTGCAGCTGGCGGCTCTTCTACAGCGCCCGCAGCCGCGACAAGTGCGCCTACCTCGCCGACATCCAGGCCCTCGAAGCCGCCCGGCCCGGCCGCGTCAAGGTGCATATCGACGACGAGGCCGGCGGCAAACACGTGGATCTCAAGGCCATCCTCGCCACCGTCGCCCCCGAAGCCCACGTGTACTGCTGCGGCCCGGTGCGCATGCTCGAAGACTTCGAGACCCTCACCGCCACCCGCCCGGAGGGCACCGCCCACATAGAATACTTCGCAGCCAAGCAGGCGGCGGACGTAAGCGGCGGCTTCAAGGTGCTGCTGGCGCGCAGCCAGCGCGACTTCATCGTGCCGCCGGGCAAGAGCATCCTCGACACCCTGCTCGACGGCGGCATCGACGTACAGCACGCCTGCAAGGAAGGCGTCTGCGGCGCCTGCCAGACCGGAGTGATCGCCGGCGAGCCCGAACACCGCGACTCCTACCTCACCCCCAGCGAAGTCCGCAGCGGCACGACCATGATCCTGTGCTGCTCCGGCTGCAAGAGCCCCGAGCTGGTGCTGGACCTCTAAGCCTCACCTGCGCTGCCTTCAGGGGCAGTGTCCGTCGCCCCCCATCAAACCCGTATAGGCCCCCGATCCGGCCTCCGCGGGCGACGGAAGTCGCCCGCGCAACAGGAGAAATCCATGCAATTGCTCAAGGACAATGTCGTCCTCGTTACCGGCGGCGGCTCCGGCCTCGGGCTGGGCATCGCCCGCCACTGCCTCGCCGAAGGTGCCCGGGTGGCGATCTTCGACGGCAATCTGCCGCTCATGCAAACCCCGCTGGAGCGCCTCGACTCGCTATTCGACGAACTCTTCCACGTCAACGTGAAGGGCTACATCCTCTCCGCCCGGGTCTTTCACGAGCTGCTCAAGGCCAGCCAGGGCGCCATCGTGCTGACCACCTCCACCGCCGCCTACGCGGCCGACGGCGGCGGGATCATGTACACCGCCACCAAGGGTGCGGTGCGCAGCCTGGTCGGCCAGCTCGCCTTCGAGTTCTCGCCGGACGTGCGGGTGAACGCCGTCGCCCCGGCCGGCATCGCCAACAGCCAGCTGCGCGGCCCCCAGTCCCTCGGGCTGGACGGGCAGAAGCAGTCCGACATCCCCAAGGACGCCTTCCTGAACATGTTCAAGTCGCTGAGCCTGCTGCAGGAGCTCCCGACACCGGAAGATCACGGCCCGCTGTACGCCTTTCTCGCCTCCCACCACAACAAGATCATGACCGGCCAGACCGTGGTGGCGGACCAGGGCATGCTCAACCGCGCCGTCCTCAAGGCGCCGCACTGATCCCGGAGACAGCATGGACACCCAAGCCCGCAAGGTTCTCGTCATCGGCGGCGGCTTCTCCGGCATGGCCGCCAGCATCGCGCTGCGGCGGCAGGGCATCGCCGTCGACCTCGTCGAGATCGACCCCGAATGGCGCTGCTACGGCGCCGGCATCAGCCTCGGCGGTGCGACGCTTCGCGCGCTTCAGGATCTCGGCCTCCTCGACGACTTCCTGCAGCACGGCTTCGCCGCCAACGGTACCGAGTTATGCACGCCCGATGGCACCCTCCTCGCCACCCTGCCCACGCCCAGCCTCACCGGCACTGACGTGCCCGGCAACGGCGCCATCATGCGCCCGGTGCTGGCGCGCATCATGGAGCGGGCGACACGGGCAGTCGGTGGCGTAGACATCCGTCTCGGCTGCAGCTTTACCGCCATCCGTCAGGGCGCCGATGACGTCGAGGTGGACTTCACCGACGGGCAAACCCGCGGCTACGACCTGGTGGTGGGCGCCGATGGCCTGTATTCAAAGGTGCGCGAGGCTGTGATGCCCGACGCGCCCAGGCCCGGATACAGCGGCCAGGCCGTCTGGCGCGCAGTGCTGCCGCGGCCGGCGGCGATCACCTGCACCCGGCTGTGGTCCGGTCCCAGGACCAAGGTGGGTGTCAATCCGGTCTCCAAGGACGAGATGTACCTCTTCATCAACGAGGTACGCGCGACCAACGACTACGTCGAGCCGGCCAGTTTCGTTGGGCGTATCAAGGATCTGCTCGCCCCCTTTCCTGACCAGCTGGTTCAGCAGATGCGCGAGCAGATCGGAGAACACTCGTCCATTATCTACCGCCCCCTCGAAGGCCTGCTGGTGCCCGCCCCCTGGTACCGCGGCCGGGCCGTACTGATCGGTGACGCGGTGCATGCCACCACGCCCCACCTGGGCTCTGGCGCCTGCATCGGCATCGAAGACGGCATAGTGCTGGGTGAAGAGCTGGGCACCGCGCCCCTCGGGCAAGCCCTTGCCCGCTTCATGGAGCGGCGCTGGGAACGCTGCCGGATGGTCGTCGAGAACTCTCGGCGCCTCGGCGAGATCGAGATCACCGGCGGCGATAAGCGGGAGCACTCCCAGCTCATGCAGGCATCCTTCGCCGCGCTGGCCGAGCCGATCTGAGGGAAGGCTGGAGCGCCAGCCATTCCCTGCCCCTTCCGGTGCAGGCTGACGAAAGTCCTGCCGCAAAGGGGCTAGCCGCGGTAGAGGGCTGAACGTTCGACACGCAGCCGGGTTGCGATGACGCCGCCCCAGCAATCAGCCCCTCGGACCGCTATCTGGAACTCTCGAGTGTCGGATCAGCGGCTGGACCTCGGCCGGAGCAGTCGGTCGGCTTTACTGACTTACACGTCCGCTTCCGACCCAAAGGCGACGGTCAGTCAAGAAAGGATCGAACAGCAGGTAAAGAGTGTGGACCAGCCGCCCAACCCCGCTTCTCGCTCATGTGTCAGCACTGAAGCGGGTAGTTCTCTATCACAACTTGCACAAGCAACGATCTGTCGGAAGTCTAGTCCTTCCCACCTCACGCTGTGCTGCGGTTATGCGAGCCGCTCCTACTGTCCGGTCGAGAGCGCAGCCATGTAACTTGCCTCCACCGCTGTTAGTGCCGTCATATTAACGATGCGGCGCACAGTCGCCGACGGCGTCAATATATGCACCGGACGCGCCGCTCCAAGCAGGATCGGTCCCACCGTCATCCCTTCGCCCGCAGCCGTCTTCAACAGGTTGAAGGCGATGTTGGCGGCATCGAGCGTGGGGAAGATCAGGAGGTTCGCGGCCTCGCGCATGCGCGCATTGGGGAAGATGCGCAAGCGGAGTTGCTCGTCGAGCGCGGTGTCGCCGTGCATCTCGCCTTCCACCTCGAGTTCGGGGTGACGCTCGTGCAGCAGGCGCAGCGCGGTGCGCATTTTCTCGGCGGTCGGCGAATCGGCACTGCCGAAGGACGAATGCGACAGCAGCGCAACCTTCGGCGCGATACCGAAACGCGCCATCTCCTCGGTGGCGAGCAGCGTCATCTCGACGATCTGCTCGGGCGAGGGATCGTAGTTGATGTAGGTATCCGCGAGGAACAGCGTGCGCTCGGGCAGGTTCACGACGTTGAGCGCGTAGCAGTGCTGCACGCCCGGCCGGCGTCCGAGCACGGACTCGATGAAGTCGAGATGCAGGCGGTACATGCCGTAGGTGCCGCAGATCAGGCCGTCGCCATAGCCGTGCTTGAGCAACAGCGCGCCGATGAGGGTGGTGCGGCGGCGCACCTCCTTCTTCGCGTACTCGACCGATACGCCCTTACGCTCCATCAGGCCGTGGTAGTAGGTCCACAGTTCCTTGAAGCGCGGGTCGGAATCCGGATTCACCAGCTCGAAATCCTGCTCGGCGCGGATGCGCAGACCGAAGCGTTCGACATTGGCATCCACGACGTCCGGGCGGCCGATCAGGATCGGGCGTGCCAGGCCTTCATCGACGACAGTCTGAACCGCGCGCAGCACGCGCTCGGACTCGCCCTCGGCGAAGATGATGCGCTTGCCGGCCCCGCGGGCGGCAGCGAACACCGGCTTCATGATGAGGCCGGAATGCCAGACGAAGTTGTTGAGCTGGCCGCGGTAGGCGTCCCAGTCGGAAATCGGGCGCGTCGCGACTCCCGATTCCACCGCCGCCATCGCGACGGCCGGGGCGATCTTCACGATCAGGCGGGGGTCGAAGGGACGCGGAATGATGTACTCGGGACCGAAACCTGAGACCTTCTCGCTGTAGGCGGCCGCGACGATGTCACTCTGCTCCGCGCGGGCAAGTTCGGCAATCGCCTTCACCGCAGCGAGTTGCATTTCGTCCGTGATCGTCGTTGCGCCGACGTCGAGTGCGCCGCGGAAGATGAAGGGGAAGCACAGGACGTTGTTCACCTGGTTCGGGTAGTCCGAACGCCCGGTGGCGATGATGGCGTCGTCGCGCACCGACTTCACCAGCTCGGGCAGGATCTCCGGCATCGGGTTCGCGAGTGCGAGGATCAGCGGCTTGGCGGCCATCTTCGCGACCATCTCGGGCTTCAGCACCCCGCCCGCCGAGAGGCCCAGGAACACGTCCGCGCCGTCGATGACTTCGGTGAGCTTGCGTGCGGAACTCGCCTTCGCGTACCGCGCCTTGATCGGATCCATCAGCACCGTGCGGCCTTCATAGACCACGCCTTCGAGGTCGGTGACCCAGATGTTCTCGACCGGGATGCCGAGCTTCTCCAGCAGGCCCAGGCAGGCGAGTGCTGCGGCACCGGCGCCGGAGGTCACGAGCTTTACCTTCTTCAGATCCTTGCCCAGCAGATGGAGGCCGTTGAGGATCGCCGCGCCGACGACGATCGCGGTGCCGTGCTGGTCGTCGTGGAAGACGGGGATCTTCATCCGCTCGCGCAGGCGCGACTCGATGTAGAAGCACTCCGGCGCCTTGATGTCCTCGAGGTTGATGCCGCCGAAGGTCGGCTCCAGCGCCGCGATCATGTCGATCAGCTTGTCAGGGTCGTTCTCGGCGATCTCGAGGTCGAACACGTCAATGCCGGCAAACTTCTTGAAGAGTACGCCCTTGCCTTCCATGACCGGCTTAGCAGCGAGCGGGCCGATGTTGCCGAGGCCCAGCACGGCGGTGCCGTTCGTGACCACGCCGATCAGGTTGCTGCGCGCAGTGAGCGTGGCGGCCTCGGCCGGCTCCTCGACGATCGCATCGCAAGCCGCGGCGACGCCGGGAGAATACGCGAGCGACAGATCGCGCTGGTTCGACAGCACCTTCGTGGGGGTGACCGAGATCTTTCCCGGCCGCGGATAGCGGTGATACTCCAGCGCGGCGTCGCGCAGTTGTCGTGCGTCCAAGTCTGTCTCCGGAGGCGTGGACGCAGCGTGCAACGGCATGTTTATGCGCCGTTCTCGGCCATGCATCCTTTCTTGTGGAATCGACCGCACGCGCAGGAACACACTGTTCCCGCGCGGCGCGGCGGGGACGGGTGCAGCCGTCCCGGCGGGGCTTACTTGATGAAGCTGAGTTGCTTGCTGATCCGCTCAAGCACGGGCTTCTTCTTCTCGTTGAAGCCGGCCTTGTTCTGCGAGATCAGGTTGTTGCCCTTGGTGTCGATGGAGATGATCAGCGGGCCGAATTCCTTCACCCGGTTGATCCACAGGGTCTCGGGCATGCCCAGATCCTGCCATTCGGCGCCTTCGATCTCCTCGACCTGGGTGGCCGCCAGCACGGCGCAGCCGCCCGGAAAGATCGCATGCACAGCCTTGTTCTCCTGGCAGCCGGCGGCGGTCTCGGGGCCCATTCCGCCCTTGCCGACGATCAGCTTGACGCCGGTCTGCTTGATGAACTCGCGCTCGAACTTCTCCATGCGCATGCTGGTGGTCGGGCCGATGGAGACCATCTCGAAGTTGCCGTCGTCTTTCTTGCGGACGATGGGGCCGGCGTGGAAGATCGCGCCGCCTTCGAGATTGACGGGTAGCTCGCGGCCCTGTTCGATCAGGCGGCGGTGGGCCACGTCACGGCAGGTGACGAGGCGGCCGGTGAGATACACCACGTCGCCGACGTTGAGGTTTTCGAGGTCTTCGTCCCGGATGGGGGTCGTCAGGATCTTTTTCACAGAACCACTCCTTCGTGGGAAATGATTTCGTAGGACATGTCGGCGTTGATGCGGATCTTGCCGCGGCGGTGGGCCCAGCAGCCGGTATTCACGGCGACGCCGATGGTGGAGGGGTGGCGGGCGGAGGATTCGATATTCACGCCCATCACGCTGTTGTTGCCGGTGAGGCCCTGGGGCCCGATGCCGATCTCGTTAAGGCCCTGCTCCAGCAGTTCTTCCATCAGCGCGGCGCGGGGGTTGGCGCTCTTGGAATCGACGGGGCGCAGGATCGCAAGCTTGGAAAGCCGCGCGGCGGTCTCGACCGAGGTGGACACGCCCACGCCAACCAGCAGCGGCGGGCAGGCATTGACGCCGCGCTCGGTGATCACGTCCATCACGAACTCGGCCACGCCCTCGTAGCCCTGGCCCGGCATCAGCACCTTGGCTGCCCCCGGCAGCGTGCAGCCGCCGCCGGCCATGTAGACGTCGATGGTGCAGGTGTCCAGTTCCGGCACGATGCGCCAGTCGAGCCAGGGGATCTGGGTGCCGGTGTTGGTGCCGGTGTCCTTCTCGTCGAAGGTCTCGACCGCGTTGTGGCGCAGCGGGCCCATGCGGGTGGCGCCGGCGGTGGCGTCCTTCAGGATGTCTTCCAGCTCGCCCAGCAGCGGGAAGTTGGCGCCCGCCTCGACGAAGTACTGGATCACGCCGGTGTCCTGGCAGCTGGGGCGGTCGAGCTTGTCGGCCGCTTCCTGGTTGCCGGCCATGGAGTCGTAGATCGACTTGGCGAGGGGGTTGGTCTCCATCGTGCGCAGGTCGGCCAGCTTTGCCTTCACGTCCTTGGGCAGACGCTTGCCGATGTAGGCGGTGAATTTGGCCATGGTGTCCGTCAGGGACTGAACGGCTGCTTCCTTGTCCATGTTGTGCTCCTCAAAGAATCTGTGGGGTTGGGGGACGCTTCAGTGCGCCGTGACTTCGGCGGGGATGGCGCCGGTTTTCTGGGAACGGGCCAGCAGCAGGGTCAGCACCGCGGACATCACCAGCAGGCCGGCCACGAAGTAGAGGCCGCCCGCAAAGCTGCCGGTCTGATCCTTGACCCAGCCGATCATCGCCGGGCCGGCAAAGCCGCCCAGGTTGCCGATGGAGTTGATGGTGGCGATGCCGGTGGCGGCCGCGGCGCCGGACAGGAACATGGTCGGCATGGTCCAGAGGGGCGGCTTGGCGCAGCTGATGCCGATGTTGACCAGGGTGAGGGCGGCGATCAGGCCGACGATGCTGTTGGAGCCCGCGGCGACGACGAGGCCCACCGCGGCAGCCACACAGGCCAGCACCACATGCCAGGTGCGCTCGCCGGTGCGGTCGGAATGCCGGGACCACAGCACCATCGCCACCACCGAGACGATCGGCGGGATCGCGTTGAGGAAGCCGACGGTCATCGACGAGACGCCCAGTTGCTTGATGATCTGCGGCGCCCAGATGCCCAGGGTGTACAGGCCGGCGGAGGTGCCGAAGTAGATGGCGGCGAGCGCCAGCACGCGGGGGTTGGTGAGGCCGCTGATGATGCTGTGCTTGGCGGCGTCGGCCTTGCCGGCGTTCTCCTCGGCCATGGCCTTGATGAGCCACTCGCGCTCGTCTGCCTTCAGCCACCTGGCCTGCTCGGGGCGGTCGGTCATGTAGAAGAACACCACCACGCCAAGGATCAGGGCGGGGATCGCCTCGAGGATGAACATCCACTGCCAGCCATGCAGGCCCATCACGCCGTTCATCTCGAGCAGCGCCGCGGAGATGGGCGAGCCCAGCGCGGTGGAGATCGGCGCGGCGGCCATGAAGAAGGCGGTGACGCCGGCCCGGTGACGCGCCGGGAACCAGTAGCTGAGGTACAGGATGATGCCGGGGAAGAAGCCCGCCTCGGCCGCGCCGAGCAGGAAGCGCATCACGTAGAAGCTGGTGGCGCTCTCGACGAAGGCCATCGCCCCGGAGATGATCCCCCAGGTCACCATCACCCGGGCGATCCACAGCCGGGCGCCCACCTTGTGCAGCACGATGTTGGAGGGCACCTCGAACAGGAAGTAACCCCAGAAGAAGATGCCGGCGCCGAAGCCGAGCATCGACGCGGTGAAGCCCAGGTCTTCCTTCATCGTCAGGGCGGCGAAGCCGATGTTCACCCGGTCGATGTAGGCGACGAAATACAGCAGCATGATGAAGGGCACGATCCGCCAGCTGATGCTGCGTAGCGTCCTCTTTTCGATATCCAGTTCCACTTTGAAGTCTCCTCGAGATTTGGGCAGGTTCAGGCGCTGTCTGGTGCAGCGTGGGCGGGCTTTCCGGGCGTTCCGTGAAAGCACCTGTTCTCTGTGCGGGCCTTACATGGGAAGGAAGATTAATGGCTTCATAAGGAGCATGAATCGAGCTAGACTTAATTCATCTTTACGAAAAACGTAACAATGAGCGACGCCTCTGAACTTGCCTTCTTCTGCGCGCTGGTCCGCCTGGGCAGCATGGTGGCCGTGGCGCGGGAGCTGAACCTCACGCCCCCTTCCGTCTCGCGCCGGCTGGCCCAGATGGAGGAACGCCTCGGCGTGCGCCTCCTCAACCGCACCACGCGGCGGCTCAGCCTGACCTCGGAGGGCGACGTCTATTTCAAGCACGCCCAGCGCATCCTCGGCGAGATCGAGGAGCTCGAACGGATCATCTCCAGCAGCCGCGCCGCACCCCGCGGGCAGTTGCGGGTGAATGCGCCGCTGGGCTTCGGGCGGTCCTATATCGGCCCGGCGATCTCCCAGTTCAATCGCCAGTACCCCGACGTGGAGATCCAGCTCCACCTGACCGACCGCCCGGTGGCCCTGCCCGACGACGCCACCGACATCGCGATCCGCTTCGGGGAGATTCCGGATTCACGGCTGATCGCCAAGAAGATCGCCTCGAACCGCCGGCTGCTGTGCGCCTCGCCCGCCTACCTGCGCGCCGCCGGCAACCCGACGCATCCGCAGGAACTGTCGCGCCACCAGTGCATCGTGCTGCGCCAGAACGAATCGGCCTACGGCAGCTGGAAGCTCAGCCGCGGCAGACAGACGGAGACGGTGAAGGTGCAGGGCAAGCTCAGCACCAACGACGGGGAAGTGGCCCTCAACTGGGCGCTGGACGGCCACGGCATCCTGATGCGGGCCGAGTGGGACGTGGCCAAATACCTACGCAGCGGCAGGCTTGAGCGGGTGCTGGCCGATTACGAGACACCGCCGGCCGACGTCTACGCGGTGTACATGGAGCGCCTCAACCTGTCGGCCAAGGTGGCCTACTTTCTGGATTACCTGCGCGAATACTTCCACCAGCACGCCGACCGGCCGGCCGAGGACAGCCTCAACTGGTGAGGCCGCTCAGGCCGCCATGCCGGCCCGGGCGAACCAGTCGGCCAGAAACTCCACGCACACCTTCACCCTGGCCGACGCCGACAGCCGCGACGGATACACCGCCCACACGTCGGCCTGCTGGTAATACGTCGGCAGCACCGGCACCAGCAGGCCGGCGGCGATCTCGCGCTCCACGTCCCAGCCTGAGCGCAGGATGATGCCGTGGCCGTCGATCGCCCACTGGCGGACGATCTCGCCGTTGTTGGCCGACAGCGGCCCCCTCACCTTGACCGAGGCGAGGCCATCGGGACCGGTGAGATCCCAGCGCCCGAAATCCTGGTCGCGCTCGCGGATCGCGATGCAGCGGTGGCGCCTCAGGTCGTCGAGGCCTTGCGGCGTGCCGGCTTCTGCCAGATAGGCCGGTGCCGCACACATCACCCGGCGGTTCTGGGCGATGCGCCGCTTGATGACAGTGCCCTCATGCACGTGGCCGACGCGGATGTCGAGCTGGAAGCCCTCTTCGAGCAGATCCACCGCCCGATCCAGCAGCTCCACCTGAATCTCGAGCTGCGGGTGGCGGCGGGCGAAGGCCGACAGCGCCGGGGCCAGCCGGTTGCGGCCGAAGCCGGTGCTACTGCAAATGTGCAGCAGCCCACCCGGCGTGGCCTTCTCGTGGGACAGGGCGTCGCCCATCAGCTCCACGTCCTCCAGGATGCGCTGGGCCCACGGGTGGACGATCTCGCCCTGGGGCGTGAGGGACAGGCTGCGGGTGGTGCGGTGGAGCAGTTTTCCCTGCAGCGCCAGCTCCAGCAGTGCGATGCGCTTGCTCACCGCCGCCTTGGAAAGCCCGAGCTCCCGCGCGGTGGCGGCAAAGCTGCGGTTGCGCACCACGATGCAGAACAGGCGGAGGTCTTCGAGCTGCGGCTTGATGTTCACGATTCGTGGCCCGTGGATTCACAGTTTCGAGGATTGTAAATAAAGCGTCACCCATTAAGCTGGACAACCTCGACCCAGCCACCCTCGAAAGGGACATCCATGAAGCACAAGATTGCGGTGATCGCCGGCGACGGTATCGGCAACGAAGTCATGCCGGAGGGCCTGCGCGTCCTTGGAGCGGCGATGAAGAAGTTCGGCCTCGACCTGGAATTCACCCCCTTCGAGTGGGCCAACTGCGACTACTACCTGAAGCACGGCCAGATGATGCCCGACGACTGGTTCGACCAGCTCAAGGGCTTCGACGCGATCTACTTCGGCGCGGTGGGCTGGCCGGCCACGGTGCCGGACCACATCTCCCTGTGGGGCTCGCTGATCAAGTTCCGCCGCGATTTCGACCAGTACGCCAACGTGCGCCCGGTGCGCCTGATGCCCGGGATCCCCTGCCCGCTCGCCAACAAGAAGGTCGGCGACATCGACTTCTTCGTGATCCGCGAGAACACCGAGGGCGAGTATTCGTCCATCGGCGGGCGCATCTTCGAGGGCACCGACCGGGAGACGGTGATCCAGGAATCCATCTTCACCCGCAAGGGCACCGACCGCATCCTGAAGTTTGCCTTCGACCTGGCCCGGACGCGCCCCAAGAAGCACCTCACCTCGGCCACCAAATCCAACGGCATCGCCATCAGCATGCCCTACTGGGACGAGCGGCTGGAAGCGATGGCCGCGCACTACCCGGACGTCGCGTGGGACAAGCACCACATCGACATCCTGACCGCACGCTTCGTGCTCTCGCCTGAGCGCTTCGACGTCGTCGTCGCATCCAACCTGTTCGGCGACATCCTCTCCGACCTCGGCCCCGCCTGCACTGGCACCATCGGTATCGCACCATCCGCCAACCTCAATCCCGAACGCCGCTTTCCGTCACTGTTCGAGCCGGTGCACGGCTCCGCACCCGACATCTATGGCAAAGGCATCGCCAACCCGATCGCCATGATCTGGTCGGGCGCCCTGATGCTGGATTTTCTGGGCAACGGCGATTCGCGCTATCAAGCTGCCCACGATTCCATCATGCAGGGCATCGAGCAGGTGCTGATGACCGGGCCCCGCACCCCTGACATGGGCGGCATAGCTACGACTGCGACGCTCGGGCAAGCTATCACCGCGGCAATCGAACAGGCTGAATAGATCGAACAGGCCATACTCGTGCTAACCAGCTGATTTGCGAGGTGTTGATCGTTGAAGGCCGATGTCTATCAGACTTAATTCGACCCTGGTGGAACAAGGTTCATCAACCTCAAACGCGGCTAGGATTCGTATTCTGTGGGCGACCGCTTTCTAATTGAGGCGGTCCTTCGGCCGGCTGATCAATGAATGAACCGATCGACGGCTTAGGGCCGGTAGGGGACGATCCACCTCGTCAGCCTTAACCACCGCTCAGGCCGATTATGTAGATGCCTCGATTATGTTGAGCCGCCATGGGCGTCGTGCGCCAACCGCCCGGCTGGGGCGGCAGGCGCAGATTTTGAACTCCACATAATCAGAGCGTTCGCAGGAAGTCGATCAGCGAGTCGGGTGCCCTGTAGCGCCTGAGCTTGGCTTCCGGCTCGTGAAGCCGGGCCAGCGCCCGCTCCTTCATCGCCAGATCAGCCTCGACGTACTG
>RRZT010339116.1_pt1 | contig 12433 bp, 14 predicted proteins | sample 2165551 | NCBI WGS metagenome assembly RRZT01 (sample SAMN10456910, study PRJNA506462) | wastewater metagenome | biome: wastewater; feature: sludge; material: wastewater sludge; isolation source: wastewater sludge with Escherichia coli K12::gfp cells carrying plasmid... | place: USA: Moscow, Idaho... | reverse complement strand
AGCTTGACCTGTCGCCGGTGGAGCTGCGGCTGCTGCGCTGTCTGGTCGAGCAGCCTGGCCGGGTGCTGACCCGCGAGATGCTGCGCAGCCAGGTCTGGGGCGAGGGGGCGGCGGTCGATCTGCGCACCGTCGACCAGAACAGCCGCCGGCTGCGCCGCGAGCTGGGCGACGCCGATGCGGGAGAGCTGATCCGCACGGTGCGCGGCATCGGCTACCGCTTCAGCGAGGGCGCGACTGCCTGAAGCCATTCCCTGTCTTCCCTGTCGGCCTGAAACCTGGCTTGCATCCGCGGCGAGGAGTGCGAAAATGAAATAAACGCACCTCCTTGCCCCATGTCATTGCAGATATCCGAAACGGTCCAGCCCGGCGTGCCGACCGGTCGGGTTCACTGGCTGGTGGCGATGAACCGTCGCAACCGGTCGATGGCCTTCGTGCTGCTGTGGCCGGCGATGGCGGCGCAGATGCGCGGGATCGAAGCGGCCGGACCGCTGGCCTGGACGCTGCTGACGCTGCACCTGCTGCTCTTGCCGCAGCTGATGTACTGGCGTGCCTGCCAGTCGACCCAGCCCCGGGAGACCGAGGTCGGCCACATGCTGCTGGATGCGCTCTGCTTCGGGCTGTGGTCGGGCTGGCTGGGGCATCCGCTGTGGATCACCGCTGCCACCTCGGTCTGCATCACCGCCAACCTGATGGCCTTTCGCGGGCCCCGCGGCGCGCTGCAGGCGCTCGGGCTCTATCTGGGGGGCGGTGCGCTGATGACCCTGGGCCTGGGCATCACGCCGGTGCTCGAGACCGACCGGATCGCCACGCTGCTGAGTCTGCTGACGCTCGAGGTCTATCTGCTCGGCTTCGCCTACGGCGCCTATCAGCGCTCGATGCTGCTGCACCGCACCCGGGCCGAGCTGCAGCAGCGCGAGCGCGACCTGCAGCAGCGGCTCGACCAGATCGCGGCGCTGCAGGAGCGCCTGACCGAGCAGGCACGGCGTGATCCGCTCACCGGGCTGCACAACCGGCGCTTCCTGACCGAGCGGGTGCATGAGCTGACGCGCAGCGGCAGCGGGGCCTGCACGTCGATCGGCGTGATGCTGGTCGACATCGACCATTTCAAGCAGGTCAACGACCGGCATGGCCATCTGGCCGGCGACCGGGTGCTGCAGGCGGTGGCGCGGCTGCTGGCGCTGGCGCACGAGGAGGGTGCCGAGGTGGTCTGCCGCTACGGCGGCGAGGAGTTCCTGCTGCTGCTGCCCGACCGGGGCGCCGCACGCATGCGGGCGCTGGCCGAGCGGCTGCGCGGCGGGGTGGAGGCGCTGCGCATCGAGCCGGGCGGCGGCACGGCCGAGCCGATCACGGTCACGCTGTCGATCGGCTGGGCCAGCGGGCAGGGCGAGCCGATCGAGCGGCTGATCGACCGCGCCGACCGGGCGCTCTACCGCGCCAAGCAGGCCGGGCGCAACCGGGTCGAGTCCGGCCTGGGCTGAACCGGGCCGGGCCGGGCCGGGCTTCCTTATGATCGGCGCATGTCCGATTCCCTCTTCACGCCCGCCGACGAGCGCGCGATGCGCCTGGCGCTCGACCAGGCCCTCAATGCCGCGCTGGTCGGCGAGGTGCCGGTCGGCGCGGTGATCCTGCGCGACGGCCAGCTCATCGCCACCGGCTACAACCGCCCGATCACCACCCACGACCCGACGGCGCATGCCGAGATGGTGGCGCTGCGCCATGCCGCCGAGCTGCTCGAGAACTACCGCCTGCCCGACTGCGAGCTGTTCGTGACGCTGGAGCCCTGCGCGATGTGCGCGATGGCGCTGATGCACGCGCGCTTCAAGCGGGTGGTGTTCGGTGCCTGGGATCCGAAGACCGGCTCGGCCGGCTCGGTGGTCGACCTGTTCGCGCAGCCGCAGCTCAATCACCACACCACGGTGCAGGGCGGGCTGCTGGCCGAGCCCTGCGGCGATCTGCTGCGCGAGTTCTTCGCCCGGCGCCGCGCCGAGCAGAAGGCGCAGCGCCAGCGCGAGCGCGAGGCGCTGGCCGGCCTGCAGGCGCCGGCGGCCGAGCTGCCCGCCATCCCGGCCGGCGAGGCGCTCGAACTCGATGCCGCCCAGCTGGCCGGCCTGAGCGATCTGAACGATCTGAGTGATCTCAGTGATCTGAACCAACCGGGATTCAAGCGATGAGCCTGAGCGAATCCGTTGTCAGCGCGGCCCGGCCGACGCTGACCCTCTACAGCCCCTCCGGCGTGGTGATGCGCGCGCCCGACCTGCGCCGCGCCGCCTCCCGGCTGGAGCGACTGGGCTTTGCGGTGACGGTCGACGCCAGCGCGACCGCCAAGTTCCAGCGCTTCGCCGGCGACGACGACACCCGGCTGGCGGCGCTGCACCGTGTCGCCGATGCGGCGCCTTCGATCGCGCTGGCCACCCGCGGCGGCTATGGCCTGACCCGGCTGCTCGACCGCATCGAGTGGGACCGGCTGGCCGCGGCGGTCGACCGCGGCACCCGCTGGGTCGGCTACAGCGACCAGACCGCGCTGCAGCTGGCGCTGCTGGCGCACACCGGGCGCAGCAGCTGGCACGGCCCGCTGGGCATCGAGGACTTCGGCCGCACCGACGGCGACGGCCCCGGCGGTCTGGACGACCTCACGCCCGACTGCTTCATCGAGGCGATGAGCGGCGAGCTGGAGGCGGTCGGCTTTCGCACCGAGGCGGGCTTCGACGGCCTGCACGGCCACGGCGTGCTGTGGGGCGGCAACCTGACGGTGCTGTGCTCGCTGCTGGGCACGCCGCACTGGCCGCGCATCGAGGGCGGCATCCTGTTCGTCGAGGACATCAACGAGCATCCCTACCGGGTCGAGCGCATGCTGCTGCAGCTGCACCAGGCCGGGGTGCTGGCGGCGCAGAAGGCGGTGCTGCTGGGCGACTTCGGCGGCTGGCGCAAGTCGCCGCTGGATCGCGGCTACACGCTCAAGACCATGGTGGCGCAGCTGCGCGCGGTCTGCCCGGTGCCGATCCTGACCGGTCTGCCCTTCGGTCATGTGCCGACCAAGGTGACGCTGCCGGTGGGCCGCTGCGTCGAGCTGCAGGTGCTGCGCCGCGACGTGCTGCTGTCCTGGGCCTGCGACCACGACCACGACTGACGCCGTGACGCCGTGACGCCGTCATCCTCGCGAAGGCGAGGACCTACCCCCGCCGCGTCGCGATCAGCGACTTCACCTGCGGTGCCTGCAGCACCGGGCGGACCGCCTCGGCCTCGGCCAGCGGCTGCACCTCGACCAGCGTGGCCAGGCAGCGCCGGGTCAGGTCGTGATAGGTGCGGGTGCCCTCGAGCTTCCAGGCCACCTCGGCCTCGCTGAGTTCGCGCATCCGCTTCGCGGGCGTGCCCGCCACCAGCGTGCGCGGCGCCACCCGCGCGCCCGCTGGCACGAAGGCGCAGGCCGCGACGATCGCCTCCGCGCCGATCTCCGCCTCGTCCATCAGCACCGCGTTCATGCCGACCAGCGCGTCGCGGCGCACGGTGCAGCCGTGCAGCACCGCGCCGTGGCCGATGTGGCCGTTGCGCTCGATCAGCGTGACCTGCTCGGGAAAGCCGTGCACCACGCAGGTGTCCTGCAGATTGGCGCCTTCCTCCAGCACGATGCGGCCGAAGTCGCCGCGCAGGCTCGCGCACGGGCCCACATAGCAGTCCGGGCCGACATGCACGTCGCCGATCAGCACCGCGGTCGGATGCACATGCGCGCTCGGATGCACGACCGGGATGACGCCTTCGAGGCTGTAGCAGGGCATCGGGGTTCTCCTTGATTGTCCGGGATCAAGCTGGGAGCCTAATATCTACCGAACGGTCGGTCAATTGACGAGACCCCAGGAGACACCCTGATGCCTGACGTGACGCCCGAACCTTCCGCACCCTCTGCGGCCCATGAATCTCCGCTGCGCCTGGAGCGCACCGGCGCGGTGCTGACGCTGACGCTGGACCGCCCGGCGGTGCTCAACAGCCTGACCACCGAGCTGCTGCGCGCGCTTTTCCTGGCGCTGGACGCGGCGGCCGAGGACCGCAGCGTGCGCTGCGTGGTGCTGACCGGCGCGGGCCGGGCCTTCTGCGCCGGGCAGGATCTGGCCGATCCGGCGATCTCGCCGCCGGACGAGGCCGCGCGCGCCAGCGGCGCCGCGCCGAAGGACATCGGCCATCTGCTGGCGCATTTCTACCGGCCGATGCTGCTGCGGCTGCGCTCGATGCCGGTGCCGGTGATCGCGGCGGTCAACGGCGTGGCCGCCGGCGCGGGCGCCAACCTGGCGCTGGCCTGCGATCTGGTGGTGGCGGCGCGCTCGGCCAGCTTCATCCAGGCCTTCTCGAAGATCGGCCTGGTGCCGGACTGCGGCGGCACCTGGCTGCTGCCGCGCGCGGTCGGCCGGGCGCGGGCGCTGGGCCTGGCGATGCTGGGCGATCGCCTGCCCGCCGTGGAGGCCGAGCGCATCGGCCTGATCTGGCGCTGCGTCGACGATGCCGAGCTGGTGGATGAGGTCGGCGCGCTGGCCGCGCGGCTGGCCGCGATGCCGACGCGTGCGCTGGTCGAGACCCGCCGCGCGCTGGATGCCGCGCAGCAGACCGACCTGGCCGGTGCGCTCGACCACGAGCAGGCGCTGCAGCGCGAGCTGGGCTTCGCGTACGACTATCAGGAAGGCGTCGCCGCCTTCATGGCCCGGCGCGCGCCGAGCTTTTCCGACCGCTGATTCCGACCGCTGAGCGAGCGCCATGAACGGACACGACATGAACCCCCAGGCCACCGCCGACCATGTGGCCGTCGCGATGATGCGCGAGGACCGCGCCTGCCAGGCGCTGGGCATCGCGGTGGCGTCGATCGCGCCGGGCCGCGCGGTGATGACGATGACGGTGCGCCCCGACATGCTCAACGGCTTCGGCATCTGCCACGGCGGGCTGATCGCCACGCTGGCGGACTCGGCCTTCGCCTATGCCTGCAACGCGTACAACGAGCTGACGGTGGCCTCCGGCCTGTCGGTGGACTTCCTGGCGCCGGGCCGCGAGGGCGACCGGCTCAGCGCCGCCGCCGAGGAGGTCTCGCTGGCCGGGCGCACCGGCGTGTACGACGTGACTGTCACCAACCAGCGCGGCGAGCGCATCGCGGTCTTCCGCGGGCGCTCCCACCGCATGAAGGGTCGGCCGACCGTGCCGCCCGCCGTCTGAGTGAGGAGATTTCGCCCCATGCCCGTGCGCCAACCCGCCCCCGGCGACCTGGAGCCGATCGAGACCGCCAGCCGCGACGAGATCGCCGCGCTGCAGCTCCAGCGCCTGCGCCAGACGCTGCGCCATGCCTATGACAACGTGCCGCACTACCGCCAGGCGTTCGACGCGCGCGGCGTGCATCCGGACGACCTGAAGACGCTCGCCGACCTGGCGAAGTTTCCGTTCACCACCAAGAAGGACCTGCGCGACCACTATCCCTTCGGGCTGTTCGCGGTGCCGCGCACCCAGGTGGCGCGCATCCATGCCTCGTCGGGCACCACCGGCAAGCCCACCGTGGTCGGCTACACCGCCGGCGACATCGACCGCTGGGCCGATCTGGTGGCGCGCTCGATCCGCGCCGCCGGCGGCCGTGCCGGCGACATCGTGCACATCGCCTACGGCTACGGCCTGTTCACCGGCGGCCTGGGGGCGCACTACGGCGCCGAGCGCCTGGGCTGCACCGTGATCCCGATGTCGGGCGGCCAGACCGAGAAGCAGGTGCAGCTGATCCGCGACTTCCAGCCCGACCTCATCATGGTCACGCCGAGCTACATGCAGGTGATCGTCGAGGAGTTCGCCCGCCAGGGGTTGGACCCGCGCGAGATGTCGGTGAAGGTCGGCATCTTCGGCGCCGAGCCCTGGACCGAGGCGATGCGCCGCGAGATCGAGGAGAAGGCCGCGATCGACGCGGTCGACATCTACGGCCTGTCGGAGGTGATGGGCCCGGGCGTGGCCAGCGAATGCGTCGAGAGCAAGGACGGCCCGGTGATCTGGGAGGACCATTTCTATCCCGAGATCATCGACCCGGAGACCGGCGAGGTGCTGCCCGACGGCCAGGAGGGCGAGCTGGTCTTCACCACGCTGACCAAGGAGGCGCTGCCGGTGATCCGCTACCGCACCCGCGACCTCACCCGGCTGCTGCCGCCGACCTCGCGCGCCTTCCGGCGCATCGGCAAGATCGTCGGCCGCAGCGACGACATGCTGATCATCCGCGGCGTCAACGTCTTCCCGACCCAGATCGAGGAGATCGTGCTGGCGCATGCGCAGCTCTCCGGCCAGTACCAGATCCATGTCGGGCGCGAGGGTCACCTCGACGAGGTGCGGGTGTGCTGCGAGAGCCAGCCGGGGCTGGCGCTGTCGCCGGCCGATGCCCGCGCCGCGGCCGACTGGGTGACGCAGCGCATCAAGACGCTGGTGGGCATCTCGACCCGGGTCGAGGTGCTGCCCAGCGATTCGCTCGAGCGCACGCTGGTCGGCAAGGCCCGGCGGGTGTTCGACCGCCGCCCGCGCTGAGGCGGCCCTTCCGCATTCAGGAGCCAAGCATGTACACGCAAGCCATGGACACGATGGGCCGCGACGGCCCCGGCGAGGGCGCCGCACGCCCGGTGCGCAGCGTCGAGGAGATGCAGCGCGAGCGCCATCTGCAGGAGCGCTTCGACGCGCGCATCGACGACGGCGGCTTCATCGAGGCCAAGGACTGGATGCCCGAGAACTACCGCCGCACGCTGCTGCGCCAGATCAGCCAGCACGCGCACTCGGAGATCGTCGGCATGCTGCCCGAGGGCAACTGGATCACCCGCGCGCCCACGCTCAAGCGCAAGGCCATCCTGATGGCCAAGGTGCAGGACGAGGGCGGCCACGGCCTCTACCTCTATGCCGCGGCCGAGACGCTGGGCTCCAGCCGCGACGAGATGCTGGGCGCGCTGCACTCGGGCCGCGCCAAGTACAGCTCGATCTTCAACTACCCCACGCTGACCTGGGCCGACATCGGCGTGATCGGCTGGCTGGTCGACGGCGCGGCGATCATGAACCAGGTGCCGATCTGCCGCTGCTCGTACGCGCCCTATGCGCGCGCGATGGTGCGCATCTGCCGCGAGGAGAGCTTTCACCAGCGCCAGGGCTACGACAGCCTGCTGGTGATGATGAAGGAGGGCACCGAGGCGCAGCGCGCGATGGTGCAGGACGCGGTGGACCGCTGGTGGTGGCCCTGCCTGATGATGTTCGGCCCCACCGACGACCAGAGCCCGAACTCGGCGCAGTCGATGCGCTGGGGCATCAAGCGCATCTCCAACGACGACCTGCGCCAGAAGTTCGTCGACGCCACCGTGCCGCAGGCCGAGGTGCTCGGCGTCACGCTGCCCGACCCGGACCTGAAGTGGAACGAGGCGCGCCAGCACTGGGACTTCGGCCCGATCGACTGGGCGGAGTTCTGGCGCGTCGTCGGCGGCGACGGACCCTGCAACCGCGAGCGGCTGCAGATGCGCGTCGACGCCTGGGAAGAGGGCGCCTGGGTGCGCGAGGCCGCACTCGCCCACGCCCGCAAGCACACCGAACCGGAGAAGGTTTCCGCATGAGCACCCCGAACGCACCGACCGGCCACGAAGCCGCCCGCAACGAATGGCCGCTGTGGGAGGTCTTCGTCCGCCCGAAGGCGGGCCTGGACCACAAGCACTGCGGCAGCCTGCATGCGCCGGATGCCGCGATGGCCATCCAGCTGGCCCGCGAGGTCTATGCCCGCCGCCAGGAAGGCACCAGCATCTGGGTGGTGCCCTCCCGCCAGATCACCGCCAGCGATCCCGGCGACAAGGACATCTACTTCGATCCGATGGAGGACAAGGTGTACCGCCACCCGACCTTCTACGCGCTGCCCGAGTCCGTGAACCACATGTGAGCGGAGCGACCGACCGATGAGCACGCCTTCCATCCAGCCCGGCCGCGATCCGGCGGTGCAGTACCTGCTGCGCCTGGGCGACTTCTGCTTGATCCATGCGCAGCGCCTGGGCGAGTGGTGCGGCCACGCGCCCATCCTCGAGGAGGACATCGCGCTGACCAACCTCGCGCTCGACCTGATCGGCCAGGCGCGTGCGCTGCTGACCCGCGCCGGCCAGGTCGGCCACGAGCGCGGCGCACCGGCCGCCTTCGACGAGGACCAGCTCGCCTTCCTGCGCGAGGAGCGCGACTACCTGAACCCGACGCTGGTGGAGCTGCCGCGCGGCGACTTCGCCTTCACCGTGCTGCGCAATGCGGCCGTCGCCACCTGGATGCGGCTGATGTGGACGCGGCTGCAGGATTCCCGCGACGCCGAGCTGGCCGCGATCGCCGCCAAGGCGCTGAAGGAGTCGCGCTACCACGAGCAGCACGCGGCCGACTGGGTGGTGCGCCTGGGCGACGGCACGCCCGAGTCGCACCGCCGGCTGCAGGACGCGCTCGACCGGCTCTGGCGCTACACGCCGGAGCTGTTCGAGGCCGATGCGGTCGACGAGGCGGCGGCGGCCAGCGGCCTGGGCCCGCGCTGGGCCGATCTGCGCGAGGACTGGCATGCGGCGATGCAGGCGCTGCTGGACGAGGCCGGCGTGCGTGCGCCGGCCACGGGCAGTCATGTCACCACCGGCCGGCGCGGCGTGCACAGCGAGCACATGGGCCGGCTGCTGGCCGAGATGCAGCATCTGCAGCGCGCCTATCCGGGCGGAGCCTGGTGATGTGCGGCGCGCAGGTGCTCGGCCGCATCGAGGCGGCGTGGCAGGCGATCGACCCGGTGCCCGATCCGGAGATCCCGGTGCTGACGCTGCGCGATCTCGGCATCGTCCGCGAGGTGCGTCTGGACGCGGAGGGCGCGCTGGAGGTGGTGCTCACGCCCACCTACAGCGGCTGCCCGGCCACCGAGGTGATCTCGGCCAGCGTCGCCGAGGCGCTGGAGGCCGCGGGCCTGGCGCCCTTCGCGGTCACGCTGCGCCGCGCGCCGGCCTGGACCACCGACTGGATCAGCGAACAGGGCCGCCAGCGCCTGCGCGAGTACGGCATCGCGCCGCCGGGGCCGGTGGCGGCCGGCGAGGGCGTGCCGGTGCGGCTGCATCGCCGCGCGTCCGCGCCGGCGGCGTCGGCCGATCCGTCCTGCCCGCGCTGCGACAGCCCGCGCACCGAGAGGCTGTCGGCCTTCGGCTCGACCGCCTGCAAGTCGCTGTGGCGCTGCCTGGCCTGCCGCGAGCCCTTCGAGCACTTCAAGCCGATCTGAATCCGAACCGGATCCCGACATCATGAGCCTGCATTTCCACGAACTCACCGTCCGCGAGGTCCGCCCCGACACCGACGAGGCGGTGCTGCTGAGCTTCGAGCTGCCCGAGACGCTGGCCGAGACCTTCCGCTTCCAGGCCGGCCAGTACCTGACGCTGCGCGCCGAGGTGGACGGCGAGGACCTGCGCCGCTCCTACTCGATCTGCGCCGCGCCGCGGGACGGCGTGCTGCGGGTGGGCGTGCGCCGGGTGCCCGGCGGGCGCTTCTCGAACTGGATCGGCACGCGGCTGAAGGCCGGCGACACGCTGCAGGTCTTTCCGCCGCAGGGCCATTTCACGCTGCCCGCGCCGGCGGCCGAGGGCGCGGCGCGCCATGTCGTCGGCTTCGCGGCCGGCAGCGGCATCACGCCGATCCTGTCGATCCTGAAGACGGTGCTGGAGACCGAGCCGGCCAGCCGCTTCACGCTGGTCTATGCCAACCGCTCGCTGCGCTCGACGATGTTCCGCGAGGAACTCGAGGACCTGAAGAACCGCTTCCTGACCCGGCTGGCGCTGCACCCCGTCTTCTCGGTCGAGCCGGTGGACACGCCGCTCAACGCCGGCCGGCTGGACGAGGCCAAGCTGGCGCTGCTGCTGCGCACCGTGGTGCCGGCGGACCGGATCGATCAGGCCTTCGTCTGCGGCCCGCACGGCTTCAACGACACCGTCGAGGCCGGGCTGAAGGCCGCCGGCGTGGCGCCCGAGCGTCTGCATGTCGAGCGCTTCGGCGTGCCGGATGCCGAGCGCGGCCAGTCGCCCGCGCAGCTGCATCCGGTGCTGCCGGGCGACGCGCCGCAGGCGACGGTGAGCATCGTGCGCGACGGCCTGCGCCGCGAGATCGAGTTCCGCGCCGGCGACGCCAGCCTGCTGGAGGCGGCCGCGCGCGCCGGGCTGGACGTGCCGTATTCCTGCAAGTCCGGGGTATGCTGCACCTGCCGGGCCCGCGTGCTCGAGGGGCAGGTGCGCATGGATCGCAACTTCTCGCTCGAGGCCCACGAGGTGGCCGCCGGCTTCGTGCTGACCTGCCAGTCGCATCCGCTGACCCCCCGGGTCGTGCTGTCCTTCGACGAGCGCTGAGCGCGTCCCGCCCCGCCGCGACGCGCCTGCTCCCCGACCGACGCCCGACCCCCGACGCATCCTGATCCCGTGGCCCGTACCCGCTCCCCCGCCTATGACGACCAGCGCGAGATGATCCTCGCCCATGCCGCCGACCTGTTCGCGCGGCGCGGCTATCCCGCCACCTCGATGAACCAGCTGGCCGAGGCCTGCGGCCTGTCCAAGCCGACGCTCTACCACTACTACCGCGACAAGTACGCGCTGCTGGTGCAGATCGCCGAGGGCCATGTCGGCCGGCTGGCCGAGCTGGTGGCCGAGATCGAGGCCGAGGGCCTGCCGGCGCGGCCGCGCCTGCACCGGCTGATCATCCGCTTCGTGCAGGAATATGCCGGCGCGCAGAACGCGCACCGGGTGCTGACCGAGGATGTGCGCTTCCTGGAAGAAGCCGACCGCGAGCGCATCCTGGTGACCGAGCGCCGGGTGGTCGACGGCTTCGCGCGCGCGCTGGGCGAACTGCGCCCGGACCTGGACGCGGCGCGGCTGGCGGTGCCGGTGTCGATGCTGCTGTTCGGCATGATCAACTGGATGTTCACCTGGCTGCGGCCCGACGGCTCGCTGGACCACGAGGCGATGGCCCCGATCGTCGCCGATCTCTTTCTTGGCGGGCTGCCGCATGTGAGCGTGCCCGCCCCACCCCCCAGAGGAGACACCCCGTGAAGAAGACCCCCGTCCCCCGCACCCCCCGCACCTTGCTGGCGCTGGCTGCCGCGCTGCTCAGCACCGCCGCGCTGGCCGACATCAACGTCGGCGTGACCGTCTCGGCCACCGGCCCGGCCGCCTCGCTGGGCATTCCGGAGAAGAACACCATCGCGCTGATGCCCAAGACGATCGGCGGCGAGAAGGTGAACTACATCGTGCTGGACGATGCCTCCGACACCACCACCGCGGTGGCCAACACCCGCAAGCTGCTGACCGAGCACAAGGTCGACATCATCATCGGCTCGACCACCACGCCCAACTCTCTGGCGATGATCGACGCGGTGGCCGAGGCGCAGACGCCGATGATCTCGATGGCGGCCTCCGCCCGCATCGTCGAGCCGCAGGACGCCAAGAAGCGCTGGGTCTTCAAGACGCCGCAGAACGACATCCAGATGTCGCTGGCGATCGCCGAGCACATGGCGTCTGCCGGCGTGCGCACGGTGGGCTTCATCGGCTTCGCCGATGCCTATGGCGAGGGCTGGTTCCAGGAATTCACCAAGGCGGTCGAGCTGAAGAAGCTGCGTGTGGTGGCCAGCGAGCGCTATGCGCGCACCGACACCTCGGTCACCGGCCAGATCCTGAAGCTGATGTCGGCGCAGCCCGACGCGATCCTGATTGCCGGCTCGGGCACGCCGGCGGTGCTGCCGCAGCGAACCCTGAAGGAGCGCGGCTACGCGGGCAAGCTCTACCAGACCCACGGCGTGGCCAATGCCGACTTCCTGCGGGTGGGCGGCAAGGATGTCGAGGGCACCTTCCTGCCGGCCGGCCCGGTGCTGGTGGCCGAGCAGCTGCCCGCCAGCCACCCGGTGCGCAAGTCGGCGCTGGCCTATGTCGCCGCCTACGAGGCGGCGCACGGCAAGGGCAGCGTCTCGACCTTCGGCGGCCATGCCTGGGATGCCGGCCTGCTGATGAGCGCGGCCGCCCCGGTGGCGCTGAAGAAGGCCAGGCCCGGCACGCCGGAATTCCGCGCCGCGCTGCGCGACGCGATCGAGCAGGTGCGCGAGCTGCCCGGCGCACACGGCATCTTCAGCCTGTCGGCGGCCGATCACCTGGGCCTGGACCAGCGCGCGCGCGTGATGGTCCGGATCGACAAGGGCACCTGGAAGTACGCACCGTGAGCGGGGGCCGACCATGAGCACCACCATGAACCTGCAGAGCTTCATCGCCGGGCGCTGGATCGGCGCCGAGCCGGCCACGGCGCTGCGCAGCGCGATCGACGGCCGCGTCGTCGCGCACACCCATGCCGAGGCGATCGACTTCGGCGAGGCGGTCGACTTCGCCCGGGCGGCCGGCCTGCGCGGGCTGCTGGCGCTGGACTTCCAGCAGCGCGCGCAGCGGCT
>RRZT012159427.1_pt1 | contig 12436 bp, 9 predicted proteins | sample 2165551 | NCBI WGS metagenome assembly RRZT01 (sample SAMN10456910, study PRJNA506462) | wastewater metagenome | biome: wastewater; feature: sludge; material: wastewater sludge; isolation source: wastewater sludge with Escherichia coli K12::gfp cells carrying plasmid... | place: USA: Moscow, Idaho ... | reverse complement strand
CCACGGTGTACAGAATGCCTCGGCGCAGGCGCGAGCACAGGCTGCACATGGTTTTGCCTTCGGGCACGATTTTTTTCACCACGCTGTAGGTGTCTTGCGTTTCGATATGAAACGGCACGCCGGTTTCCTGCAAATAAGCCGGCAGCACATCAGCCGGAAAGCCGGGCTGCTTCTGGTCCAGATTGACCGCCACCAGCTCGAACGCCACCGGTGCGCGCTGTTGCAGCTTTTGCAGAATATCGAGCAGGGTGTAACTGTCTTTGCCGCCGCTGATGCAGACCATGACGCGGTCGCCCGCTTCGATCATGTTGTAGTCCACAATGGCCTGACCGGTCAAACGGCACAGGCGCTTTTCGAGCTTGATGGCTTCACGCCGCGCCTTGGCCTGCTCTGCCTGTGTGGCGGCAGAAACAGAGGCAGAATCGGCGGCGGGTTCATCCAGTGAAACGGGCGGCACAGGCCAGGCGGTATCGGTCATGGCTAACACAAGCAAACACAAAATCGCGCATTGTAGCGAGGCCGTGCTTTGCGCATTTAACTTGGCACATGCCCCGCATCTGCACCAGCAGCAAAACAAGGCCAAGCTCGCAAAGTTCGGCAGTACACTATACGGCGGTCCCTGCTGTATGGCAGGCGTTTCTTTGTCAGGCAGCGCAGCACCACCACCATGCGGTGTCACCCATCCCTTTTTCATGATCTTTTTAGTGGAAACAAAAGGTCGTGAATAGGCCTTTCTACCCATAAGGATTTTTTCGCATGAGCGCAATTCCGGCCATTTCCGACCGCGATGGCACCATCTGGATGGATGGCCAACTGATTGACTGGCGCGATGCCAAGGTGCACGTTCTCACGCACACCCTGCACTATGGTTGCGGCGCTTTCGAGGGCGTGCGCGCTTACCAGACCGACAAAGGCACCGCCATTTTCCGCCTGCAAGAACACACCCAGCGCCTGTTCAACAGCGCCAAAATCCTGCGCATGCAGATTCCCTTCAGCCAGGAGCAGCTCAACGAAGCCCACAAGCAGGTGCTGCGCGAAAACAAGCTCAACAGCGCCTACATTCGCCCGCTGGTGTGGATCGGCAGCGAAAAACTGGGCGTCAGCCCCAAGGGCAACACCGTGCACGCCATGATCGCCGCCTGGACCTGGGGCGCTTACCTGGGCGAAGACGGCCTGAACAAGGGCATTCGCATCAAAACCAGCAGCTATGCGCGCCACCACGTCAATATCACCATGACGCAGGCCAAAACGGTGAGCAATTACACCAATTCCATCCTTGCCAATATGGAAGCCACCGATGACGGCTACGACGAAGCCCTGCTGTTGGACAGCTCTGGCTTCGTGAGCGAGGGTGCGGGCGAAAACCTGTTTCTGGTGAAAGACGGTGTGGTCTATACCCCCGACTTGTCTGCCGGTGCGCTCAACGGCATCACGCGCAATACCGTGCTGCATATCTGCAAAGACCTGGGGCTTGAGGTGGTGCAAAAGCGCATCACCCGCGACGAGTGCTACATTGCCGATGAGATGTTCTTTACCGGCACAGCGGCCGAAGTGACCCCCATTCGCGAACTGGATCGCATCCCAATCGGCCAAGGCGCCCGCGGCCCGATCACCGCAAACATCCAGAGCGCGTTTTTTGACATTGTGAACGGTCGCAATCCAAAATACGCACATTGGCTCACGCTGGTTTAGGCCGACACGCTGGCGCTCAGCGACAAAGCCCCAACAACAGCGCATTGCCCCTCACCCCTTTGTGGATTTGCCTTGTAACCTGCCATGCAAACTGCCCCCCACGCATCATCCCCTGCCGCGATTGCGCTTGCAGCATCCGACCTGACGCCGCAAGGCACCGTGGCCTGCCCTTCACCCCATGCCCAGATGCCGGCATGGGCCAGCCATCCGCGCATTTACCTGCATCCGGATGCCAACGGACGGGCGCAATGCCCATACTGCGGCAATATCTACCAACTGGCAGCAACGCCGCACCCATAAGCCCTGATCTGCCCTTTTGAGTCCACGATGCTGCTGTCTGTCTATCTGATTACCCTGAACGAATCCACCCATCTGGCCGAGGTGCTGGAGCGTCTGCAAGGCGTGGATGAAATCGTCGTGGTCGATTCAGGCTCGACCGACGGCACGCAAGACATTGCCCGTCGCTACGGCGCGCGCGTGGTGCATCAGGATTGGCTCGGCTTTGCCAAACAAAAAGCCTATGCCATGAGCCTGTGTCAGGGCGAATGGGTATTGAGCATGGATGGCGACGAGGTGCTGCAAGAAGGCACCATTGCCCACATCCGCCAGTTGATTGCCAGCACGCCGTACAACGGCTTCAGCATTCCGCGGCACGAGGTCTTCATGAATCGCCCCATGACGCACAGCCGGGGCGACCAGATGATGCGCCTGTACCGCAAAGACAAGGCCGAATGGGATCTGGTGCGCCTGGTGCATGAGCATGTAGAGGTGCAACAGCCCACCAGCCGCATCACGCCCTATATGCTGCATTACGGCAACGATACGGTGGCCAAGGCGGTGGGCAAAATCAACAGCTATTCCAGCCTCAAGGCGCAACAAAAACACCAGGCAGGCAAGTGCGGCTCGATCGGCAAGCTGCTCATCTCGCCCCTGGCCTATTTCGTGCGTTACTGGCTGCTGCGCGGCTACTGGAAAGAAGGGCTGCCCGGCTTCGTCTATGCCTGTTTGCAAGCAGGCTACGGCCTGCTGGGCGAAGCCAAATTGCTGGAATTAGCCAGAAGCCCCAAAATGCAACAACAGGGGAATTCCTGAACTCATGTTTGCAGCCCAAGCTCCTTTCACTCGCCATTGGAGTAGCATCGCGCTTGTTCTGCTGCTGAGTTGTTCCATGCTGATCAAACCCAGCAACTACCTCGCTCCCATGATGTTATTGCTCGCCAGCATGCTGACCTGGCGCACATGGCGCCATGACTCGCACACCCTGCCTCGTGCATTTCGCTGGTTTCTGTGGGCAATTTGCTTGCTGGCCGCCAGTTGGTTGCTGGACAATCTATGGAGCGGCCAAGGCCTGCGCAACCTGGACAAGCCCCTCAAGCTCGTCGTATTGTTTCCTTGCGCCGCTTATCTGCTACGCTATCCCCCCAAATCCGTTTGGCTCTGGATCGGCGCTGCGGCAGGGGCCATGGCCTGTGGTTTGGTGGGCATTTACTACTTTCAGATTTTGCAACTCTCGCGAGAAGAAGTCACCTACATCAACCCGATTGAGTTTGGCGACACCTGTACGCAGCTGGCGCTGATCAGCCTGTGCGGTACGCAAGTGGCGCTTCAGCACCCGCGGCGCATTCCCTTTCTGTTGTTCCTGATTACAGGGTTTACCTTGGGCGTGGTCGGCAGTGTGCTCTCCGGCACACGCGGCGCCTGGCTGGCGGGCTTGATCACGCTGACCTTTCTGGGCTGGTGGTATGTGGGGCGCCACAGCAAACGCCTGCTGGCCTTGGTCGTACTGGCCGTTGGCCTGACCGCCGCCCTGCTGGCGCAATACGCACCCGTGGCCGAACGCCTGCAAACCATGCGGCAAGAAATCAACAACTACCAACAGCAAGGCAATGCCGCCAGCTCTGTCGGCGCGCGCATGCAAATGTGGCAATTCGCTTCTGCGCTGGCCCAGCAGCGCCCCCTGCTGGGCTGGGCACAAAAAGGCTACGATGCCGAGCGCACCCGACAACTGGAGCAAAATCAGCTCGACCCTTTATTGGCCAATTTCAACCACCCTCACAACGACTATCTGGATGCTGCCGCCAAACGTGGCCTGCTCGGGCTGCTAATTCTGCTGACATGCCATTTCACCTGCTTCTGGTATTTTTGGCGCGCGGCCCGTGCCACACCGGGCGATCTGCCGCCTCAAGCCCGCGCCGAGCGGCTCACCCTGTGCGCCGTCGGCATGATGGTGCCGCTGCTGTTTGCCTCCTTCGGTCTCACAGATACCCATATCACCAGCAGCCGCACTGTGGTCATGTATTTTGGCCTGGCGGCCTTCCTCATGGCTATGCTTGAACGCCGCAGCGCCCCCCAAGCAACCGACGCCACAGCGCCCTTGCCTGCGACGGCCAAAGCTGCCATCATTCCCTGAATTTTTTCCTGATTTGCCATGCACGTTCTGCTGATCAACAACTCTCCCATTCCTGTTTACGGCTACGGCGGCACCGAGCGCGTGATCTGGGATCTGGGCAAAACGCTGGCACGACTGGGGCACCAGGTCAGCTATTTGGTGCCAGCCGGCTCACACTGTGATTTTGGCCGCGTGCTGCCGATCGACACCGCCCGCCCCTGGGCCGAGCAAATTCCTGACGACGTGGATATTGCCCATTTCCAGTTCAACCCGCACGTTGAACTGGATCGCCCCTATCTGGTCACCGAGCACGGCAACGCCCGCAAGCCCAAGCCTTTGCCGCGCAACACGGTGTTTTTGTCGCGCAACCACGCCAGTCGCTATGGCTCGGCCGAGTACGTGTACAACGGCCTGGATTGGGAGGCCTATGGCCCGGTGGATTTCGAGCGACCGCGCAGCCGCTACCACTTTCTGGGTAAGGCCGCCTGGAGCGTCAAGAACGTACGCGGAGCCATTAAAGTTGCCAAGCTGGCGGGCGTTGAGCTGGACGTGCTGGGCGGTGATCGCTTCCAGTTCAAACGCGGCTTTCGCTTCACCTTCTCGCGCCAAATTCATTTTCACGGCATGGTGGGCGGCGAGCAAAAAAACAGCCTGCTCAATGGCTCGCGCGGCCTGATCTTTCCCGTGCGCTGGCACGAGCCTTTTGGCCTGGCCATTATTGAAAGCCTGTACTTTGGCTGCCCCGTTTTTTCCACACCCTACGGTTCATTGCCCGAACTGGTGCCCGAAACCTGCGGCTTTCTATCCGCCAGCGCGAGTGAAATGGCAGAAGCCGTGCGTGCCAACCGCTTCGACCCGCGCGCCTGCCATGCCCACGTGAAGCAGCACTTCAGTGTCGAGGCGATGACGCGCAACTACCTCACCATGTATCAGCGCGTGCTGGACGGAGAGACCCTCAACGCCCAGCCCCCCGTGATTCAAGATCCTGCACGCAATCTGCCTTGGCACGCTTGATGTCTGTCTGGCGCCTGTTTCTTCTCCCTCATTGGCAGAAGACAGCAGTACGTCTAGAACGCCGCATCACCCAACCTTGTTGCAGCGCCACCCACCGTGGGCGATCGATTTCTACCAGTTCGAGCCCACAAGCGTTTCGCCATCACTGCACCCAAGGCAATTTACGGGCCTGCCCCTGCATCAGCGGCGCTTGCTGGTGCAGTTGCTCGCCATCGAGAATGCGTTCGTACACCCGCACATAGGCTTCTGCCATGGCTCGGGCATGAAAACGCTGCTTGGCGTAGGCGTGGCAGGCGCGCGCATCGAATACGCGGCTGCGTATCGCATCCGCCAGCTCTTGCGCCGTGCTGGCCAATGCGCCGTACTCAGGCCCAATCAGCTCCGGCAAAGCGCCGTAGGGGGTGGAAAAGACAGGGCAGCCAAAGTACAGGCTTTCAATAATGGCCAGGCCAAAAGGCTCGTGCCAGCGCACGGGCAAAATCAAGCCGCGCGAACCATTGAGCAAATTGAACTTCTGCTCGCCGCCCACCATGCCGTGAAAATGCACGTGGGGCGACAGCGTCAGGCGCAAGCCCCCTTTCAGATTGAAGCGCTTGCCACCCAGTACGTCCAGTTCGACACCTGCTTTGCGCGCCACGGCGATGGCGCCGTTAACGTTCTTGACGCTCCAGGCGGCCTTGCCCAGAAAGTGATAACGGCTGCGCGGTCGTTCAAAATCTACCGGGCCGTACGCCTCCCAATCCAGACCGTTGTACACGTATTCGGTCGAACCATAGCGCTGGGCATGGTTTTGGGACAAAAACACCGTGTTCAATGGCAGCGGTTTGGGGTCACGCGCATTGGCATGTTCCGTCACCAGATACGGGGTGGAAGGCAGGGTGTGCGGGTCAAACTGGAAATGAGTCAAATCCACATCTGCCGGTATCTGCGCATCCCACGGTTGGTTGGGTTGCAAGGGCAGAACCTGCGCAAAATCGCAGTGCGAACCGGTCGGCACCAGATAGCTGACCCGATGCCCCAGCGCCACCAGCTGCTTGCCCAAATCCCACACCACCCGCTCGGTGCCGCCGTAGGCAAAAACGGGAATCGGCGCATGGTTCACCAACAAGATATGCATAGATCACTCAATTTTTCAAACGGGCAAGCCCAAAAACCAATCGTTGGCCTACCCAATAGCGACCGTTTATACACGCAAAGACCGCCCCGCCAACCACACCAGAATCACCACCGGAATGCCCAATAAAGCCGTACCGATGAAGAAGCTGGGGTAGCCGTGCAGATCGACAAACTTGCCCGAAAAGCCTGCAATGAATTTAGGCAACAACAGCATGATGGAGCTGAACAGCGCGTATTGCGTCGCCGAATAGCTGATGCTGGTCAGCCCGGAAAGGTAGGCGATAAAAGCCGCCGAGGCAATACCGCCAGACAAATTGTCTGCCGCGATCACCGCCGTGAGCGTGCTGGGGATGCTGAACGCGCGCCCCAGTATGGAAAACTGCCACACGCTTTGCGCCATTTCCGGGTGGCTGGCCAACCAAGCAAACAGCAGGTTGCTGGCCGCAGACAGCACCGCGCCCAGCATCAGCACCCGCATCACGCCCAGGCGTAGCGCCAGCACGCCGCCGATGAAGGTACCCAGCAAGGTAAAAAAAATGCCGAACATGCCGCTGACCAGCGCCACCTGCTCTTTGCTGAACTGCATGTCCACATAAAACGGGTTGGCCATGATGCCCATCACCACATCGCTGATGCGATAGATGCCGATCAGGCCCAGAATCAGCACCGCATGCCAACGGTAGCGGGCAAAAAAGTCCACAAAGGGCGCAACGAACGAAGCCTGCATGCGCGCCAGCACACGCTGCCCCGTGCTGTGCGGTGCCGGCCGCCAACGCGCGCCGATGCCCCCCAAACTGGCGCCCAACAAGCCCGCGCTGATCGCCAGCAAAATCCACAACAACCGGCCATGGCTCGCCTGCTGCAAGGGCTGCATCCATTGCGCCTTGGCCGCATCCGCCACCACGACCACCACCGTGCAGGCACAGGCCACAAAAGCCGCCATACCCGCGATGGACACCCCTTGCTGCACCACGCTGTGCAGCGCCTGCTGGTACACGGGGTCTGCTTCTGCCGACTCTTTCGATGCCGAATCTGCCGCTTGCGGCTCTTTTGAAAACAGCACGGTCACCATGCCCACCAGCATGCAGGCGGCCATGGCCAAATAGCCCATCATCCAGCCCTGGTTGTTGTAGCCAGCGCCTGCGGGCAAATAGCCTTTTTCAAGCCAGGCCACCAAACTCAACACGCCTGCGCCCGCACAAATCATGGCAAGCCGGTAGCCTGTTTGGTAATTGGCCGCCAGCACGGCCTGCCTATCGGCCGTGGCCGATTCGATGCGAAAAGCATCCAGCGCAATGTCTTGCGTGGCAGAAGCAAACGCCACCAGCAAGGCCAAGCGCGCCAACCCGGTTACGCCCTGCTGCGGGCTGTGCAGCGCCATGCCCACCAGCCCCAGCATGGTCACCATTTGAGCCAGCAGCAACCAACTGCGGCGGCGTCCCAGCCAGCGTGTCAGCAGCGGAATTGGCATGCGATCAACCAGCGGCGCCCACACCCATTTGAAGCCGTAGGCCAGCCCCACCCAGCCCAGAAAGCTGATGGTGGTGCGATCAATGCCCGCTTCACGCAGGCGAAAACTCAAAGTGCCCAGCACCAGTAGCAGGGGCAAGCCCGCAGAAAAACCCAGCAGCAGCATGCGCAGGCTGCCGGGCTCCAGATACACGCGCAGCGATTGCGCCCACGTCGGCGAAGAAGAAGATGTTGGTTCTGTCACGCAACAAGCCTTGCAAAAAAATCCAAGAGTCAAACGCTCACATCATCGCATCATCAAATGATTGATGGCGCCCGCAAAAGGCCGAGCTTGCCATGCACGGCAGCGCAGTTGGCTACAAAATGCAAACGTCTGGCCACGACCCCGCCACGGCCTTTCTGCTTACCAGGGCTCCTGCTGCAACGCTGCGTGGCCCGCTGCATCAGGTGCCCCGCACAAAAGGGTTGGTGCGGCGCTCGTGCCCGAAAGTGCTTTCCGGCCCATGCCCCGACGTGAAGGTAGTGGCATCGCCCAAGGGCCAGAGTTGCTGCGTGATGCTGCGAATGAGCTGCGCGTGGTCGCCTTGCGGAAAGTCCGTACGGCCAATGGAGCCGGCAAACAGCACATCGCCCACAAAAGCATGCTGCATGGAGGGCACATAAAACACCACATGCCCCGGCGTGTGCCCCGGGCAATGCAGCACCTGCACCGCCTCTTGCCCCACCTGTACCGTGTCGCCGCCCTGCAACCAGCGGGTGGGCGTAAACGATTCGGCAGGCGGAAAGCCGTAGCCTGCAGCCACCTTGGGCAACGCCTCGATCCAGAACCGATCGGCCTGATGCGGCCCCACGATGGGCACGTCCAGCTGCCGTGCCAAACTGGCCGCCTCGGCACAGTGATCGACATGGCCGTGCGTGAGTAACACCTGCCGCACGTTGATGCGGCGGCGGGCAATGATGGCCAGAATCTGCGCCGTATCGCCGCCCGGGTCGATCACCGCGCCTTCCATGGTCTGGTCGCACCAGAGAATGGAGCAGTTTTGCGCAAAAGGCGTCACGGGCAAGGTTTCGTAATGCAGCATGGTGGGTTTCGTTGTGTAATTATTTCGCCGTGTCGGTCACGCCATCCCAATCGGGCGGTGGCGGATTGGTCAAGAAGTTTTGCAGACGCGCCTGATACAAGGCATACAACCGCTTGTCGAAGCGCTGCGCCTGCAACTGTTGCAGAATCTGCAGGCCGTCTTGCCAAGCATGGCTCTGGTATGCATCGCGGAAGCGCTGCCACAGCGCCAGTTCCTGCTGTTGCGCGGTATTCAGCACGCCCGCAGGCTGCTGCACATCCAACAAGCCATACACCTGCACAGGGTGTTCCCGGCCGGCCACGCGCACATGATCCAGCCACTGCCAGTGCGCTTGCGGCGCCAGCTCGACCGTGCGCTCGCCCGCAACCAGCGGCACATCATAGCGTTTTGCCAGCGGCTCCAGCCGCGCCGCCACGTTCACCGCATCGCCCAGCACCGTATAGCTGCGCCGGATGCTGGAGCCCATGTCGCCCACGCTCACCACCCCGCTGTTGATGCCGATATTGAGCCGGATGGGCGGCTGCCCCAGTTGAATCTGCTCGGCATTGAACTCTACCAACATCGCGGAAATATCCGTCGCGGTTTTAACGGCCAGCCAGGCATGGTTGGCGACCGGCAAGGGTGCCCCCCAAAATGCCATGACGCAATCGCCAATGTATTTGTCGATGGTGCCCTGGTTGCTGGCAATAATGGCGGCAATGCGGTTGAACAGTCGGTTGAGCATAGCCTGCACCTGTTGCGGCGCCATGTTTTCTGCCAGCCGGGTGAACTGCTGGATATCGCAGAACATGATGCTCAGCTCGCGCGACTGCACCGCCGTGGTGTATGCCTCTGGCCGCTTGACCATTTCGCTCACCAACGCGGCCGGCACATAGTGCCCGAACAGGGATGCCAGCTGCCTCTTGGTGCGCGTTTCCAGAAACAGCCCGTAGCTGACGTGCAGCACATATGCCAGCATCACCGTCACCAGACTGGCGGCCAAAGGCAGCGCCACATGCGCCTGCACATAGGCCCAGGCATTGATGCCCGTCATCACCAACATCAAACCCACACACAAAAACCATGCGCCCGCAGCCCCCATGCGCGGCAACATCATCAGCAGCACGGCCGATACCAGAAAAACCGACACCAGTGCATACCCACGCGCGTAATCGGGCACATAAATGAAGCGGCCGTCCAGCATGGCCGACAGCAGCGAGGCATGCACCTCCACACCGGGATATGAGTGGTTGACAGGCGTGACGCGCAAATCGCGCAAGCCCGGCGCCGAGGTCCCCAGCAGCGCCACCTTGCCCTGCAACTGCCCGGCTTGCAACTTGCCGCTCAGCACATCGGCGGCAGAAACATAGCGAAACCGCCCATCTTCTTGCCCGCCCTTGCTGCGAAACGGCACCAGCACCGAGCCGTGGATATCGGTGTGCAAGTACAGCACATCCTTGCCCTGGCGCAACGACAAACCGCCCAAATGCAACGGGTTCTGAGCAGAAGAAACCGCGCCGCCACCAACAGGCTCCAGCTGCACATCGGTCTGCCCCAGCAGGGTCAAAAACATCGCCAAAGACAGCGAGGGGTAGTAGCGGCTGCCCTCGCCTTGTACATGCAGTTGCGCCAGCAAGGGCACACTGCGCAAGGCGCCGTCGCTATCGGTCAAGGCATTCATGAAACCGCCTGCAGGCGCAGCCGTCGCCAAGGCGGGCATATTGGCCGTATAGCCTTCCATCAGCGGCAGCCCCGCAATGCCTGCGGATTGCTCCTGCTTCACGTTCAGCGATATGGGCAGGCTGCCCGTTCGCCCGCTGTCGCGGTTGGAGGAAAAATAGTAGCCCAGCACCACCGGCTGGCCGCGCAAGCTATCGATCAGTTGCGCATCGTTGCGCGTCAACGCGTTGAGCCGCTGCAGCCATTCGTGATCCACTGATTGTGGGTTGGGGGTGTTTTGCAGCAGTTGCTGAAGATCTGCATAGGCATCGTCTTCGGGCTCGGAAAACAACATATCAAAGCCCAACAAAGCCACTTGCTGGCGTTGCAGCAGTTCGGTGCTCAGCCGCGCCAGCACGCCGCGCCGCCACGGCCAGCGCCCGTGCTGCTTCAAACTGGCTTGGTCCACATCGATGATGACGATGCGCTCGTCCGGCTGATCCGTGCTGTCAAACCAGCGCAATCTGCGGTCGTAAATGCGCTGCTCCATCCGGTCGATGAGCTCAAATTCCGCCAGCCCCAACACCGAAGGCAGCGTGATACACAAAGGCAGCAGAATGACCGTGCTGCGCAAAAAGGCCGCCAACGACCAACGCCGCACATTCAGCGTGCGCAACAGCTTTTGCAACCAGGAAGCGGCAGGCGCAGCATCACTCATACGCACATCAAAAAGAACATGGCACCAGACGCCCGCTCGGCCAAACGGCTACTCGCCCAACGCAAGCGCGAGCAGGCGAGCCAGCCATCAGGCATCAAATCGCTGCTCGAAGCACATTTGCACGCCTGCCAAATCGATTTCATCGCCGTTGACCAGAATATGCTCGCGTGCGGCAACGATATTGCCATTGCAGGTCAACGGGCGCGAGCCTTCGATATAACGCAGCACGAAGCTTTCTGCCCGCCGGGTGATGCTGGCAACCGCAACACCGGGTTTGCCCAGCGTGGTCACCGCTTTGCTCAGCTTGACCGTACGCCCAGCCGATGGGCCGGAAACCACCCGCACCGAACTGTTGAGCACGCCTGTTACCTGCAGCGGCACGCGCTCTTCTTCCTGCGGAAAGTCAAAGCGCAAGCGGAATTTGGCAATACCGATGATGTCGCCATGCCACAGCTGCTGCCGTTTGATCTTGACCCCATTGACCGATGTGCCATTGGTGCTATTGACGTCTTCCACATAGAAAGCGTCATCCACATACTGAAAAATGGCATGGTCGCCACTGACCGCCAAACTGTCCAGAACGATATGGTTATACGGCCTGCGCCCCAGCGAGATCTGGTCTTTGTCCAGCACCACCTCGCGCACAATCACGCCGACCAGCGAAATAATCAGCTTGGCCATGTCTCAACCCTTGTATACAAACCAGCCATGACAACACCCAGCCTCCATCCCCGGTAAAACAGCATGACTCCCCCCTGGGACGAGATATAAAAAACGGATATTTTACGAATGCCGCATATTTTCACATGAAAATGAAACAATAACCGTTCATTCTTAGCAAATTGGCAAAACAAACGTACACGAATGATCGGTTATAGGGTAGGCGTCTCAGTCACGGCACATCTTTGACCTGGATTGCGCTTACAGCAACCCTTGTATCAAACGCCCCATTTCCGACGGATTGTGCGTCACCGTAAAACCGCATTCTTCCATCACGGCCAGCTTGGCCTCTGCCGTATCGGCGCCGCCACTGATCAGTGCGCCCGCGTGGCCCATGCGCTTGCCGGGCGGGGCCGTTACCCCCGCGATGAAACCGACCACCGGCTTTTGCATGTGCGCTTTGCACCAGCGCGCGGCTTCGGCCTCGTCGGGCCCGCCGATTTCGCCAATCATGATGACGGCGTCTGTGTCCGGATCGTCATTGAACATTTGCATCACATCGATGTGCTTGAGCCCATTGATGGGGTCTCCACCCAAGCCCACAGCCGTGGACTGGCCAATGCCCAGTTCGGTCAGCTGCGCCACCGCCTCGTACGT
>RRZT011475013.1_pt1 | contig 12437 bp, 9 predicted proteins | sample 2165551 | NCBI WGS metagenome assembly RRZT01 (sample SAMN10456910, study PRJNA506462) | wastewater metagenome | biome: wastewater; feature: sludge; material: wastewater sludge; isolation source: wastewater sludge with Escherichia coli K12::gfp cells carrying plasmid... | place: USA: Moscow, Idaho ... | reverse complement strand
GCGCGTGGATCACCCGGTCGCAGACACCATTTTTCTGGTCGGCTACGGCTTTTTTATAGTCTGTGCCGTTCATGAAAATGTGCATGTGGGCTTCGCCGTATGGGAATTGGTTGATTGCTTTTCTTTGTAGCTGTTGTTTCATATTCTTTATCGCCTGTCCCTCACTATCGTTACTGTTCACTCCGTTCTCAGCAACCTCATTATCTTCTATTTCAATCTTTCACATATAAAACACTTGAATTCTTTGATACAAAGTGATAGTATTTAATTAAATCAAAACTGATTCATTGGATCAATTATTGATTTGCAATGTAACAGAAAGCACCCACTCCAATGGTGGATGCTCCGAGTTTAGGCTTTAACTTATGTCCTTAAGGACGCGGCCTATCCTGTGGGCTGACAGGATAGGCTTTTTTATTTTCGCTTCTTTCTCTTATCGAAAAAGGTAAGCAACGCTACGAACATGTTACCAAGAGATATCAATAATGCCAATATCCCAATAACAATTGAAAGAATTTCATAAGCTGTCATCGCGCCACCTCCCTTCTTATGTATTCCGCCAAGCGGTAGCATAACCTCGGGAGGCTACCTCACCCTGTCATGGGTGCTTTCCTTGCATAATATTTTATCACACATATGGTATTTTATACAAGCACATTTCTGTTTTTTTCTGTTATCGTCTAATCTCTCCGATCATCGATCATATACAGCAACGCATTGCAGATGCACGCTGCGATATTGCTTCCGCCTTTTCTTCCCCGTGCCACGATATATGGGACATCCGCTTTCATGATCAGTTCTTTGGACTGTACCACGTTGACGAATCCTACCGGGACACCGATGATGAGTGCCGGATTCAGTTTTCCCTCTTCGATCAGTTCGTAGAGACGTACCAGAGCAGTCGGAGCGTTACCGATTGCAAAGATCAGTGGTTTGTCCAGCTGTGCTGCCTTATCCATACTTGCAGTGGCTCTTGTGGTTCCGTTTGCCTTCGCTGTGGCTGCCACATCCTCATCGGACATGAAGCAGTAAACCTCTCCGCCGTAACGGGCGAGGGCACGTTTGTTGATGCCGGATCTGCCCATCTGGGTATCCGTAACGATACAGGCACCCTGGCGGATCGCATCCATGGCTTTTGCCACGACATTGTCAGAAAAGCACAGACTGTCCGCATATTCAAAGTCTGCACTTGTATGGATACAGCGTTTGATGATCAGTTCTTTGTCCGGGTCCAGTTTCCGGTCGCCCAGTTCTTCCGTGATGATCTCAAAGCTTCTGCGTTCAATATCTCTTGGTTTTACATTTTCCAGTTCTATTTTCATAACTTATACCCCTGCTTCCAGAATCTCATATATTGCCTTCATATCCAGATGTTCCCGCAGCGCTGCTGCCAGAATATCGTACTGTGTCTCCTTGAATGTCTGAAAATCCACACCTTTCATCTCTGAGGTATCGATTCCCTTCTTTTTTCCCAGTGCCCGGATCACAGCCTCCGCCACACCTTCTTTGTCAAATACACCGTGAACATAGGTGCCATAGACACGGGAAGTATACGCACCATCCTGTTTTTCCTCTGTGGTCTTTGCATGATCCCGGATCGTTGTCAGCGGGGATGCCCCTTCATGTAAAGTCGTCACACCCATATGAATCTCATACCCTTCCAGCTCCACGCCGGAAAGCTGGGAAAGTTCGCCCTCTACCTGTCCGAATATACCACTGACTCTGGTTCTGGTCTTTCCGTCTGCAAATACGGTATCCATCGGAAGCAGTCCCATCCCTTTCATGGTTCCGCCCGCTTCCACACCGTCCGGATCGGAAAGTGTTTCCCCTAACATCTGGTAGCCGCCGCAGACACCGAAGATCACTGTTCCTGCTGCTGCAAGTTTGAGGACTGCCGCCTCCATGCCGCTCTCCCGCATCCACTGCAGGTCTCCCATAGTATTCTTTGTTCCCGGGAGAATCACCATATCCGGATGCTTCAGTTCATGGATATGCTTTACATATCGAAGAGACACACCCGGAATATTTTCAAATGGATTAAAATCTGTAAAGTTAGAGATCCGTGGAACCCGGATCACCGCAATATCGATCTGTCCCACCTCCTGCTGACTGTCAAACCGCTCCGTCAGACTGTCTTCGTCTTCCACCTCGATCTGCAGGTACGGTGCCACGCCAACTACCGGGATGCCGCTTCGTTCTTCCAGCATCTCCACACCGGGATCAAGAATGGTTTTGTCCCCTCGGAATTTGTTGATGATCAGACCCTTTACCATCTCTTTTTCCTCATCTTCCAGAAGCATCACCGTACCGATCAGCTGGGCAAATACGCCGCCGCGGTCGATATCTCCGACCAGAAGCACCGGTGCTTTTGCAAGCTTTGCCATACCCATATTGACGATATCATCCTGCTTTAAGTTAATCTCCGCCGGACTTCCCGCGCCTTCAATGACAATGATATCATTTTCTGCTGCCAGCGTATCATAGGCCTTCATAATATCCGGGATCAGTTTCTTTTTGTATGCGAAATAATCCCGTGCACTCATATTTCCAAGGACTTCACCGTTTACGATCACCTGGCTGCCCACATCATTGGTGGGCTTTAACAGGATCGGATTCATCAGAACAGACGGTCTGATGCCTGCCGCTTCTGCCTGCATCACCTGTGCCCGTCCCATCTCCAGTCCTTCTTCTGTGATAAAGGAATTCAGTGCCATATTCTGTGATTTAAACGGTGCCACCCGATAGCCATCCTGTTTAAAGATCCGGCACAGTCCGGCTGCCAGCAGGCTCTTTCCTGCGTTGGACATGGTTCCCTGTATCATAATTGCTTTTGCCATGATTTATCTCCTCACTTTCCGAATCTTTTCTAATAATTGTTCGTTTTCTGTATGCAGCTTTACTGCGATCCGGTAACATCCTTTCCAGAGTCCGGGATAATTGCTGCAGTCCCGGATCATCACACCTTCCTGCAGAAGTTTTTCATACAGATCAGGCTCTCCCTCAAAAAACAGATAATTTGCCTGGGAGTCCAGCACCGGATATCCCATTTTCATCAGTCCCTCCCGCAGGAATTGCCGTTCCTGAAAGATCAGTGTTCTCGCATTCTCCACATAAGCTGTCTCCCTCAGCGCCGCAGTTCCGGCTTCCTGCGCCGGTGTGGATACATTCCACGGCTGCAGCTGAGCTTCGATCTGTGTCATCAGTGTTTCGCCGGACGTAATTCCATAGCCCAGTCGTAATCCTGCCATCGCATATCGTTTGGTAAATGCTTTCAGAAGAAACAGATACTTCTTTCCTTTCAGTTCACCTTTTAAGGTATGTACTTCCGGTTCCGGAACAAAATCAAGAAAACATTCATCCACCACCAGATAAATCTGTCGTTTTTCGCAGAGGGTTACAATCTTTCGAAGAAGTTTCGGATCCATCAGAATACCGGTCGGGTTGTTTGGGTTACACAGAAAAACCATTTGCAGATCTTCTTTTTGCAGTCTGTCCAGAATCCTGTCCTGCAAAGTAAATCCATCTTCTTTTTTCAGAATCTCTCTGTTCACCTCACATCCCACAGCTTCCAATGCCTGGGCATATTCTGCAAAGGTAGGTGCCAGTACCAGCGCTCTTTTCGGCTTTACCGCCTGCACCAGTGCAAAGATCAGTTCTGCCGCCCCGTTTCCACAGATCAGCCATTCCACCGGAACCTGTTCATATTCCGCCAGCGCCTGCTTCAGCTTTTCCTGACAGGCATCAGGATAATGGCAGACCCGTTCCATGCTGTCTTTTGCCGCCCGGATGACCCCGGGCGGTGTTCCAAGCGGATTGATATTCGCTGAATAATCCAGCACATCCGGGTGGCGGTAGATATCTCCGCCATGTATGTATTCTTTCATGAGTCCGTTGTTTCTCCTTTTTGTATCTGTTTTTTCTTTTATTGGTACATTGTAACTATTCAGTAGGTAGCATTCCGCGAGGTGTTTTGGCATGTTTATGTCAAAATGCCATCACCGAAGGTGATTAGAAATGCTTTTTGACTCGTAATTGTGAGGGACTGAACAGTTACGGTATATTTATATAAATACGCAGACCAGAACACGCACCAGTCCAAATACCACAAGTGACAGTACCGTTCCTGCATACATCAGTTTGTGAGATCTTATGATATCCTCAATCTCTACTTTCCGGATCGGATCACCGATATATGGTTTTTTATGCAGTTCTCCAAAATACCAGGCATCTCCTGCCAGCCGGATATCCAGTGCACCGGCCATCACAGCTTCTGTCTGCGCAGAGTTCGGGCTGGCGTGTTTTCTGCGGTCGCGAAGATAGATTTTCTTTGCATTTTTTCCATCCATACCGATCAGCCAGGCTCCTGCGATCATCAGCCAGGCGGAAAGTCTTGCCGGAATATAATTCAACACATCATCCAGTTTTGCCGCCGCTGTTCCAAAATACCGGTATCTGTCGTTCACATAACCCACCATGGAGTCCATGGTATTCACACTTTTATAGGCAAAGCCCAGCACTGCGCCGCCGATCATCATGTAAAACAGCGGGGCAATGATACCGTCGGAAGTATTCTCTGCAACGGTTTCAACTGCTGCTTTGGTTACGCCTTCTTCGGTCAGATTCTGCGTGTCACGTCCCACGATCATCGATACAGCGTAACGGCTTTTTTCAATATCCCCAGTCTGCAGTGCATCGTAGACTTTTTTACTCTCGTCACGAAGGGATCTTGCCGCCAGCAGCTGGTAGCACATAAAGCTCTCCAGCGCCACCCCCAGCCAGGTGCGGAATCCATACGCCAGATGCAGGATCAGCCATGGGACAAAAGACGAAGCCGCCACGATTCCCACCACCAGCAATCCTCCGGCGATCCGTTCTCCTGTTTTTGTTTTCGGAAATATCTTCCGCAGGATCTTCTCTAAAAATGTAATCCCATGCCCGATGATACGCACCGGATGATACAGCCATCTGGGATCCCCAAAACACAGATCCATAAGGAATCCCAGTACTACTGCAAGTAATGTCCACTTCATCTTTTCTTCCTCTTTCTGTAGCCATCTGCTTTTTTGCAGTTACGCCTTTTCTATTTCTGTTCTTATTATCTACACTACTGTTGTTTTGTCATTTGTATCGGATTTACCACACGCAGCACCGGCTGCTGTCCTGATGCATCGCTCCACGCAGCCGGATCTGCTTCTGCTTCATATCCTTCTCCGTTGCCCACATGCCATTCATAAAAGGCTTTTTTTCTATCTGCGAATCGTTCCAACACTGCCATGATAATGCCACCATGGACGACAAAAGCAGCGGATTCTGTTCCATCTTCCGCGCAGAGCTTCAATCCTTCCAGGAATCCCTGACAGGCCCTGTCCCGGAATTCCTGTGGATCTTCCCCTCCCGGGAAGGGCAGGGTTGCATTGCTGTCCACCCACGCCTGATACTCGGCATCTCCGGTCATTTCCTTCCAGTTTTTATTTTCGAATCTTCCGAAATCACATTCTCTCAGGTTCTGAATCACCTGCTGCTCCTGGCCCGGATAGATACAGGCCGCTGTCTGACGGCAGCGAAGCAGGGGACTTACAAAAAGTCTTTCTGCTTTCGGATAGTTCTGTTTTTTCAGCTGTTCCTGATCCTCTTCCAGAACCGGTTCATCGGTGATCCCGATATAGCGATTCAGCTGATTCCCGGGTGTTTTCCCATGCCGGATCAGATATATTCTCATCTGTTTTCTCCTTTTCTCACTTGAGCTGTGTTCCGATCCCACAGCAGACGCGCACTACCTGAGCTGCATGTGCCGCAAGTTTTGTACATACCCGACCGCATGCTTCTCTCCATTCCCGGTCTTTCGCGTCCATCGGGACGATTCCGTAGCCTACTTCATCCGTTACAATGATCAGATCAGGATTTTCTTTCCATATTATTTCTGCAAGATCCCGGACTGATCCTCCTTCTTCCAGTTCTCTTCGGATAAAGGAGTGGAAATGATGGACTGCTTTTGCTGTTTTCAGATCTTCTATCGTGCAGGTCTGACCGTCTTTCCAGTCGGGATCGGTCAGGTTGTATGTTTTTGATGCGTAAGATTGTTTTCCCTGGTAAGCACCACCGATTATTAATATCATTGTTGGTTCTCCTTTTTTAAAGATAAGTTTGTTGGGTAGGTTGTGGTGGATTCGGTCGATTGCTTATCGCCTCGCGGCCGCGGGGCTGCGCTCGGTCTGAGCCTGTAGTCTCAGACTCGTGCTCGACAAGCGCTGGCTGCGAGGCGATGAGCAATCGACCGAATCCCTTCAAGAGTACTGGCTAGAGCGTGTCTGAAAAAGGCTTCTCGTGAGCTGCGAGTCTCAGTTTGTGGGAGATTTTAGCCGAATGAGGGCGGCGTAGCGGGCTACGGCAACCGAATGAGGGTAAAATATACCGCAAAGTGGGGCTTGCAGATTGCGGAAATGATTTTTCAGACACGCTCCAGGACTTATTGCTATACTTATTTATCTATTTTACATCCCAATGAACAACTATATCTATCTATTCCTTCATTTTTAAGGGATATCCAGTGACCCTCTCCATACCGCCACCTCAGTCTCCCCCAAAACTTTGCCTGGATTTTCCCTGGGTTCCCTCTGGGATACCGCAGCGCTTGTCGAGCACGTGTTTGAGACTACAGGCTCAAACCGAGCGCAGACCCACGCGGTGTCGCAGAGGGGACGCAGGGAAAATCTTACACAGCATAGTTATTCAATCTCATCTTTTAAAGCCAGAGCGCACCAAGCACTGCCCCGCAAGCCATAAACACCTCACACAGCGACAAAAAGCACCCCGCCAGGTCCCCGGTCGTTCCTCCGAAATACTTCATCGCATTCCGATAATAAAGGGCATAAACCAGAATCGCTATTCCATAAACCAGAAGACCCAGTTTCCAGTCCACCAGCAGCATCCCGGCCAGCAGTATCAGCAGATACACACACATCGTGGCTTTTACCTGCCTATCCTTCGCCCCGCGTGCCATAGCAGAAACCGATCCGGTCTTTTTTGCCTTCGGAAATGTCACGATCGCCAGCCCGCTTAATGTCCGGGACAGACAAAATGTAAAGGGGATCATCGCCAGGGCACGGGCACTGATCTGGCTGTATACACCATAATAAAACATAAAGTAAACCGCACAGGTAATCACCGCAAATGCTCCGGAATTAGAATCCTTCAGGATCTCCAGCCGGCGCTCACGTTCCTGCCATGAACTCATCGCATCTGCCGTATCCAACAATCCGTCCAGGTGGATCCCTCCGGTAAGAAACCATGGGATCAATGTCAGGATCACGGTATAAAAGGCTGAGGAAAGCCCAAGATACGTTCCGAACGTCCCCCACAGCCAGGTTACTCCGCCGATGGCAACACCGATCCATGGGAAAAAGCACATGGCATATGCCATATTTTCTTCATTCCATTCACACTGGGGCATCGGGATCTTCGAATACATGGAAAATGCAATCAGAAAACTATGATAAAATTTCTTCATTTTTTCTCTCCTCGCCTGTCTTTTTATGAAAAATCGGAATTCCGTAGACAACCTCTGTGACTGTATCTGCGATCTGCGCCATCTGACAGTTGATCGCACCAAGTTTTTCCAGATATTTTTCTGTCTCCGGATCGTAGGTGATGCCGTCGGAAAAGACCTCGTTCGTCACTACCACCAGATTTTCTGCCCGCTCCAGCAGATGGTGGATTCCATTCAGGATCGCCTTCACAGTATTGTCCCCGGCTCCGCCTTCCTGATAGATCTCATTTGCCGTCAGATTCGACATGCACTCCAGCAGTACATCTGCCCCCTGCGGTATCGTAAGATGCTCCAGATCCGTATAACGCTCAATCGTCGTAAACTTTTTCTCTGCCCGCATGGCGCGATGTCTCGCGATCCTCCGGTGGCTTTCTTCATCAAACGGGTACATCGTCGCAATATAGATTCTTTTGTTTCCCTGACAATCCAGGATACACTGTTCCGCAAATGCAGATTTTCCGCTGCCGCTTCCTCCTGTTACTACATGAAACATCTCTGATTTCCTTCACTTTCTCTTCTTACACCAATGGCACATAATTTTCCATCTGATTATCGGAAAACGTGCACATGCCTCCATATACCGCCAGCGCCATATCAAGGATCGGATAAATCGTTACCGCTCCGGTTCCCTCACCCAGACACATATCACAGTCTAAAAATACCGGAATATCCAGCGCCTCCAGGATCATCATCGTTGCCGGTTCCATTGATTTGTGTGATGTGATTACATAATCTTTCACTGCCGGACAGATCCGGATCGCACACAATGCAGCCACACAGGAGATGAATCCATCGGCAACCACCGGAATCCGACAGGCTGCTCCGCCTAAGAATACCCCTGCCATACCGGCGATATCGAGTCCGCCTACTTTCGCGAGCACATCGATCGGATCTTCTTTCTTCGGTTTATGCAAGGCAATCGCATCTCTGATCACAGAAATCTTCTTTTTCAGTCCTGTACCGGAAAGTCCTGCACCGCGTCCGGTTACCTCTGCCGGATCCTGTTCCAGTAAAACGGCAGTCACTGCGCTGCTGGTCGTTGTATTGCCGATTCCCATCTCACCGGTTGCTATGATTCCATACCCTTTTTCTTTGAGTTCTTCCACCATATGGATGCCGACTTCGAGTGCCTGAACAACCTGTTCTCTTGTCATGGCAGGCTCTTTCGCCATATTTTTTGTTCCGTACATCACTTTATGCTGAAGAATCGTGCTGTCCGTGGCAATCCCGATGTCCACCGGGAAGATATCTGCACCTGCTTTTTTACAGAGGATACTTGCTGTAGCCTTTTCTTTCAGAAAATTTTCGGCTACGATTTTGGTCACTTCCTGCCCGCTCTGTGTCACACCTTCTTCCACCACACCATTATCGGCGCACATGACCACCAGAGCTTTTTTCTTCAGGTCCACTCTGGCATTCCCTGTCATACCGGCGATACGAACGACCGTATCCTGCAGCCGTCCCAGACTGTGCAGCGGCATGGCAATATTGTTCCAGTGTGCCAGGGCCGCTTCCATGGCTGTCTTATCTGCCGGGTGTATCTTCTCCAGCGTTTCCTCTAACGTCATACTTATGCCTTCCTTTCCTCACAGGTGCGTAAGAACTGTTCCGGCACCTGCAGATTGCTGTAATAATACATATGCGGAAATCCGCTCATTCCCTGTCTGTCACTGTGTATACAGTTCCATGACCGACTGCTCAGTGGTTTCCTGGCCGTATAGCTTTCCCCGCAGTTATCCGAATCAAAATAATGAAATTCATGGGCACGGATTCCTCCCACATTCTTCCCGAAACACGTTCCGTCTTCCAGGGTAATATAACCGAATCTGGTAAGCCGGGGCGTACGCCAGGATTTGCCGGGAATAACACCGGCCATTGGCCAGCTGTGTCCTTCCATGTCCTCCATCTCCTGATGCAGATACATAAAACCACCGCATTCTGCCATATAGGGAATACCTGCCTGTACCGCTTCACGGACAGAAGTAAGCATTTTTTTATTCTCACTCAGTGCTTTTGCATACAGTTCCGGATATCCGCCATGAAAAAGCATTCCGTCTATATTTTCCGGGAGTTTTTCATCATGAATAGGAGAAAAGGGAATCAGCTGCGCACCCATTTCCTCCAGAAGCTCCAGATTGTCCTGATAGAAAAAGCAGAACGCTTCATCCTTCGCCAGAGCGATCCTTACAGTTCTTTTTGTATGATAACCGGTCAGTGGTTCCTGAACAGGAAGTTCCTCTGCACCTTCTGCCAATTCCAGAAGTCCGTCAATATCCACGGATCTTTCCAGGATCTCTGCCAGTTTCATCAGTTTATCATGCAGATCTGCGATTTCTTCCGGCATCACCAGACCCAGATGACGGCTTTCCAGCACGCAGTCCTTCACCACCGGAACATACCCGTACACTTTCACCGGCAGGGTTTCTTCGATGATCTGCTTTAACCGCGGATACATCATTGGGGATATCTGATTCAGAATCACACCACGGATCTGACTGTCTTCTCTGTATTCCACAAAGCCCTTGACAAAAGCTGCCGCAGACAGACTCATTCCCTTTGCATTTACGATCAGCACCGCGGGGGTTTTTGTGATTCTTGCCACATCATAGGCACTGGCTTTCGGAGAGATCCCCGCAAGTCCGTCATAGTAACCCATCACGCCTTCAATCACAGAAATCTCACAGTCTCTTGCATTTTTCTCCAGAAGATACCGCAGGGTATCTTCCTTCGCAAAAAAGCTGTCCAGGTTCCTGCTTTTTGTTCCGATCACACGGCTGTGAAACATCGGGTCAATATAATCCGGTCCACACTTGAAAGAAGCAACCTGCAGGTTTCTGTTTTTTAATGCCTGCAGCAGTCCGCAGGTGAGCAGTGTCTTTCCGCTTCCGCTCGCGGCTGCCCCGAGAAGGATTCGCGGCACTTTGCGTTTGTTATCCATTTGTTTCTTCCTTTCCCCGGCAGGAAATCACATAGACCGGATTCTGTCCCATCATCAGATGATAAGATCCCGCTTTTTTGCCTTTTGCTACCTGCACCTGTGCGATATCCACCTGCTCAAATGGCAGAACATTCAGACAGTTCATGGCCTCTCCTACGGATTCGAGAGCGATGCAGTTGATCACCACACGGATCCTGGGATTCTTTGAAAGCAGCAGTTTAAGGATGTCTTTCATGTTACCGGAGGAGCCTCCGATAAAAGCATGGGTCGGTACCGGCAGATCCACGCAGGCTTCCGGTGCCAGTCCTTCGACAATCTCAAGATTATCTGCTGCAAACTTTTCTTTGTTTTTATATAACAGTTCCACAGCCTCCGGTTTTTTCTCGATCGCATATACCCGGCCTTCTACCGCCTGCATAGCCATCTCTACGGATACAGAACCGGTTCCGGCTCCCACATCGTAAACAATCGAATTCCGTGTCAGCTGTAATTTTGACAGGGAGATGCCTCGCACTTCCTCTTTCGTCATCGGCACTTTTCCCCGGATAAATGCTTCATCCGGGATCCCGTGTGTCACGATGGCTTCTTTTCCCTCTCTGGTAAATAACACGACACTGAGACTGTCCGTCTCAAGTTCTGTCAGCTGCCAGGCATATCCCCGGGTGATCTTTTCTTCCGGGTAAGAAAGCCGTTCGCCCACCTCTACCCGCACATCACCCATGCCGTAGCGCTGCAGCTTCTGACACAATTTTGCGATGCCGTCTGTCGTTCCCACAATAGCAAAAATCTTTCCGTATATACGCAGAAGTCCGGGCAGATTGCACTCTCTTCCATGAAGGCTGACCGGATGAACATCTTCCCACGGTGTTTCCAGTTTTGCGCAGAAATAAATCATAGAAGATATGCCACAGTACACTTTTTTCTGTACCATCGGCAGTTCCCGGTGCAGTGTCTCCAGGAGTTTTTTGGCTCCGCTGTAGAATCCGACATCCCCTGAGAGGGCAATCGCCACGTTTTTGTGCTCCGGATGGGCCGCAATATAGGCACAGATCTCTTCCGGTTTGTATCCGGTCCAGACTTCCTGGCCCGGTTTCCGGATATGTTCCACCATCCGTGCTGCTCCGATCAGAAGATCCGCACACTCCAGTGCCTGTTTTCCTTCCTGTGTCAGAGTATCTGCAGTTCCCATACCGATTCCCACAAGAGATACCTTTTGCCCCCGAAGGATATCCTCAGTTTCTTCTCCTTCGGTTACCGCTTCTGTATTTTGCGTTGCTGCTTCCTGCATGACAGGTTCCTGCGCAACCTTTTCCTGCCCGCTGCCGGGATTCTCTATATTTTCTATATTTTCTGTATCAGTATTGACACTTTCGATTTTTGCATCATTTGCAACATTTTCTTTCGAGAGAAAACGGCGGTCCAGATACTCGATACATTTCTCCAGTTCCATGCCCTGTTCTTCCTTCGGTCGTCCGATGACAATCATCCGGCAGCCGGTTTCTTTTGCCGCCTGATATTTTTCCAGGAATCCTCCGGCTCTTCCCGATTCTTTACTTACCATCCATGCGATATCAAACTGATGGATCAGTGCGATATTCATTTCCCGGGAAAAAGGTCCCTGCATGCACAGCAGATGTTTCCCTTCGATGCCAAGTTTTGCGCAGGAAGAGACAACTTCCACCAGAGAAAGCACTCTGGCATAGATTCTTTCCTGATAATCGGTCAGTGCCGTATAGGCAGACAGTTCTTTGCTCCCGGTGGTAACCAGAATATTTCCACTGGTTTTTTCCAGATATTCCACCGCTTCCCGGATGCTTTTTACATATGTAATGGTTTCTTCTTCTTCAAGACGCCGGCTTTCCTGACGCACCACCCGCAGATAGGCAGTTCCGGTACGTTCGCAGGCGGTCTCAATATTTTCCGTCACTACCTGGGCATACGGATGAGTCGCAT
>RRZT010568156.1_pt1 | contig 12437 bp, 9 predicted proteins | sample 2165551 | NCBI WGS metagenome assembly RRZT01 (sample SAMN10456910, study PRJNA506462) | wastewater metagenome | biome: wastewater; feature: sludge; material: wastewater sludge; isolation source: wastewater sludge with Escherichia coli K12::gfp cells carrying plasmid... | place: USA: Moscow, Idaho ... | reverse complement strand
GCGGTATCAAGGGACTGTTCAAGAAAAACAAGGTCACCCTGCTCAATGGTCACGGTGCTTTTGTTGGGCGCAAGGGGTCGGAGGAAAGCGAGGTCTGGCAGCTCAAGGTGGGTGACACCCTGGTCGAGGCCAGGCAGGTGATCGTGGCCACCGGTTCCAAGGCCCGCCATCTGCCTGGGGTACCGGTCGATAACGAGATCGTTTGCGACAACGTCGGCGCCCTCGACATCGGCGCCGTTCCGAAGAAGCTTGCGGTCATCGGTGCCGGCGTCATCGGCCTCGAAATGGGCAGCGTCTGGCGTCGTCTGGGTGCCGAAGTGACCATCCTCGAGGCACTACCAGATTTTCTTTCGGTGACCGACCTTGACGTCGCCAAGGAAGCCGCCAGGGTATTTGCCAAGCAGGGCCTGAAGATCGTCACCGGCATCGAGATTGGCGACGTCAAGATCTCGCAGAAAGGCGTCTCGATCGACTATACCGACAAGGACGGCAGCGAACAGAAAATCGATGCCGACCGCCTGATCGTCTCGATTGGCCGCATCCCGAACACCGATGGCCTCGGTGCCGAGCAGGTCGGTCTGAAACTGACCGAACGTGGCCAGATCGAGGTCGATGCCCATTGCCGTACCAATCTTCCCGGCGTCTGGGCGGTGGGCGACGTCGTTGCCGGCCCGATGCTGGCGCACAAGGCGATGGAGGAGGGCGTCATGGTCGCCGAGATCATGGCGGGGCAGGCCGGGCACTGCAATCACGAGACCGTCCCCTGGGTGATTTACACCAGCCCGGAAATCGCCTGGGTCGGCAAGACCGAGCAGCAGTTGAAGGCCGAAGGTGTCGCCTACAAGGCCGGCAAGATTCCGTTTGCTGCAAATGGTCGTGCTCTGGGCATGGGCGATCCCGGCGGTTTCGTCAAAATGCTGGCCTGCGCCACGACCGACCGCATTCTCGGGGTCCATATCATCGGCGCGAATGCTTCCGAACTGATCTCGGAGGGTGTGGTGGCGATGGAGTTCGGCGCCGCTGCCGAGGATCTGGCTCGCATCTGCCATGCGCATCCGACGCTCTCGGAGGTGGTCCACGAAGCTGCGCTGGCGTGTGACAAGCGGCCGCTGCACTTCTAGGCGCGCTTTTCGAGGTGGATAAGAGGTGCCTCTGCCGGCACCTTGCGGAACATTGCTGCGAGCGTGCTCTCGGGGCCGCTTGGCCTGTACGCGACCCGCTCGCAGCGCAGCCCTCAGTCTCCGCAGAAGGGGTTGCTGCGCCGCTCGGCAGCAAAGGTTGACATCAGTCCATGGCCGGGAATGAAGGCGACGTCGTTACCGAGCGGCCAGAGGCGCTTGTGAATCGACGTAATCAGCGTGTTGAAATCGCCTTTCGGAAAATCGGTGCGGCCAATCGAGCCCTGGAACAGCACGTCGCCGACGATCGCCAGGCGGCCCGGCCGGTAAAAGAAAACCAGGTGCCCAGGCGTATGTCCGGGGCAATGCAGAACTTCCATCTCGATATTGCCGAACGAGACCGTGTCGCCCTGCTCGAGCCAGCGGTCAGGGGTGAAGGCCCGCACCTTGGAAAAACCGAACATCCTGCTTTGCGCCGGCATACCGTCAATCCAGAACTGATCTTCGCGCTGCGGCCCTTCGATCGGCAAGGACAAACGATCCGACAACTCGGCCACCGCGCCGGCGTGGTCGATATGACCGTGCGTGACGAGAATCTTCTCGAGTTCGACGCCGTTGTCCGCAACCGCTCGCAGAATCCGCGACACATCGCCACCCGGATCGACCACGGCGCCGCGCTTGGTCTGCTCGCACCAGAGCAGGCTGCAGTTCTGCTCGAAAGGGGTCACCGGGATGATCTGATATTTCATGGTCAGCAGTCGTAGGGGTATGAATTGCGCAGGCCGCACAGTATACCAGACCGGCGCTCGGCGCCTCGGAATGGCCACCCTGTTTTCACTGGCGATCGCTTTCGCTGCCGCGGCGCAGGGCAGCACGGCAGGCGGCGCAGCGGCCCGCATCGACGTGTCGCTCGACGGAGAAACCTACAGGGTGCGAGCCAGCGCGCAGTTGGCGGCTGATCAGCGTGTGGTCTGGGATACGCTGACTGATTATGAGCACCTGCGCGAATTTATCCCAGGAGTGACGCGCGCGCGCGTTCTCGCGCGCGCCGGCAACCAGCTCAGCATCGAGCAGGTCGGCGTATTCTCGGTGTTCTTTATCGACCTGCCGGTACAGGTCCGCCTGGCGGTTCAGCACATCCCCCATACGACGGTACTGGCGCGCATGGAGGCGAACCCCGCTGACGCCGGCGAGCCGACCCTGCGCAGCTTCAGCGGTCGTTATACCCTGAGCACGATCCGTCTGGGGCAGCGCGCCGGGGTGCGACTCGACTACGACGCGCAGTTCGAGCTGACACGACCGTTGCCCGCGCTGATCGGCCCGCTGTTCGGCGTCGCCGCCGTGCGACGCACGATGCACGCGCAGTTCGAGGCGATGCTGCGCGAGATCGAAAGGCGTCAGGCGCTGCTGGACGTTGCAGAAGAGCGCGCCGAATGATGCGCGCCCTGGCCATCATCCTGAGCTGCGGCCTGCTCGCCGGCTGCCTCGGTCTCGACCCCTACCGACAAGCGCCGGTCGCACAGCGCCTGCAGCAGATCGATGCCCTCGGGGATTGCGCGCGGCTCTTCCAGGCGAGCGATCGCCTGGTCGACGCCGCCGGCACGCGCGATGCACAGGCGCCGCGCGTGCCAGGCTTTCCATACCTGCGGGTCGATCGCCTGCTCGCCGAGGTGGCGGCGCAGAGCCACTTCACTGCGCCGCAGGCGCAGGCCTGGAGCGCAGCGCTGGCGGCGCTGGACAGCGCTGCGCGACGCATCGAACTCGGCAACTCAGGCCACGACGCTGCCGCCTCGATCGACGCACTGACGGCCTGCCGGCAACTGCTGGCGCTGGCCGATCAACATGAGCTGCCGGCGCTGCTCGAAGCAGCCCGGGTGCCCGACGACTACTCGACCGGGATGCGCGCGCTGGGCCTTTATCCGCTGACACGCTATGCCTTCGCTGCCGGTATCCGGAACTGGCAGCGCGACACGCAGGCAGCATTTGCCGCGCAGGCCGCGGCGGACCCCTTCGCCGCTGCGCGCAGGCGCTACACCGCCGGCGAATCCCTGGACGCCGTGCCGACGCTGCAGGAGTTGCCGGATCTGGGCCTGCCGGTGCGCACGCGGCAGACGCTGGCAAGCCTGATCGTTCGCCATGCGCCGCAACTCGATATCGCCACGGCGAGCGACGCCGATCGCCCCGGCGCGCTGCTCTGGCAGCGCGATTCGGACGAACGGCTGCGGATCGGTGTTGCCCTTGATCAGCCAGTATTGTACGTGCGCACCAGCCACGCGCACTTCTCTGGGCGCTGGCTGTTGCAACTGATATACACTGCATGGTTTGCGGCACGCCCACCGGCACATGCCTACGATGTCCTGGCCGGGCGGCTCGATGGTCTGCTGTGGCGAGTCACCCTGGCCGAAGACGGCAACCCCCTGGTTTACGACACGATTCACCCCTGTGGCTGCTATCACCTGTTCATCCCCACCGAGGGGGTGCGGGCGCGACCACAACCCGAGAGCATCGATGAGAGCCTGTTTTCTCCACAGACGCTGCACACCCCGGCGACGCACGAGCGCGTCGTGCTGAAACTCGCGGCTGGCACGCACTATCTGCAAGGGGTCGAAATCGACGCCGCGCGCCCGGACCAGCGCGTCGTCCTCGCGCTGCGCGACGACGACGAGTTGCGCACGCTCCCCCTGCCGGATGGCGGCACGCGCAGCGCCTTCGCGCCGGATGGGATGATCGCCGGCAGCGAGCGGCGCGAACGCTTCTACTTCTGGCCGATGGGCGTGCTCAGCGCCGGCCAGATGCGGCAATGGGGCCGGCACGCGACGGCTTTCGTCGGACGCCGCCATTTCGATGATCCGACCCTGATCGATCGCTACTTCGAGCGCCTGCCGTGAGGCAGCAGCCCGCCAGCGCCTGCCAGGCCCCGCCATGAAACTCCGCGTGGCCACCTACAATATTCACAAGGGCGTCACCGGCATCCGCGGGCGGCCGCGCATCCACGACGTACGCATGGCGCTGGACGCCATCGACGCCGACATCGTTTTTCTGCAGGAGGTGCAGGACCGCAACGAGCGGCTGGCTTCTCAGCCCGGCTACCCCCTGTCGGGTACGCAGCTCGACTTTCTCGCCACCGGCGCGTACGCGCACCGCGCCTACGGCATGAATGCCATTTATCCGCATGGCCACCACGGGAACGCCATCCTCTCGCGCCATCGGATCATCGACTTCACCAACCACGACATCTCCGATCATATCCTCGAAAAGCGCGGCCTTCTGCACGCCGTGGTGCGCTTCGGCCGCGGCAAGGGCCGCGAGGTACACCTGATCTGCGTCCATTTTGGCCTGATCAAGCGCAGCCGCCTGCGCCAGGCCACCTTTCTGGCCGACTTCGTGCAGCGCGAAGTGCCCGCCAAGGCGCCGCTGATCATTGCCGGTGATTTCAACGACTGGCAACAGCGGGTCGATGGCCTCTTGCGCGACCGGCTGGGTGTCGATGAAGTGGGCAGGGCAGCGGAGTCGGCCACTCCCGACCGCGGCGTCCTCGACTGGTTGCTGCCCTGGCGCACCGCCAGCGATACGCAGGCTGGCGTGGCACGCACCTTTCCGAGTTTTGCCCCGTGGCTGACGCTCGATCGCATCTACGTGCGTGGCTTCCAGATCCTCGAGATGCAGGTCCCCAAGGGCCTGGCCTGGGCCCGCTGCTCGGATCACGCGCCGCTGATTGCGGAACTCGAACTCTGACGACAGGCCATTGCGGCCAGTGGTACTCTCGCCTGGCGAAAGGAGAAGCACATGCCCGACCCAAAACCCTTGCCAAGCCTTTCCCTGCAATCAGCCAGCAAGCGGGCCGGAGAATTATCCTGATCTCGATGATCTCCCGGCAAATCCTTTTCGCCCTGATGCTGCTGCTCGCGCCGCTGACGCACGCCCAGATCCCGCTCCCCGGCCTCAATTCCGGCGTGCCCAAGGCAGAGGCAGAGCTTGCGCCGGTCGACAGCGACCCGCGCAGCCGCGCCGAGACCCAACTCGCCGAAGCGCGTCGTCAACAGGAGGCGGGACAACTGCAGGAGGGCGGCACGACAGGCGTAGAGGGACTACCCATCAGCGATCGCCAACGTCTGCTCGATCGCCTCGTGCTGGCCTACAGCGAACGCCTGAAACTGCTCGAAGAACTGGAGAACCTCAAAAAATCCCCACCGGAAAAGGCCAGGCAACAGGTGCTGCTGGCCGAGTTCAGCGGCTCGCCGCCGTACTCGGCCCTGCGCGTCGATGCCCTGCGCGACGAATACGATGCCCTCCGGGAACGCCAGCAGAGTCTGGCTTCGACGGAGCGCGCGCTGGAGAAACTCAAGGTCGGTCGCATCGACGCGCAGCGGCGCGCCGGTGAAGCGGTCCGCCTGGCGGAGGACAAGCTCGCCCGCGCCAGTGCTCAGGAGGCCATCGACAAGGAGCGGCTGAGCCGGGAACTGGCTAGCCTGCGCCGGCAGTTGGCTGAAGCGGAACTGGCCAACATCGAGATTGGACTCGAAAGAATCCACATGGAGATCCAGGCTTCGCAGACGCTTGGCAGAGAAATCGAGCGTCTGCTAGCCAGGGTACTGCCCGAACAGCGCCTCGACAAGGAAGAACTGGAACAGCAGCAAGCACTGCTGCGCAAGGAGTTGAACACGCTGAACAGCGAAATCGATCGCATCGTTGCGGCCAACAGCCGCCTCGCCGCAGAACGTGAACGGCTGGTGAAAATCGTCGCAAAGGCCGGCAGCGAGGTTCCGGAAGCCCGACGGCTGCAGCTTCTCGACGCGAGACTGGAAACCGGTCGCGTCGTGCTGATCAACCTTCCCTGGCTGCAGACCATGGCCCAGGTGGGCAGCGACGCGGGGACGCAGCGTGCGGTCGCCCTGAATTCCCCGGACCCGGCCAGCCGCCAGGCGGTGATCTCGGCTTTGAGCCAGATCCGGGAGGACCTGGCCAGCCGCAGGCAGATCCTTGACGAACTGCAGCAGGCAGCACGCGTCGAGCTCAGGGAACGCGAGTCGCGTCTCGACGGCGCCACACTCGACGCCGAGGCCAAAGCGCAGGCATCGACCCTGCTCGATGTGCTGAAGGAGCGTGTCCTCGCCTACCAGCGCGTGGACCGCAGCGAAACCCGGATGCAGCTTCAACTGGAGCGCTGGCTCGACGATTTCGGCTTCCACGCCAAGACCGCCAGCCGGGACGACTGGAAACTCGGCGTCTTGCAGGTGGTGCAAACGCTGAAGCGGGTCTGGGATTTCGAGATGTTTGCCGTCGAGGATTCGACGCTCATCGACGGCAAGACGGTGACCGTCACCTACGGCGTCACCGTCGGCAAGAGCATCGGTGCGCTGATCCTGTTCCTGCTCGGCTACTGGCTGTTCTCGCTGCTCTCGCGCCACCTGCAGCGGCTGATGGTGCGTCGCTTCGGGGTCAACGAACAAATGGCCAGCGTCATGCGCCGCTGGGCGATGATTTCACTGGCGGTCGCGCTGATCATCTTCATTCTCAACCTGGCGCGCATTCCCTTGACCGTCTTCGCTTTCCTGGGCGGCGCGCTGGCGATCGGCATCGGTTTCGGTACCCAGACGATCATCAAGAACGTCATCAGCGGCATCATCATCCTCTTCGAACGCAAGATCCGCGTTGGCGACATCATCGCCCTTGGCGGCATGACCGGTCATGTCATCGCCGTCGACCTGCGGGCATCGACGGTGCGCGGCTTTGATGGCGTCGAAGCGCTGGTGCCGAATTCAAGTTTTCTCGAAAATCAGGTCGTCAACTGGACCTATTCGAACCCGCGCATCCGGCGCGAAATCAGGATCGGCGTGGCCTACGGATCGCCGGTCCGCGAGGCCTCCGAAATCATTGTCGGCTGCGCCAACGAGCACGCGCAGGTCCTGAAGGACCCGGCGCCCGAAGTATTTTTCGAGGACTTCGGTGACAACGCGCTGATGTTGTTATTGATGTTCTGGGTCGAGCTGGGGCCGCAACTGTCCGCCCGCCGGGTGGACAGTGACCTGCGCTATGCCATGGAGAAGCGTCTGGCCGCCGCTGGAATTGCGATTCCATTCCCGAAGCGCGATGTACATCTCGATTTGTCGGAGCCACTGCCGGTGCGAATCACGCACGCGGCCGCAACGCCCCCGGATTCCTCCTGCAGATCATGAATACACCGGTGTCCGGGTTTCCGTGATGTGCAATCGATCTTTTCGCTCCGGGAAAACACACCTCCAGCACGCGCATCGGTTCGCCACAATGGATTACATCCAGCGTAGAGCCGAACCGGCACTGCTTCCGCCGAAGGACGGGGCACCCCAGGTGATTGCCGCGGCACGTCCCGCTGGGCTTCCGCCCTCTGTCGCTTACCCGCAGCTCGCCTTCAGCCATGCCGGATCGGAGACCAGCCGGTTGCCCGTGCCTTGCCAGCGGACGATACGTTCATCGCGCTTGCGCTCCCAGTCGTCTACCCGGTAGGTTCTGGACCAGGCGCACATCAGTTGCCGGTCCTGGCGGCTCAGGTGCAGGTCGTAAGTCTGGTACATGTAGAGCGTGATCCGCGCCGCTCGGCCACGCACTTCTTCGCGCGGCTGCACACGCTGCATCTTGAAATCGACGACGGTCTGACAGGCGCCGTACATCGTCGTGGCTTGCCTGGTCCAGGCGCTATAGGCGAAATTGCTGCGGTCGCCATTGACCTCGCCGACCGCCGGCACCAGATTGTTGAGATCACCCTCGGCGCGCTGGAAGACCGCATCGGTGTCGGTGCAGTGCTTGCGCCCGCCTTGCTGCCAGCATTGGCGCTGGTGACCCAGCACCCAGGCGGGAACCACGTGTTCCCACTCGATGCGAGCCGCTCGTGTCGGGTTCTTGCGCGGCTGGTAGCCGCAGCTTGCGAGCTGCACGACATGCCCGACATAGTGGCAACCGCAGTAGAAGTCATCCTCCATGCCGGCAAAAATTTTGGGCAGCACCTTCTTGGCGTTGGCAAAATCGCGGTGGCCGACCGCTGTCTGGTTGTTGACCAGTCTCGACGACGCGACGGACGTCGCGGGCCGCTTCGGCGCTGACGAACTCGGGGTTTTGGCGGCTGGCGGAGTCACCTGGCTGACGTGGCAGCCGGCCAGGAGGATGACGATCCACAGGCGTCTTGAACCTTGAGCCGGTTTCACCTCGACGTCAGACTTTGCAGGATCGGCTCCAGCCTGGCCTCGTCGAGCCGACCCAGGCGGCTACCCTGCAAGCGGCCGTCCGGGCCGATCACCAGCGTGTAGGGCAGGCCCTTGACCTGCAGGCCAGGCATCTGGCTGGCGGCTGGATCGGCGACCAGTAGCGGGTAGGCTACCGGCATGGCTTTGACGAAGGTCCGCATGTTCTCCACATCGTCGATGCCAATGCCGACAAACTGCACGCCCTGCGCCGCGTACTGGCGTTGCAGGCGAGAGAAAGCCGGCATTTCCTCGACACAGGGGGCGCACCAACTGGCCCAGTAATTGACCACCAGGATCTTGCCGCGCCACTGTGCGATCACCTGCGAGTGCCCGTCGAGATCGGGTAGCGTCAGGCCCATGACCGCGTCGGCCTGCGCCTGCGCCTGCTCCGGCGATAGTTGCAGTGACGAGATCTGGCCGGGGGGAAGGCCATTGGCCGGCAAACGGTTCGGCTCGATCAGGCGATAGCCGAACCAGCCGATCGTCGCCAGCGTCGCCACCGCGGCCGCTACCGCCAGCGCCAACGGCTGTTTCATCGTTCGCTGCGCTGCGACATCGCCTTGAGACAGACGACAACGAACATCAGCCCGCCGATCACCGCGATCAGGCCACCGAGACCCATCATTCCCATGCCGACCTTCTGCGGCAAGGTCGTCAGCAACTGGTCTGCACCAGCGACCTTGCGCTGCACGCCGTACCCCCCCGACCATGCCAGACCGATTACGTGCAGCAACTGCCCGGCGCCATACACGTAGGGTTGCCAGACCGCCATGCGGCCCTCGGCGCGGCCGAAGCCGAGCATTGGCAGCAGCACATACGCGAGTCCCATGAAGGCCAGCGTCACGCCGACCGTCGAGCCGTGGTAATGCGCCGGGATGACGACGTTCACGCCCTGGATCAGGTAACCGAGCACCCCCCCGAGTGCAAACAGGGTGAAGGAAGCCAGCAGGGCGGACCTGGCAGGATTGGCCGGCAAGTCACGCAGGCGCCACAGCGACCCGGCGCCGAGCAGGAGCAGCGGCCCCATGTAGGGGTGGCCCCAGAGCATCAGCTTGGCGAACAGCTCCATGTGCGACAGCGAGCCGACTGGCACCAGCAGATAGATGGCCGGCACGGCCAGTAGTGGCAGCGCCGCGACCAGGAACAGCACCGACACCGCGCGTGCCGAAACCTGCGATGGACGGTCGAGCTGCGCCGCGATCCACAGCCAGGCGACGACCATCAGCAGCGCATGCTGGAACTGCAGGGTGTGCCCGCCCCCCCAGAACAACACCTCGTAATAGATCAACCCCTCGACCCAGGGCACCAATGCCCAGGACCAGAAAAAGGCGCCCAGTGCCAGCAAGGCCGCGACGGCACCGAGGAATGCGCCGAGGCGCAGCGGCTCGGCGAGCAAGCGCTGCGGCCAGGTGGTGATCAGGGCACGCAGCACGGTCAGACTCAAGCTGGCAGCGAAGATCCAGATCGAGGCAAAGAAGAGCGGCTGCTGGAGTACCGGGATGTAGTTGTTGAGCACCGGTTCGGCGCCGGGAAAGAACGGCGAGAAGGTCATCAGCGCCGTTGCCAGCGCCGCCAGGCCGAAACCGCTCCAGCCGAGCCACGCCAGGCTGGCGGTACCGACAGCGCACCAGATCACTGCCGCAAAAGCCATGAACCAGACCGCTACCGACAGGTCGACATGTACCACCAGCGCTGCCCGGAACAGATCCTTCAGCGGAAAGACGTCCTGAATCCCCGGCGTCCGTGAGAGGACCAGCAGTACTGCCAGCAGACCCGAACCGATCAGCGCCATCACTCCCAAGAACAACCAGGCGCGCGCCAGACGGGTAGGGGTTCCCGGAGCGATCGCCGGCATCGCCGACGCCCGCGAAGAAACGGTCAAGACGTTCGAGTCCACTGCTGCCTCGCGCGATAAAAAAAATCGATAGTATAAGGTGAGCTAGGGTGTGATTCAAAGCCCCCTGCTGCCGGCGATTGCCGCCGACAATGTATCGCTGGCCGACGTGCATCCGCATTGATCGAATACGGGTACACAAGGGGAACACGAAAGCCGGACAGGAAAAAGGCCACGTGAGAGAATGGCACAGATCAAGTTCGGCAAGATTTCCCTTCAGGGGCTTGCGCTTCCCCCCGCCGGCAAGCGGCTGACGGTCTACGATACCAAGGTGCCGAAGCTAGCCCTGCGAGTGACTCCGGCGGGAACAAAAACCTTCTATGTCGTCAAGCGGGCGGGCACAGAAATGGCTTGGGTGAAGCTGGGAGCCTTCCCTGAAATGACCGTTGAGAAGGCGCAAGCCGAAGCGGAGCGAATCCTGGGCCAGTTTGCCAGCGGGGCGAACCCGGCCGAGGCGCGGCGCACCTTCAAGGCTGAACCGACACTGACGAAGTTTTTCACCGAGTACGGCACCCGGCACGGCGAAAAACTGGTGGTGTGGCGCGACATGCAGCAGCGATTCCGGGACTACCTGCAAAAGCCGCTTGGCGACCAGAAGCTGACGAGCATCACGCGGACGATGATTGCCCGTGCGCTTTCCGAGCTTGAGAAGGCTGGCAAGGCGCCGGCGACGGTCAAGCTTGTGCGGGCGCTGGCGTCTGGCATCTTCGGCAAGGCGATTGAATGGGGCTATCTCGAATCGAACCCGGCGCAGGGCGTCAAGGTGGCGGGCCGAACGGTAAGCCGTGACTGCGCCGACTGATCCAGTCCGGGGAGTTCGCTCGCGAAATCGCAACGACCGGACGCGGGTGGGTCGAGCACGACCTGACAACCGAGTTCTCGTGCTGGCTGGCCAAGCATCAGTACCGCGACCGCTACCTCAACCGACCGGAGAGGCTCTGGGACGATACCGGCAACGTGCGTGGGCTGGACGAGTACCTCAGCAGCCGCCATCCTGGCCGCCAAGCCGAGCCTCGCACGCGACAGCTTCGAACTGGGGGACCGCCTCGAAAGCGAGTTCTCCAGCCGCGGCGACATTGACCAGGACGACTTCCTCCGTTTCTTCCGCGAAGCCATCTGCCAGGGCGGCGAGGCGCCGGTTTTCCTGCTGGTGCTCGACGAACTGATCGACAAGGATCGCCTGCTGATGCGCGTGGCCATGGGCGGTTGCCAGGAGTATCGCCTGCAGACCAGGGAGAGTGCCGACTGGTTCGTCTACCAGCGCGCGGAGGAAGACGCCCTGCGCAGCGAGCCGGCCGCGTTCGAGAGCAGGATCCGGGAGCAGTTGATCCAGTTGGCCGGCGAACAGATCCGCAAGCTCGCCATTGCGCAGGGGGCCAGTCGCGAAATTCGTCGTCTCAAGGCCCATACCGACTCGGTCACGGCGCCCAAGGCGGAAAGCGACGTCCCGGTCTGGCTGCGCTCGGATCTCGACGGCACCCAGGCCAGGGAAGTACTGGCCGACGCCGCGCGCGCCGGAATCAACTCCGCGATCGTCTTCGCGCACGTCGCGCTGCCGCGCAAGGATGAGCTGGTGCGGGCGGTGATCACTCAGGCCGCCGCCGAAAGGACGCTGGGCCACTTTGGCGAGCCGCAAACCCCCGAAGGCCAGGAAGCCCGCAACGCACTGAGCAAGCAGAAAGCCGACGCCGACCAGCGCGCAGGAACACTGCTCAGGGAAGCGCTCGAACAGGCGCAGGTGTCCAGGGCGGCGGCCAGATCGTGGAGCCGAGCGTGCAGCCGGTCACGCTACCCCGCCGCCTCCTGCGTTCGGAAGCGGATCTCGAGGCGTGGCTGGCGGAGGTGCGCAGCGCCGTCCTGGCGAAGCTCTCCAATGGCCCGGTGCAGTTGTAGAGTTTTGTCTTGCAACGCAACAAGTCATTTACTTTAATTGCTCCATGCTGCAATATCATGGAAATTTGTTTGCATCAGGACGCAACTCCATGGGACCAAACGTCACCGCCAATTTTTCCGCGAATTTTTCCGAACTCCAGCTTCGCCAACTCGACGCCGCACTCGACCGCTGGCGCAGCGCCGACCTGCCGGCCCGCCCGCCCTCCGGCTGGCTCAAGGCCATCCGGCAAGCGCTGGGCATGCCGGCAACCCACCTCGCCCGCCGCCTGGGGGTGACCCCCTCGCCGCTCACCCGGCGGGAGCTCCCGGAAGCCG
>RRZT012351844.1_pt1 | contig 12438 bp, 12 predicted proteins | sample 2165551 | NCBI WGS metagenome assembly RRZT01 (sample SAMN10456910, study PRJNA506462) | wastewater metagenome | biome: wastewater; feature: sludge; material: wastewater sludge; isolation source: wastewater sludge with Escherichia coli K12::gfp cells carrying plasmid... | place: USA: Moscow, Idaho... | reverse complement strand
GATGCTACTAGAGTTCTGGAAACTATTCAGCGGCAAAACAGTAACCTGAGATTTGAAATGACTAAGAAAGGAGGCCTACGTGTTCGCTTTACAGAAGTCGACAAGTAAAACTACCAGCCGACAACAGATTGCCATCAAGGGCGTAAGGGATAATATCCTGATGCTCCCGAATGATCAGTACCGGGCAATACTGAGCGTTTCTTCACTGAACTTTGAGCTTAAGAGTGAAGAAGAACAAGATGCGATTATCGACACCTATGAGAGCTTCTTAAACTCAGTTGGCTCGAATTTGCAGATCCTGATTCGTACCCGTGAGATCGACATGGATAAATATTTGGAGGATCTAACCGAACGGTTAGATGGCGAAGCGGAGCCAGTCTACCGCAAACAACTTAAAAACTACGATGAGTTTATTCGTTCACTCATAACGACTAATAAGATTCTGACGCGTCATTTCTATTTAGTAATACCATACGGGGCGAGTAAAAAAGCAGACTTTGAACTCATCAAAGAACAACTGAGTCTAAAAGTAGATATCGTGTCTAAAGGCATGACAAGACTTGGCATGCACACCAAACAACTTAGTAGCCTAGAGGTACTCGATCTCTTCTATAGCTTCTACAACCCTGCTCAGGCAAAAATTCAACCACTGACTGAACAAGCTCTGCAGCTGATCCACACTGCCTTGGTAGAGAAAGGAGATGAATAATGAACGCAGTACTAGAAAAAATACAGCATCGTAAGAAGCTTCGAGAGGAAAAACAAAAAGAACTAAGCCTGACGTTTGGAGAACAGGATGCCGTTGATGTACTGAGCTATGCCGGACTTGAGGAGGACACAGACCACCTTCTTATTGACGGTGTATATATTCGTACACTGTATATTTCTGGGTATCCGTTTGTAGCAAGTTCTGGTTGGCTCGATAGTCTAATCAACTTCAATCATGACACAGATATTAGCTACCATCTTCACGAAGTTAATGCCCTGCACGCTCTACCCAAACTACATCGTAAAATTACCGAGCTAGAGTCTACTCGCCGGGCGATGATGAAAGCTGGCAAGATCGTCGGCTCCGAGGTGACTGATCCGCTTGAATCTGCCATTGAGCTGCGAGACAAGATTCAACGTGGCCAAGAGAAGCTGTTTCAGATGTCCATCTATATTGCTATTCGAGCGGATAGCTTAGAGGGACTTAATAAAACAACCAAGCTGCTTGAAGCCACAATGTCAGCACGACTATTTTACTCCAAAGTTGCCCGTTACCAGCAACTTGAAGCATTGCAATCTATCTTGCCGAGAGGAGAAGACCAATTAGCACAGAAGCGGAACCTGGACAGTAGTTCAGCCGCGCTTACGTTCCCATTCATGAGCTCAGAGCTGGTACAAGAGTCTGGTATTTTGTACGGCGTAAACAAGTCCAACAACTCCTTAGTAATACTAGATCGCTTTAGTCTCCACAACGCTAACTCAATTGTCTTCGCGCAAAGTGGTTCAGGTAAAAGCTATACGACAAAAGTAGAAATATTACGCCAGCTCATGCAAGGTACCAAGGTACTCGTCATCGACCCAGAACGTGAGTACAAACGACTGAGCGAAACAGTTGGTGGCACCTATATTAAACTCTCAGCCAAAAGCAAAGAGAAGATTAATCCCTTCGATCTTGCTACCACCTTTCATACTAAAGGTGATCTTGCAGAGCACGTCCAAGACCTAACGGCCGTTATAGACCTTATGGCTGAAGGACTAGATAAGCGCGAAAAAGCCGCAGTAGATAAAGCGATCTTGAAGGTCTATAAGAAAGCCAAGAAAGAACAGCCGCTACTTGAAGATCTCTATGCAGAGCTTCACAGCCTGGGACAACTTCAACTTTGTGAGCGACTAGAAAAATACATTAGTGGCTCAAGTTCTGAGATTTTCAATTCTCACACTAATATTCAACTAGATAACCGTTTAGTAATTTTCGACATCAAAGATATGCCCGCCAATCTGCGGCCAATCATGATGCTGATCATTTCGAACTTCATTCAGAATCAGGTGAAAGCAAAGCCTGAAAAACGAATGCTAGTAATTGATGAGGGCTGGCTTCTTCTTCAACACGAACAAAGTGCACGCTTTATTGCCGGCTTAGTTCGTCGGGCCAGAAAGTATTACCTCGGTGTTTCGTTCATCTCCCAGCAAGCCGACGATTTCCTAAAAAGTGACTATGGTCGCGCAATCGCATCGCAGTCAGCTCTGCGTATCCTCATGCGCCAAGACACAACGACGATTAAAACCGTAGTCAGCGAGTTTAGTTTATCTGAGTATGAACAACAGTTCCTACTTACTTGTGAACGTGGTGACGCGCTGATCATTGCTGATCAGAATCACGTTGCAGTTAAGGTTGTGGCTTCAGATAAAGAACATCCGCTCATAACTACTGATCCAACGGAGTTGTACGCATGAATGGAGGCCTGCTCGCACTGAATGTGGTGACGGGCGGGAATCTCAAGAAACAAGCAGCGTTAGTGCTCGCTACAATGGCCATTATTGTTGCCCTGCCATTTGCGGCCGTCTTTTCCATGGGCGAAAGCGTTGTATCGTTTTTGTCGGGCGTACCAAGCCTTGCAGCAGCTGAGTCACAAGGGTTCTATACTGGTGGGCCAGTTGAGGGCGATACCTATGCTTGGGGCAACTGTACATACTGGGCATTTGCTATGCGACTATGGGCGGGCTACCCGATACCAACCAGTTGGGGTAATGCCAACACTTGGGACGACCGAGCGATTCGTGATGGTTACATTGTAAATCATACGCCTGAAGTCGGTGCAGTATTTCAGACCGATAACGGTGAATGGGGGCATGTCGCGTACGTGGCTAGCGTAAATAATCAGTCTGGCGAATGGGCAATCTCTGAGATGAATTTTCTAGGGCTTAATATTCTAAGCAGACGAACATTCTCGGCAGACGCAGCCTCGTCGTATACCTTCATTCACGGCAAGAAAGGAGCAGCTTCGTGGAGCCCACTACCTATCTCGCTACCGTAGCTTACTATGCAGTTCAAGTAGCATTACTGCTCGCTGTGATAGCGCTTGCGTATTGTCTCGTCCAACTCATTACAATGATAATCAATCGTCTTTACTTGCATCGTCGCACCATGGTATGGCTAGAACTAACGCCGCCGGCGTCTATATCTAAAACGCCTGAATCAACTACGCAGTTATTCTCGGTCATACATGGGTTTAGAAGCGCGAGAACGCTCAAAGAAAAATTACTTCGCAGAACACCTGCACTATCTTTTGAGATTGTTTCAACCAAACAAGAAGGTATCCGGTTCCTGGTGCAAGTTGAGGCGCGCAGTGCAAACTCACTACAAAAAGTAATTGCTGCATATATTCCAGAAGCAAAGACAAAGATAGTGGAGCATGCCGCAGACAATCCAGATCTTATTAATGAGTTTACGCTGGAACACCACTTTGTCTTGCCACTTGCACTAAGCAAAGCGTTTGAGCAACATGATCCTTTGTCATACATTACTGCCGCCATGACTAAACTCGAAGATAATGAACGTCTTTCCATGCAACTTATTGTCCAGCCAATAAAGCTTGTTGAAGCGAGCAGACTTTCTCGTAGAATCTTGGGCAACGAAGATATTTTAAGGCGTGTATCTCACGGCAAGCTATCTCCACTCGCTAAAGTTAGTGAATTGTTTTCAGGTGTAGTGCTAGGTGCAACCGAAACGATTGGTGAAGTATACAATGGCTCAACCTCTAGTTATTACCAGAATAAGTCTGCAAAAGATGCCACCCTCCAGGCGCAAGTTCAAAAACGACAACGTCCTGCCAGAACTCTTAGTGCGTTTGAGCTTGAGCTCATGGAGTCTATGCATCAGAAAGTTTCTCAGCCCTTATTTCAGGTTGACTTGCGACTACTTGCTAACAGTCCTCACTCCAAAGAGCAACTTGCCACCCTCCGATCGGCGCTTGATGGCTATTCTGTCCCACAGTACCAGGCGTTACGTGTTAAGGCACGATTGCCACTCATGCAAACCTACCGTACGCGACTTGCAGCCCTGCGGCTACCAAATCTAACCAGAAAACAGTCCTTAGTCCTGTCTGCTAGCGAGGTGTCGAGCCTGTTCCATTTTCCAGCCAGCCACATTAGTAAGACTGATAATCTTATTACTTCACTTAGTCGCACCCTCCCAGCTCCGGTATCGCTCAAGACCGGCAAGAAGTTATCGCTCTACATCGGCGAGAATCATCACCATGGGATCACAACACCGATCGGACTTACTGAAGCTGAACGGCAACGCCACATGTATATAGTTGGTGGCACGGGTAATGGTAAGACTACCTTGTTGCTCTACAGTATTCTGCAAGACATCAACAACGGCGAAGGCATTGCCGTGATAGATCCACACGGGGACTTGGCCGAGACGATCTTGCATCACATTCCGAAAGAACGGATGGATGACGTCATCTATATGAATCCTGATGATCTGACATACCCAATCGGTGTGAACCTTCTTAATCTCACACCGGGGCTTGAGGGCGATGACCTTCTGCGCGAGAAGGACCTCATTACTGAATCAACGATCTCAGTGCTTCGTAAGATATTCTCGGAAGATGATTCGGGTGGTCACCGTATTGAATACGTACTTCGTAATACCATTCAGACCGCACTCACGATGGAGAATCCTAATTTGTTCACCATCTTCCGACTTCTCAACGATAACAAGTATCGTCGAGAGATAGTAAAAAAACTCGATGACGTTGACCTAGCAAACTTTTGGAAGAACGAGCTTGGTAAGGCTGGTGAGTTTCAGAAAGTTAAGATGGTGGCTGGTATTACTGCCAAGATTGGTCGTTTCCTGTTTTCAGCATCCGCCAAACGAATACTAGAACAAGATAAGTCCACAATTGATTTCGGTGATATCCTAGATTCCGGCAAAATCTTGATATGCAATTTCTCGAAGGGTAATTTAGGTGAGGATACTTCAGCATTGTTCGGTACAACTATCCTTGCCAAGCTTCAGGTGGCTTCACTAAGGCGTTCACGACTCAAGCAAACTGATCGTCGGCCGTTCTATCTTTATGTTGATGAGTTCCAGAACTTCGCCACGATGAGCTTTGTACAGATGCTCAGTGAAGCTCGTAAGTATAAGTTATTCCTTATTATGGCCGAGCAATCTACAAGCCAGCAGGATCAACAACGGCTTGTAGATATTATATTGGCTAACGTCGGAACCGTTATCTGCTTCCGATCAGGTAGCCCAGCAGATGAACGGTATGTATTGCCACTATTTTATCCATACATCGAACAGGGTGAGATCGCTAACTTGCCAGCCTACAATTTCTATATGCGTATAGCGGCTATTAAAGCGCAGGAACCACTGTCTGGTGAGACAGTGGTGATACATGAACCAGAAGATAACGCTGCGTTTAAAGCAGTCGTGCAGTCGTCACGAAAGAAGTACGCAAAAATGGTCGTTCCAAAAGCTGAAACTAAAAGTACCAGTGCCGTTTCTGCCCCTAAAAAAGTGAATAGCAAAAAACAACGTATTTCAAACCATAGGGTACGAGACAGGGATAAGAAGCCTAGTTAGACGAAGTTTCTTTAAGCTCTCGCATGATCTGATTAGCCTGCTCTTCGCACAAGTCTGCAAAGTCTTGCCATGTATCAGCAAGTTGATGCAGTACCTCAGCCAGTGTTGGATCTTGATTATTGTTGCTCATATATCGAGTGTAGCAACCAAATATTAAAAAATTCTTAAATATATCGAGATTTTTCGAAAAAAGTAAAAAACTAATATAGCCCGGCAGGTTGTCTAGTCTTCCTTAATGGCTGTTCTATTAAACATTACATTCAGCAGAAGGGGTCCCCACATACGACATGATGGAATTTCTGCATCGGCATCGTGACAGTAACTGGTTACTTTTTCACAAATTTAAAAACAAGCTTGTACAGCTTAAGTATAAACTCCGTTAACGGTTCTAGATTCTTAGGACTAATTCCCAGCTCCTCACAAAGCGCCATTGCCATATACTCGCTCATTTTGCTCGGGATAACACCAAATCTGTTAATGGCTCTTCCGACAGCTTCATCGGCATTTTCTTTTCCGTTTTCTTCTATATATTTATCGGCCATACCTAAGCGAATTCGATCAACGTAAGTGAGCCTAAACCTACCTTTTGGAGTTGTTCCGTCTAGGCCATTTGTCGCTGACTTAGAAACTGCATCATTGTAGGGCTTCATATTCTCCCAGCTATCGCCAAGAAACCGTTCATGCAGATATTTTTTCATAAATACGCTCTGCTCTATGGCAGAATTGATGTTTTTTACAGCACAGGCAGTCGCAAACAGTTCTAGAGACATACACCTAACCTCATCTTCTATGCTAACTACATCTATAGAGGGGTCATTACTTTCGGGTAGGATCTTAAGTACTTTTTGTGCAAGCAATTCTATATTCTTATCGTTAGCAAACGAGTTCACGAAATCGATTGTTTTTTGTTGAACGTCAGGTTTCTTCTTAAACATAGCTTTTCTCTCCGTAGACATAATACATCAGTAGGCTGTTTATACACACCCTTACTTTACGTAGGTCTCTAAGTATACATCCCGAACTCATCGTGCAAGGTAGTACAAGTCTCCACCTTGCACGATGAGCCTCCTTGGGATGTTAAGCAACCTCGTAACATAAAGTAAGGAGGGTAAGATCGTGGACACTATATTATCAACATACAACGGGTGGAGTAACCGTGAGACGTGGTTAGCAAATCTTTGGCTCACCAATGAGGAATCGTTATACTCACAACTCCGAGCAGCAAAGCGTCGTGAAGAACATGAGGCACTGCAAGCAGAGTGGCTTGCTGAACGCGTGTACGAACAACTCGACTGGTACCTAGAAGATGAAGAAGCTTCACTCTGGGTTGATATGCTGCGCACTTCATTCAGTCGAGTAGATTGGGGTGAAGTAATAGCTAACAACTAGCTATTCGTCCTGAGTATGACGTTAAACTGCTCAAAGTAAATCAGTGCCACCAAGGAAGCTATCCAGCCCAATAGCTGATATATCAACATCATCTATACCAGTAGACTCGAATACCGACTTGGCGTATTCAAGAAATGTTTTTGCCTGTCGATCATTAGCCATAATAAATAGTAATGCTGGATAATCGCCGTCCGGCCAGCCTTCATCATCATAATGTTCTAGCAGTTTATTGAAACGCTTTCGGACTAAGAACGGCTGACTGTCGTGATTAATTTCAATAAAGAACTCATTAGGCTTTGTGTCGCTCGGCTCTTGTCGGCGCAAGTAGAGGTGAGGACGAGGCAGCGGAAAGTCGCTATCTCCAGCAATTTCAGTTGAGCTATAAATATAAAACTCATCAGGGTGTGCTCGTTTGATGCGGTTTGCCACCTCAAAGGTTACTAAACAGTGCTGTGTGAAGCTTTCCGACTTCTGGTTATACATCGCGTGCAGTGCCTTCTTTGATAAATCAGTATTCTTAGTTAAGTATGTAATGCCTTTAGGAGCGAGACTATAACGAGCGCCTTTGCGATCAATCCGGAATGAATTGTCATACTGTTTGTTTAAGTACTTTTGATCAACTAGGTCTTGCAACATTCGGTTTAGACTGTTTTTGTTTACACCACGATACGTAGCGAGTAGTGATGAAGTTACAACGCGGAATTTGAATATGATCTTTAATGTATGAAGCTGTTTGCTACTCAGCTTTTCTGAGACTGATTGTCTTGCCATGAGCCACCTACACTTTCTTTCTCTCACCTATATATACTATATATAAGAGGATGAGTAAATGAGTATAACTTATATCTGTTAAATGTTTGTAATTAAGGCGTTATGCACGACGCCTTTTACTAAAGGATAAAATTATACATAAAACCCTTGCAACTATCCGTGCTCGGATAGTATACTAGTAGTGTAAGGATAACAAGTATGTCCAAAGAGGGTATGGTCGGAACACTATCTAAGGAAACTATTGAGGCACTACGCCTTATCCTTGAGCGTGAGCAATCAAGAGAGATTAGTGAAGCAGAAGCGCGTGAGATTGGCGAGTCCCTAGTGACGTTTTATGAACTACTAGGGCAGCAAGGTAAGGCGAATGATGAGCAATGCGAATAAGGCCGTAATCATTGCGCGGGTCTCTAGTAAGCGCCAAGAAGATGAAGGATACTCACTTCCGGCACAAAAGCGCCTGCTTACTAGTTATGCGGTAGATAAGGGCTTAAAACCTCTTAAGAGCTATGAGATCGCTGAGTCTGCATCAAAGAACGAGCAGCGTCGGATATTTAAAGAAGCCATGAAGTTTATTGAAGACAATGACGTAAAGCATCTAATTGTTGAGAAGGTTGACCGGCATGTACGCAATCTCCATGACGCCGTTGAAACAAATGACTGGTTAATGGCGGATGAGGCGAAACGTGTCCACTTCGTGAAAGACTCACTGGTAATGCATAAAAACTCACGATCTCAAGAATGGCTTAACTGGGGCATTCGGGTAGTTATGGCCAAGAACTACATCGATAACCTACGAGAGGAAGCCATGAAAGGGTGGGCCGAAAAACTGGCACAAGGCTGGTTACCTGGCGTGCCACCCCCTGGGTATATGACGGTTACGCAAGACGGGAAACGGATACACATACCAAACCCTGATACGTCCGGGCTTATTCGTAAGGCTTTTGAGCTATATCTTGAGCCTAGCCAATCCATTGCTACGGTCGCGCAAGAAATGGCACGCATGGGTATCCGAACCCGCAAGGGTCATCCGTACTACAAAAGCCAGGTACAACGTATTTTAACCAACCCTTTCTATATTGGGATCAATCGTCACAATGGCAAGGACTACCCGGGTGTTCAAGAGACGTTCATATCAAAAGAACTATTCGATAACATACAGCGAAAGATGCGCCGTAAAATTCCTACGCGCTACAGAAAACACAACCCGGTATTCAAGAACCTTATAAGTTGCACCACATGCAACGGCTTGGTGACGTGGCAACTTCAAAAAGGCCGCTACTATGGCGCCTGTCAGCGCAAGAGCCCGCAGTGCAAGAATGCCAAGTTCTTGCGAGAGGATGCTATCGAAGAAGAGGTGGCGCGAATGCTGCAAAATCTTGTAAGCCCGTCGCCCGAAGTAATTGAATGGGTCGCTGATGCCATGCGCAATAAGCACCATGCCACAATCGAAGACAATACGAAGCTTATTGCGTCTATCGAGGCTCAGCTAGAGCGAATTAAACGCATGGATGGCAACTTGTACGATGACAAGCTCGCAGGAGAGATCAGCGAAGAACGTTACCGAGAAAAGCACCAGGAGCTTACTCGCAGCCGGCTGGAGCTTGAGGAGCAACTAGATAAAGTAGATAGGAATCTATCGGTTATCTTAGACAAAAAGCTAGTCTTACTCGAATTGTCGCAGAAAGCAGCCGAAATCTACGCCCACAGGACGCCAGAACAGAAACGGACGATAATAACCAAACTTTTCAGAAAACTAGAGTATACCGAGGGTTCCGTATCTGTTATGTACACGAATTTTAGCCGGGCAATCGCCCAAAATGTTAAATTAACCCGTACTTTAATAGGAGGTACAAAATGAGTAATCGAACTAACAAAAAATCACCCGACAACAGGGGTGAAATCAAAGAAAAGGATCTAGAAATGTCTTTGCGTTCTATTTGGCTGGGGATGAGGGATTCGAACCCCCGATCGCGGAACCAGAATCCGCTGCCTTACCACTTGGCCAATCCCCATCGCCCTGCATGAGACAAACCTACGGTTTTTCTCATCGCTCGTCAGCTAAGCTGACCCTAAAGGGCAAGCTCGCTGCTCTTTTCCCTTTAACTACAATGTTAATGCAAGCGTTTCCTCTTAAATTCGTGAAAGGTCTCACGAATTTGCGGAACATCTAAATGCAGATAACGGAGGTAATTGTAGCAAAGTAACTAACTAAATACTAGATTAGATAAATAGTTTAGTCCTGGTTCAGGGTTTCGCTGATGCGCAGTAACTCGTTGTATTTTGCTAAGCGCTCGCTACGACTGAATGAACCGGTTTTTATGTATGGCGCGCCTAAGCCTACCGCTAGGTGGGCAATTGTGGTGTCTTCTGTTTCGCCTGAACGGTGCGAAATTACTGTTTTGAAACCGGATTCTTGGGCCATCTGCACGGCTTGAATTGTCTCTGTTAGTGTTCCAATCTGGTTGGGTTTTATCAGCACGGCGTTGCATGAATTATTATCAATTGCTTGCTGTATGTATTTTGTATTTGTTACTAGCAAGTCGTCACCAACCAACATTTTTTTATCACCGAGAGCTACCTTGAGCTTTGCCCAGTTATCCCAATCATTTTCGTCCAATCCATCTTCAATAGAAACAATTGGAAATTTGTTCACGAGCTCTTCATAGTATTTAATCATCTCAGCAGAGCTGAGTTGTCGGTTTTCTGTCGCCAGATTGTACTTACCGTCTTCAAAAAATTCGCTAGCAGCGACATCCAGGGCGATACTGATATCTTGACCCGGTGTATAGCCGGCCTCTGTGATTGCCTGAATTATTAGCTCTAGAGCCTGACGATTACTATCCAAGTGCGGTGCATAACCACCCTCATCACCAACAGTTGTTGACTGATTGTTTTTTGTTAAAATCGCCCCAAGTGCGTGGAAAACTTCGCTACACATTTGCAGCGCAGATGAAAAGTCTTTTGCGCCGTTAGGCACAATCATAAATTCCTGAAAATCAGTTGAACCCTTAGCATGTTTTCCGCCGTTAATTATATTGCACATTGGCGTAGGTAATGCCCGCTTAGAGTTGCCAGAAATATCAGCAAAATGTTGGTAGAGTGGAACGTTTCTGCTCCTGGCAGCAGCATGTGCGCAGGCGAGGGAAACTGCCAGCATGGCATTTGCCCCAAGCCCGGACTTCTTCTCTGTGCCATCTAAATCGTTCATGGCTTCGTCGATCGATGTTTGATCGCTAGCATCCATGCCTATGACAACTGGCTCAATCCGGTCTTTAATATTTGATAAGGCCTTGTTGACGCCTTTTCCGGAAAAAGCTTTTTCTCTGTCGCGTAGTTCTAGTGCTTCGCGCTCGCCAGTAGACGCACCAGATGGTACAGCGGCTCGCCCCAATGTTCCGTCGTCCAGAATAACGTCGGCCTCAACAGTCGGGTAGCCCCGTGAGTCATAAATTTGCCTAGCAATTATTTGTTTGATTATCATTCAATTATAATAGCAGTAAATTTACGATTATGGCATAATTGAGCTAATGGCTAAAATTTGTATTTACCACGCTAGCGACCAGGATAGGGAAGACTTTGCAGTCTTGTCGAAAGATCATGAAGTAAAGTTTTTTGATGGAATATTGACAGCCGAAAATGTTGAAGCAGATGCCGAGATTATATCGATTTTTGTTGGGTGTGCTGCAGATGAGTCTTTGATAAAATTGATGCCTAACCTCAAGTTCATTGCTTGTCGGTCGACTGGGTATAACAATGTTGATTTATCAGCGACGAAAAAAAACAACATTTTCGTATCTAATGTTCCAACTTATGGAGAGCACACGGTCGCGGAATATACCATAGGACTGATGCTAGCGCTGTCGAGGAAACTTTTAGACGCTGTTGAGCAAGCACGTGTTGGTGAAATTAACGCTAATCTTGTTCATGGACATGACCTGAATGGAAAAACTTTGGGGGTGATAGGTTTAGGTAAAATTGGCCTGAACGTTGCAAGGCTGAGTAAGGCATTTGGAATGAAGATTTTAGCCTACGACCCTTTCCCAGATGAAAAAAATGCCAAAGACATCGGGCTAGATTTCGTGCCGTTAGAAAAGTTATTAGCAACAGCAGATATAGTTAGTTTGCATGCCCCACTAACAAGTAATAACCGTCACATGATCGGAAAAGAAGAATTGGCATCAATGAAGCGTGGCACAAAACTAATTAACACTTCTAGGGGCGAATTAGTGGATACTCTGGCACTAGTTGATGCACTTCAGACTGGACATTTGGCCGGAGCTGCGATAGACGTTATAGAGGACGAATCGTTGATGGATGTAGATGAGGAAGAAATGTTGCTGAGAAAGGGCCGAGCACCAAAGCGTACTCTAGAGAATGCTATGGCTATTGATGTCTTGGTCAAGATGATGCATAACGTCATCATCACTAGCCACAATGCATATAACACTATCGAAGCCCTTCAGAGGATTAATAACACTACGGTAGAAAATATACTGGCTTATTTATCTGGTAAACCCCAGAATGTGGTTACAAAATGAGTAAAGCAGGCCAGTTGATTGTAGCGAGGCACGGTGAGTCCGAATGGAATGCCCTAGGCAAATGGACGGGCACAACAGATGTGCACCTAACCGCAAAAGGCTACCACGAAGCCGCATTGCTGGGCTACAAAATAAATGATATCCCAATAGATATGT
>RRZT010618874.1_pt1 | contig 12445 bp, 7 predicted proteins | sample 2165551 | NCBI WGS metagenome assembly RRZT01 (sample SAMN10456910, study PRJNA506462) | wastewater metagenome | biome: wastewater; feature: sludge; material: wastewater sludge; isolation source: wastewater sludge with Escherichia coli K12::gfp cells carrying plasmid... | place: USA: Moscow, Idaho ... | reverse complement strand
TGACCTAGACGAACAGAGGTTGTATGACAAAGGTGGTTATGTATACATAAAAAACAACAAAGGATTGAAAGATATTGTTGTTGGCACAATAGATTATGAAACGGGTGTGGTATCTATAAAAACCAATATCTTAGAGGGTGACGAATTGTCAATCACTGTAAACACAGAATCATCAAACATCAATTCAAAAAACAACGTTTTGCTACATTTTGGAAAAATATCTATTGGGAAAGGTTAATATATTATGACACAATCAGTAGTAAAAAGAGGTTGTGACAAATACGGAATGTGTAACACAGTAGGCAACACGAACAACGGTTCAAATGTTGAATCGTTGTTTGATAAAACTGTCACATACTCTGTTAAACACATTCATCACTCAGTACCTCAACAAATGGCCACATTTCTGAATCTGGATTATAACAGATTGGTAGAATTTTTGAAGTGCTACTGGAAATGGGCCGAAAGCAACGGAAAACCTTATCATCATATAAAAACACATCTAGATAATCTACACATGGATAACATGTTGTATGAATACATACATCTAATGAAAGACGAATATTTGTTCGGTTTTCCTGATACAAAATCATTATATAAAGTAGCTGATATTTTAATCAGAAATTCAAAAGACATTCATTCGTCTGCTGGTACAATTGATTATATTCGATTCATTCATAATTTGACCACATCAAATGATAATAGCGGAAAATATGTCTCATCATCATTGATTGACACCAATTTTCCTTCACAAGACATGTTTAGAACATCGGACGGAAAATGGGTCAAGAACAAAAATGTTCTGTACATCTCAAACACAACTGGCGTTGACAAAGATTCAATAAAATATAAAAAATTGATCCAAAGTGGTGTGTCCGCAACAATTGTTGATGTGGAACATTTTACTACTTCAAACTTTAATGGATTTAAACTGATATTAGAAGATGTTAAAGGAACTCTCGATTTCAACAAACCAACAAACCTCAAGGAATATGTTTATCCTATAACAAACGTTGTCATTCAAAACGGTGGTTCAGGTTTCAATATTTCTAACACATTCGTTGGCACAGAACAAGATTTTACTGTTGAGAGAGAATGTTTTGAGCACGGCATTCTAAATATTGGATTTTCTGGAAATTACAATGTTGTTACAACAAAACTGAAAGATTCTATCATTGCAACGACTCAAGAAAAACACATATTGAAAGGTCAATTCAACAAAGGGACAATATATACAATAACACTAAAATCAAACACATCAAATTTGTATGTTTCAAGAACATCTGATAAACGTGAGTTGTTGTCATTGGAATTTGATGAATATAATCCAACAATAGGTCAGACAACATTTACATCATCAAACAAATCAGCAACAGTACAAACAACATTAGAGCCATTCAAAAAAATTGATTCATATTTCAAAAACACAGACGGATTCTTGTCTGATAGACCAGTATTACAAGATTCAAACTACTATCAGGATTATTCATATGAAGTGACAATAATTGTTGATGATAATAACTCGCCAGATATTGAATACTCTAGTATTGGTGTTCCTATCGGAATGGTTCGATTCAAAAATGTGAAAAGTGTTGCTGTTGGTTGTATGATGAACAACGCGAAAGAAAAATATTTTTATGGTAAGTAGGTGATGATAATGCGAGACATATCAATAACAAACAACATGATAACATCGTTACGTTCCATCGAATCAAAAGATGAGTTGGTAAACGAACTTGTTAATATTCTGTCACTGTCATTAGCAAGACAACACGAGACCAAAGGACGAGATACAAAAAACCTAGAAGAACTAAAACAGGTTCATAAGATGATTCAAGAAAACGATTTGAATCTGGGTCAATACCAACAAAAATTGTTGACACATTATGCTAAAAGTGTTGAGGCTATTGAAAGTGTCATTGAAAGAGCAAGTGATAAAGACTCATCTATATTAGAACGAGCTTATAACAATATTGTTGATTCAGTTCCCGCATTGAAAGATATTACGTCTGCTTTGATGCGAGAAAATCCTCTAATTGGCCAAACTTGGAAAATTGCTGCCGGAACATTCAAATTTGCAAAAGACAGAATATCAAAAATCAAGGAAAAAAAGAGCAAAGAAAAATCTGCTATTGATATTATTGACAGTCAACAAAAAACCATCAAAGAAATTTCAGAAAACATCGAAGATTTAAAAGATGATGCTGTTGAATCTGATAAAATCGATTTGAGTGAACTAGAAGTATTGTCAGACATCGCTGTTGATATCTACAAAATCAAACATAATACCCAGCATCTGGACGAACTAGAAAACATTATTCCCAATAGTGTTCCACATCAAAAGGATGATGTTGACAGCAATATTGAAAGAATTACAGATGTTGAGAACAACAATGTCATCCTAACATCGGAAGATGTTGTTATTGAAAAACTTGATGATATTGACGAACATATTACAGACGGTATCAAAAATGTTCTGAAATTCTTAGATGATGGTGATAAGAGAAAAGAAAAGAATTCAATTCTGAGAAGAATGCGTGACACCAAAACAACTATTGACACCAATATAGCGTCTAAACTGTCACAGAATGGTGGTTCGCAAAATGGTGACAAACACGGTGGCATAGGGAATTTGTTGGGTGGTCTGAAAAATGCTCTGAGATTCATAAAACCTATGCTTGCGCTGTTGACAAGCACTGTTTTAGCTAAGTTTGTGTTTGGATTCAAATCATTGTTTGGATTCATTGGAAAGATAGGATCCGTTTTTGGTAAACTAGCACCAATATTTCCAAAGATCTTGGGTCGGGCATCTGTAATTGGTACCGCAATATTTGCTATTTACGATTTTGTCAACGGTATTATTGATTCATTCAGCATATTCGAGGATAATGATAATGTAGCCATTCATGAAAGATTGATTTATGCTTTAGGCTATGTTGCCAGTGGTTTCATCAAACTAATAAACGATGTCTTGGATATATTCGGACTGGGATTCTTGGATTCCGAAACAACTCAAGAAGACATTGCTAAAGAATTGTTTAAATTCAGAGAAAGTTTGCTTAACTCAATTAAAGCAAGTATAAACTCACTATTAGATTGGTTGTCGGATCTGTTGCCCGATTGGTTGGTTCCTGATTTTAGATTTGACACCAGCATCAAAAAGTTCAAATCTGATAAAGATCAACCAAACAATGATGTGGTCAGAAAAATCGGTGGTACCGAATATAAAACTGATTCAAAAATATTCAATAGTGTCACAGACACAGGAAGCTCTGTCATCAATGAAACTACAAAATTCTTTTCTGATGTTATTGACAGCGTTATTATGCCTAAAGAAAGTTCTGTGTCACTTAAATACAACCAACAGGTTAAACTAAAAGAAGCAGAATTGGAGCAGATCAATAGAACCAACAACAACAAACAAGTTATCAATTCAGGAAATTCTAATGTTACCAATGTCAACAATGCACAGCATATCCATAATGGTGGAAAAAACACATGGAATCCAGACAAAGGATTTGTGACAGCATTCTGAAAGAGAAAACCCTTTGACACACATGGGTGTCAAAGGGTTTTTTGTTTCATGTTTTTGGTCTGAATTGGTCTTTTTTATTGACAAATCTGTCAGAATAATCACGTTGGACAACATTGTTGTCACCGTATTTTCCCGTTTCTTCTTGAGGATTTTTGATGATAATGTCGTCAAGTTTTCCGATATATTGATCTGTTAGCAAGTCATCATCATTGTGATTTGATATGTCGTTGCTAATTTCTTCATGCGAATATTTGAAGTTTTCGACCTTCAGTTTAAACACAACAGATGATGATTGAGGAAAAAAGGTTGCTTCGGTTTCGACATATTTTATTTCAAACAACATCTTTGAATACGGCATAAACAAAACGTCACCAGCTCTCGGTTTCACCAAATCAGGAAATTCTTCTTCAAATCTTTCTTTGTTGACAACAAACGTTCCTTGTGCTTCCCAAAGATTGCCAAACAAAGATTTCATTTCGCCTTGACCTTCAAATCCCTGAGTGTTTTCACAATACATCTCAATTGGTTTTGAATTCTTGAATTTCTTTTCCCTATCCTCGCCAAGTATATCATCAAAATCAACATATTCTTTTTCAATATACAAAACATCAAAACCCATCATTTGTATGGCTTCTTTGTTCAATTCAGATGTTAGTTGTCTGTCCAGAAGTTCTCTATATCCATTATAAAAACTATTAATCATTTTTCACCATCCTTTGACAACAAACCTAATATCATATCGAGTTTGTGATTCAACGATTCAACAGTTTTTTCTAGGTCATCAATTCTTTCACCATTTTTCGATGCTTTCAATCGACTTTCTTTGATCATTTTTGCTTCTGCCAAACCACCCGAACCGTTGAAGATACAACCAGAATGATGTTTGTACAGACCTTGTTTATCCGTTTTCAAAACTGTCATTTTCATCCAATCGTCATCATAGGAGGAACCTCGTATTGTTCAATCAATTTGGTTTCCAGTTGTTCGATTTCTTGGACTGCTTCATCATAGATCTGTTGACCATTTATTTGTACACCGCCAAGATGTTCAATGTTTGAATGTTTTTTCAGATTTGAACCCCATTGTTCTTTGATCTTTGCTGTTGCATATTTCTTGAACCACAAATCATCAAACACTTCTTCCATCGGAATAAAACGTTTGACATGAATTGCTATTACTTTATCTTTCAATGGTTTACCATCATAAATGACAAGTTTTCTTTTGTGAAACGTGTATTCAAATCTTGGCATCAATCCTACCATATCTTTCACGGTGTCGAATCCTAGATTCATAATGTAAAAAGATAGGCTATCAAACGGTTTATAGACACCACCCGACATCGATTGGATAATTGATTGTCCGACAACACTGAACTGATGACTTTCTGTTTTGGTATTTGAATCAACAATTTCTTGGACAATGTGTTGATTCAACAAACCATCAACAATTTTAATATCTTTTGACAGGGTTATGTAACCATTTTTAATGTCTTCTGTAGATGTTCTGTACAACAACCATTCACCTTCGGTCGAATCATAATGTTTGTCAGCAAAAAGCTGATATGCTTCTTGTATTCTATCTTCAACTTGTTCTGGGGTGACATTGACAACAATCATTCCACCACCAAGTTTCCTCAAACAATAATTTTTAAAATTTGTTTTTGTCATTTAAAGCTGTCCTCTTATTATACTGTTATTTATTCAACAATAGCCCGTCAAATTTGGCGTAGGATTGAGTTTAAATCGATTTCTATACCAACACACCAAAACGAATTAAAATCGATCTGAGGCGATTCTAACGCAATTAAACGCTATATGAAAAATCCTGAAGAAATTTCTTCAGGATTTTTGTCACATTATGTACCCAATGCCAAACATCTAAAACGTTTGACAGATGGAACAACAGTAGATGATTTAGACAACAAGACCGTTTTGATTTGATAGAAGTTGAATGCAGAAATGTTATCAACACCAAAGGTAAACTCTTTATATTCGCCAGTTTTTGTTACTGCCTGAGCATTTTGTGGGTTCATTTTGACCCATTGTCTGCTGTTAATCTCATCAATAGAGTTACCAGTTCTGTAATAATACAAAATATCGGTGTTCTGTGGTTTGTGTAAATCAGCAATAATTTTCAGGCTATTGGCTGGTTCTTCCAGAATCATAACATTTGAAATATGGCGCGCATTTGCTTTACCATTGGTTGTTGTTAACTCGTCTGCAATATCAGCAGGATAGTTGACTCTGTTATTAACAGCAATCAGACCAACACGATTTAAATCAATAACAGGTGAAACATTAGGTCTTTCAGATGTCATTCTGCAATGCAATGATGTTTTAAATGTTTTCAGGTTTTCTTTTGATGGTAATACAATAGGGCTTTCCAATAAGTTGTTATTGTTTGCAACGACATTCATCAGACCTGTTTGGGTATATGCTTGTTCAGTTCCGTCAACAGATTTGCCAGTGATAGCGTCTAATCCATATTGAATCGATGTTCCTGCAAAGTTTAATTCTTGGACAACTGGCTGAACCAATGATGCTTGAACATTTCTTGTAATAACAACACCATTAGAACCAAACGCACCAGAAACAGTCGCATTAGCAGAGACTTTGAATGTTATTGTATCATGGTCAATCACACTTATTACAGTTTGCTGTTTGTTGAACAAATTATCGCCCAAATAAGCACCCGCACAACCGTTGATGGTGAATTTATCACCAGCAATCAAACCATGATTAGGCAGTGTTGCTGTCACAACGTTAGAATCTTTGGTCATTGTGAATGGGTTTTGCAGAACAATAATGTCTGTTGGTGCATTTGCTGTAAACATTGCTTGACCAGCTGTACTAATGTTAAAATCAGCACGTTTGACAAAGAATTTCAAGTCAGACATCTGGTCTTCTGTCCATGTAGTGTTATTTTGTGATTTGAACATCACACCAATAAACGGTTGTTTTGCAATCGCTTCTTCTTTATCAATCTGGACTTCACCCATAGTTGCTTTCCAAACGTTATATTGAATACTGTTTGCTAGCAAAACAAAACAATATTCTATGTTTTCGTTTAGATATACTGGAGCTGGGAAACGGAATCTTGTTCCAGCAGAAGCATTGTCAGAAACATTAACTTCTTCAGGATACAAAATAACTTGACCATAAGGAACAATGTTTAGTGTTGGTACACCATTTTCCATTTCACGAAGTTCCAATCTGATAGGTTTTGTCGAGTCTTTTGACTGGAAGAAAACTTCAACTTCTGTCAAAAATACGCCACCAGCATCTGTCACAAAGAACGATTGTGCAACAGGATCTCTTGATGCTCTCGAAGACCTAGGAGTTGTGGTTCTGGTGGTAGTGGTTGTTCTCACATCCCTTGAAACTGTTGTAGTAATGTTTTTTGTTGCATTGATAGTTTGTGTTTTAGTATGAATGACACCCTGTGATGTAAATTCACATTCGCCTTCAGTCAATGCAGTAGTGCTGTTGTTTTGTTCGTTATCAATCAGTTTGAATAATTTTGTTCCAGACCTAAACTTGTGTTGTTCATTGTTCGGAATAGTGAAAACAGTTTTAACATTTCCGTCTTTGTCGGCTCTGATAGTACCTTCAGTCAAATTCGTACAATATTGGGTTACATTAACATTATCAAAGAACGCATATAATTTAGTAAATGGCATGAATCCTTTACCAACAATTTCAACTTCTTTCGAACGCATAAACGGTACAACATTTGTATCCACAACTCTGTCATTAACAACTTTGACATCCGTCACTTCGTTGGTAGTGGTTGTTTCCGCAAAATCTTGTCTCGTTGTCGTCCTTCTACTGGTATTTGTTTCACTCCAAGACCTTGACGAAGTTTTTGTGCTTTGGCTACCTGTCCAGTTTAATTGCCACGAATTCCAACTTTGTGTTAATTTGCCATCGTTGTAAACAGAATAATGAACTTCGGGAGCAGTTCTGACGGTGTCAAACCAAATATCCGAAGACGGGAACATGTTTACAACACCATCCCAATGCAAAACAGCATATGGGTTGACATTGATGTATGACGAAGCCATAGGTTGTGATATATAGTTGATGTCATTATAGTTCAATGTAATCAAATCACCAGTTTTTCTGATACCTGTTGACCTAGCATTGTCTAATGTAAAATCGACCGAATCCATGAAAAATTCTGGTCTTAGTGTTGATTCTTCACGAGAAATGGAACATTTGTAACCCGCACTAGCCCACGCACCGTTTTGGTGTGTCGTATAGTTGTCAACAAAGAAACCGTTTTTATATCTGTTCAAACCAGTTCTTGAATCCAACACCTGCATTGCATCTGTTTCAACTTCCAACAAACTCAGTGTATATGCTTCTTCCAATTTTGTCACACGTTTATCAATCTTACCAATGTCCCGCATTGTATAACGTTTATTGTCAATGTATTCCATTGAAATATCTTTGACGTTACCAGTAAATGCTGGAACGTTCAGCCTATAGATTGCCATTGAATTGTCGGGAACTTCGGGAGCAGTTGGATTTAAAGATGATACACCATTGACAATGGAAAATTCACCAGATGAAGACAGAACAACCAAATCAGTTCTCGGCAAATATGAAATAATATTTGAACTTGTCAATGTGTTTGACATTGGCAAATCAGACAACTGTCCATCAAAAATGTTAGGTCTAAAATCCAAACAATCTGTCAAAGGAATACCATTAAATTTTGGAATGTTGTTATAATCAATTCCTGTATAAGAATCCACACAGAAATAGTCGCCACCAGAATGTTGGAAATACTCAAGCTCGACAGACAAACTTTCATTTGTTTCTAGTTTTTCGCCTTCTTTCAACAACATCTTAGATTCTGCATAATAATCAGCAGTGATACCACTGTGTAATCTGAACAGACTGGTAACATTTTTTTGGTTTTGAGTGACAGAAACAATCCTCTGAACATCAACTTTGCCTAAGTCAAATACTGTCACACCTTTTGGATTAGATATTATGATAGTTTCTTTTGTAAATGCTTTTGTTTTAACAGATGATGTTTGTTTCACAACACCTGTGACAATAGTAACTGGCTCGTTTGTCAATCCAATATCCATTGTGATGATGTTTCGACCATAAACAGGATTCAGATTAGACATCGGTACAACTCGGTCGTTGAACGACACAAAAGAATCTTGATTGATAGGTGCAAATGCTTCAGATGATATACATGAAATAGATACACGGCTATCTGTCCCAGACCGTTGAGTAAAACTTCTCAAAACAGTGAACATGGTATCATTTGTTGATCCCTTTTTCAGCGTTTTAATGTTATCGGCAGGCATCTGATAAATCAAGCCGTTTGATTTTGCATTGTAAATCACTCCATCTTTAACGTTACCGGCAAAGACCGTGCTACCGTTTGAACGGATAGATTTAGCGTTAGAAATGAATGATGAGTCAGACTTGCCATGTTTGTTCTTGACGTTGTAAACATACAATTTTGAATCAGTGCCATCAAATCGAACCTGTCTAACAAAACAAGAACCAATTTTCTCACCTGCTACAACATTTCCGCTCATTTTTTGGTCGAAAAATTCGAACTCTTGAGTTGTATTGATTGCAGGAATAGATGTAGCGTTTGACACCAAAATATAAGCACCGATGTTGATTTCTTGTGTAGCATTTTGTTGTTCATATGTGTCACGAGCTTTTGATGATTCGACATAACTGGTCACCAATTTTTCGATTTCATAACCACGAACATATGCCTTGCCAGCCTCTACACCAAGACGATATTTTGTTTCATCTTTTGATTTGTCAATAAACACGTTAAATGGTTTGACTGTATAATCACCATTTGTGTCATAACTACGACGAGCCATTTCATCTCTGATGATGTTATAATCAGTACGATTGACAACTTCTTGTAATTCACCATCAATGAATGTTGCTAATTTGATATAGTTTTTCTTGTCAAATGTTTCATCGGGTTTAGAAACTTTCAATTCAAGCGACATTTTTAATCTGTCAGCACCAATCGCGTTGAAATTGGTTGTTCCTGAAGCATTATCTAACAATGATTGGTCATCATCAGATGTGACAAAACGTTCTTTGATGGCAAATCCAACGTTGACTGTTGGTTTGTTTGAATATTTTGATAAAATGCTGTGTTGTTCTGGTGTATAGACAAAATATCCATTTACAAAATAATATCCACTATTAATGTGAATCAACGAACCTTCACCAATATCAGACACTTTGAAATTGCCTAATGTTAGACCGTTTTCGTCAACAAATTTCAGGTTTTGATTTTTTGTAAATGTGTTGCCAGAAGCATCACCTGTTTCATATTTCAGATAAAGTGTGATAGCATCAGAACCTTCATTCTTGACATAATATGACACTCTTGCTGTCACAGTTGATGAATCGGATTTAATCAGAATATCAGGATTTGAAATATAGCCTACAATATCATCCCACCCAATGTCGGAAATTTTGATGTACCGTGCTTTCAAATCATAGTTAATCTCACCACCGACAACTTTTGTACCATTTTCAAAAATGTTGTTACCAAATTGTGAAATCTGATTTTGTAAAATTGATTGCATTTCATTGACCTCTCGTGTTTGTACGGCACGAGCAGGTTTGAACAACACTTGATGATAACCTTTAGATTCATCAAATGTGTCATAATATGGTCGAACACTTTTGTCGACTTGATTTAATTTCATCTACATTTTCCTTTAAAAAGAAATAACAAAATACAATGTTTCTTTTTGTTTCGTTTCTCTAACAATTTTTACTCTGTTGACAATATACAACAAATCACCTGAATACTTTTCAATCTCACTGGCTTTATAGATTGATTTATTTGCAGGGATTTTCACATTGTAAAAGATTTGTTCGATATTGTTTTCTAATTTATTCTGATTGTTTTTAATCTTTTCGGTCGAAACAAACACCCCATTAGAATCTTTTATGTAAAGCAATTCATTCGATTTTGCTACAATTGTTGCTGTTGACTTTGATGACAATCCTGTGATAGTGTCCCCAACATTGAAAGCGTCATGATTGACAACTTTTATTGCGGTTCCGGTTTCCTTTGTTTTGATGTTTTTAATCAAACCCGTTTGTCTATATTCAACCAAAGGAATTTTGTTTTCTTCGTTTCCGTTCAGTTCAACAGAAATTGCTAAATAGGAACCCCCCAATTCTGTCATAGGATTTTTACCATGACCGGTCTTTGGCTCTAAAACGGCTCTCAATTTAGCAGATTTGTTTGACCCATCAATTTCAACAGTTGCTCTGGTATACCCACTTCCGTGATTCGTTATCACAACCGATTCAATTTTATTACTGGTTGAAACGTTGACTGTTGCTGTTGCACCTGTCCCATCTCCAACAATTCTGACAATTGGTGGAACTTTTCTTGAATAATCGGAACCAGCATCTTCAATAACAATTCTTGTCACTTTTCCTGTTGATGTTGATTCCTGCACTTTCCATTGGTCGGAATCATCTTTATATGGTTTATCATAGATTGGCATCCAATCTGGCAAAGCAAATTTATTCATATCATCTTCGGATATCGAATACATATATTTCCAAACATAGCCGTCAGACGTTTTTGTGTAGTAATTGTAACTTTTTCCCGTTGGCTTGATTGTTGATGGTTTACCATTCGATTCAATGCATTTGTAAACATTTCTTTCGTCAGTAACAACATAAAAAATATAATTTGTGTTGTCGGATTTTCTGTCATCAACCATGTTAATTGATGAATCATAGGCATCATAGACTGTTCCTGCTATCCAATCGTATCTAGGAACAACAAAGCTAGTCGAGTTTGATTGAACTGCTTTATAAGCAATAATGTCGTTTAATGTTTTTTCAAAAAAATCATCTTCTAAATTTGGACAATCAGGTTTTTCTTCATTTGCCCAAGCTGTCTGCTTTCCGATGAAAGCATAACATTTATTGTGTTCCAAATCTTTCTTCAACAATTTAGCGTTGTTGATCCTTAGTGAATTTGTGATAAGATTTGCCATACCGTTCTCTTTTTGCTATAATCTTTATAAAAATATTTATTAAAAAGAAAAGCCATTTTGAACAATTCAAAATGGCTTTTTTGTTAGAATGCTGTTTCAATCAAACTCATATCAACTTCTTCAACAACCTCATATCTACAAACCCTAGCTTTTGCACCGTCATAATCATAAGGAACAGAAACAAAATCTTTTGGGTGTACAGACAGTTTCATCAGGTGGTTATTTGGCGAACCACAACCGTATCTAGAAGACTTCAGGTATCGTAAAGATGCCACATGAAGTCCATAAGAACATGATTCGTTTCTATCATCAGAAACTTTGTGTCTGCTCATCACAACAACTTCACCAACACTGTTGTCGATAGAATGAGTATAGATGTCCTTATAATTTTGGTCAACAACTTTGTAGCAAATGATATTACCGTCAGCAGAAATCTCAATGTCGTTGTATCGAACAAAATCTAGCAATTCTTCAATGATGTGATATGAATCACTTTCGTGCAATTTCTTCAGAAAATTGACCACTGCATCAATCTTCAGGTCTGATTTAGCATCATACAAAGATGAAATGCCTTTCAGATATTCAATGACAGTTCTCGACAATTTGTCATTCAGATATTGACCATTCAGCTTATCAAACACTCCGAACTCTTTAAAATTCAAAGAATATTGGTCGTTCAATTCAACTTCATTTTTAAATGCATTTTTCAGATGTTTCCATGCTTTTTTGCATTTGTCCAATTCAAGCAATTGTTCAACATCTTCATAAACTTTTTCTGTAATTCTGTTTTTGAACAACGTTCTTGTCAGAATGTTTCCGTCAACTCGTTTATGAACGATAATTGCTGTTGGTTGTTTCACATAAAAATACTTTTT
>RRZT011416530.1_pt1 | contig 12446 bp, 18 predicted proteins | sample 2165551 | NCBI WGS metagenome assembly RRZT01 (sample SAMN10456910, study PRJNA506462) | wastewater metagenome | biome: wastewater; feature: sludge; material: wastewater sludge; isolation source: wastewater sludge with Escherichia coli K12::gfp cells carrying plasmid... | place: USA: Moscow, Idaho... | reverse complement strand
CTAAAATCCTTTTTTTTGTAAAATCTAAAGTTTCTGAATTTGTTCTAATTTCTTCTAAAGAACAATCAATTAAATTGTTCTCATTTGCTTCTTTCCATACAGCAACTTTTTCATCAGTTGCATCAACAACAAATGCTCTTCTCCCATCTTTTAAAACATGAGATTCAAACTCATCCTCATTTAAATTAAACATAGCAATAGTTGCTATAACACCAATAAAACATATCATTTTTTTCTCCTTATTTTTCAAAATTTAAAGTAGTAGTAAAACCACTAGTATCTAAAGTATGTGTAACTGAAGTTATTCCATACTCACCATCATCTGTTGTATTTGTTAGATTTAAAATTCCTCCAGCAAAAATAACTTTAAAAGGAATTGTTAAATCTCCTTGAATAGTTCCTTTATTTGCTCTAGTTAAAGAAGCTAAACCAATTCTTTTGGCTTCCTCTTCATCTTTACAACTTCTTTCACAACGAAGCTGTGGTTCTCCATCTAAAATTACAACTTCTTTATCTGTATTTGCTTTTGTATCTCTAAAAATTACTTTTGCACTCTCATATTTTGTTTTGTTCGAGTGAGTTATTGAAATATCAATTAAATTGTTATAATCAATTGTGTAATTGAGTTCATCTTGTTTTTTTGAAACACAAATCAAACTGTTATTTTTTATATTAAAAATAAGCTCGTTATCTTTTGCTATTTGCTGTAAAAAAGCAACATCGCTCATATCTTCTTGTGCAATGTAAGGAATTGTTATATCTACATCACAAATAGCATTTAAAAAGTGTTCTTGAGCAATTTTAGAAACCAACTTTTTTAAAGTAATATCTAAAAATTCTCTACTTTTCTTAACTTTTAAATTTCCACCAAAATCTAAGCCAGTTGCTGTAAATTTCATTTGTTGTTTATTTGTTATTGTGCTAGTTTGTACTTTGAAAACTCCAATTTTAGTTAATCCAGTCTCTTTGTAACCTAAGAATATTTCTAATTCATCTCCATATTTTGGTCTTTTATAAATTGAAGATATAGAAATAGTTACTTCATCTGCAATATTTCCATCTTCATCTTTTACCTCTAAAGATATGAGATTTTTTTTAATAATCTCTGTTATATTTTGACCTTGAGCAATAATTTTAAAATCAGCTGTTAATTCCATAATGCTTTTGGCTCCTTTTCTTTTGGTTTTATAAAATCTGGAAGATAAACAATATCTCCACTTTCTAAAATATATTTTTGTAAAAGATGTGGATTTGCTTTTAAGACATCTTGAAAATTCTCTAAAGTTTCATAAGTTTTATAAACAATAACATCTAATCTATCTCCATCAAGTGCAATATAATTATTCATAGAACACCTCGATAGTGAATTTTATATCTTGCTTTATTGCTTGACCTCTTTTATTAAAATAGCTTTTAATAATCTCTATATCTGTTACAAGAACTTTATAAGCCTCTCCATTTGAAAAAACCAACCAAACAGGTTTTTTTCTTTTTAATATTTGCTCTATTGGTTTTAAATAAAAACTATTTTTATAATAAAAAGTAGCTTGAAAGTTAAAAGTCTCTTGAAAAGCTTCTACATTTTGATGTAGAGGATTATTTGCAACTCTCTTTTGATTTATAAAAGGCAAAGAGATAGTTTTTTGAAAGCTCTCCATGTCTTTTATATCAAGCATAAAAAAATCTAACATACAAATCATGCAACATCCTTAAGCGTTCTATTTTTATAAGATTGCTCTTTTTCTTTTAGTGCAACATCAACAACTTTTCTAATATCTTTTTCTAAAACTTTAACTTGTTCTTTTGACTCTACAACTGGATTATTTATGTTTATAACAATACTTGAAACATCACTAGCATTTTTTGAAGTGTTGTTAGTGTAGTTAGTATTGCTTGTTTTAACATCTGTATTCTCTATACTATTTTGTAAAGATTGGTTATATCCACTTCCTAAATTTAATGGTTTCATTGCTGAATATGGATTGTAATCTGTGTTATTTATTGAACTTATGGTATTTTTTTCAAAATTTACAGCTTTTGTTTTTTCTAAAACTGAAACTTTATCGTCTTCTTTACTTCCAAAAGAAAAGAAATCTCCAACAGTTGCACCAAGATTTTTTAATTTTTCAATCCCCTTAGTAACAAAATCAAATTTTTCACTAAACCAGTTAAATACACCACTCCAAGCTTGTGTAATCACTTCAAAAGGATTGAATGATAATATATTTTGAATTGCTGTAAAACTACCACTAAAAATTGATTTAATTCCATCCCAAAGGCTTAAAAAAAAGTTTGATATAGGTTCCCAGTTATTTAAAATTAATCCAACTGGTGTCCAACCCAAATACTCTTTAATAAAAGTTAAACCACTATTAAATATAGATTTAATTCCATCCCATAAACCAGCAAAAAAACCTTTTATTGGTTCCCAGTATGTATAAATAGTATAAGCCGCTACTCCAATAGCAGTTATTGCTAAACCTATTGGATTCATCATCAAAGCTCGACCCATCCAAATTATCGCTTTACTAACAAGACCTATCGCACCACCTAATATTTTTAAAGCTCCACCAAAAACAAAGCTTGTAGCAGTTGCAACTTTTTGAGCTGTTGCAAATAAAAAAGTTTTAGCAGTAGCTAGAGCTGTTCCAGTTGTTAGCCCAACATAAACAAGTTTAAGCAAATTACCTAACAATGCAAGTCTTGAAAATCCACTCGATACAAAAGTCATAGCATAAGCTAAAGCTGTTCCACCAACACTAACAGCAACAAAAGCACCAAACAAACCAGTAACAGTTTTGATTAATCCACCAATAATTGGTGAACTATTCATCAAATCAGCAATATTTGTAGAGACAAATCTAAGTGAAGTTGCAACAAGATTTATAGCTGGTAAAAATATATTTCCAAAATTAATTGCTATTTCATTTACACTATTTTTTAGAAGTTGTAAATTATTTGCAGTTGTAGCACTTTTTGCTTCAAATTCTCTTTGTGTACTTCCCATATATTTTTGAGAATCTGCTGTTAAATCTAAAGCTTTATCATATTGTTCTAGTGAACCAACAAGTAAAGCTATATCATCAGCAAAACCAGTACCAAATAAGTCTGTTAATATACCCATTTGTTCTGATTTATCTACTTTTGAAAGGGTAGTTAAGAATTCTTGCAAAGTGCCATTTGCATCTTTACTAATTTTTTCTTTTAGTTCAGTTGCACTAAACCCTATTGTTGCTAAAGCTTTTTGAAATTTATCACCTTGTTTATCTGCATTTACAAGATTTCCAAGTAAAGTATTTATACTAGTAGCCGCAACTTCTGGAGCTTTACCTAAAGAGATAAAAGCAGTTGATAAAGCTGAGGCTTCAACTGCACTTATACCAAAGATTTTAGCAGTTCCACCGATTCTATTTATCACTTCAACAACTTTCGGAGCTTCAACACCAACATTATCTGCAAGATGATTTACAGCGTCACCAAGTAGTTGAGCTTCATCTATACCTAACTTATAAACTCTCATAATCTCAGCAATACTTTTTCCAGCTTCTTTAGGAGCTATATCAAAGGCTGTACTCATTTTTGATACAACTGTTGTAAAGTTCAATAATTCATCTTTTGCAATACCCAACTGACCACCTGAAGCAGTTATTTCAGTTAGTTCATTTGCACTTAAAGGTATAGTTCTACTTAGTTTTAAAATATCTCTTTCAAATATTTTTAGTTCTTCATTGCTTTCAAAATCTACAACTTTTTTTACATCGGACATTTTACTTTCAAAATCAATAGATGCTCTAATTGGAATCACAACAGAAGCACCAAGAGCCAACTTGTCAAAAATTCCTTTTTTTAAATCTTCTCTTTTTTGTACATTAGCTTCAATATTAAGTTTATGCTTATTTGTAGACTCTATGATTTTATCAAGCTTTGTTACACTCTTTGTTACTTCTTCTATGTTTGATTTTGCTTCTTTTAAATCGAATGATAAAAGTGTTTTATGAGTGTTTAGCTTTCCTATTTTTATATCAAGGTCACTTATTCTTTTTGATATTTTTTCTGTGTCTGTATCAAAACTTGCTGTTTCAAGTTCTATCTCTAAACTCATTTTTTCATTTTGAAGCTTTTTTATAGTTCCACTTACCATATTAAGTTTTGAAGTCATCTCTTCTATGTTGTTTACAGATATTTTTTTACTATTTATATTATCTATACTTTGACCAAAAGAGTTTAATTTTTCATTTGCTGTATTTATAGAGCTTCCAAAATTAGAAGATATTTTTGAGTCTATTACTACACCTAAATTTATATTTGAAACTGCCAAATTTATCCTTTCTAATTTTTTAACTCTTTAATTATTTCAAGGAACTCAAAAAACTCTTTTATTGTGAGTTCCAAACAATCACTAAATGAAAATCCTAAGTTTGCTGTAACTTGAGCAATTCCTTTTAGATTTTCAAACCAATCTATGACAAAAAATCTGTTAATCTTTCTTGTAAAATTTTGTACTCTTTAAATGTTAAATCACCTAAATCAGTTTCATTTAATCCAGTTAGATTACCAATTAGCTTGAGTTCTTTCTCTTCATTATTTTTTATATTAGATAAAGCCCTAATATCTTTCATTTTTGGCTCTCTCATATTTTCTGCAATTTGTTTAATTCTTTCCATCTTTTACCTCTTTAAATTAACTTCCAATTAAAAAATCTCTTTGTTCTTGCCAAAGGTCTTTACCATCTATTTCGCACACCATATTGTCAATATCAATTAAAACTAGTGTTTGACCATCTTTTTCGTATTTGAAAAAATCCACAGTAACTGATATTGAAGCTTTCTCTTCACTTCCTATATCTCCATTTGGAAATTCAAGGATTTTTACACTTCCTTTTAAAGTTACTGTTGTTTTTGAATCAGTTGAGTTTTTATTTGTATTTTTCTTAACCCAAAAAACTGCTTTTTCATTTTGTCTTTTTGCTAGAGCTTCAAAGTAAACATCATTTACTTCGTTTAGCTCCATTTTTGCTTCCATCTTTTTTAAAACAGTTGTAGTAATTCCATGTATTGCAATCCCACTTTTTGCTTCAAACTCTTCAAATTCTATTTTAGGTAATTCTACTTTTGCAGTATTTGCAATAAAACCTAATCCCTCTACATAAACAGACTGGCTATTTAAAACTTCACTTTTTCTAATCATTCATTCTCCTTTATGAAATCAGTTTGATAAGTACATCGCCGTATCTATCAACATAAGAGAAATTAACCTCTAATCTTTTTACAATAGGCATATTTTGTAATTCAGCAACTAAATAGAATTTTCCAGCTGTAATATTTGCACTTGTATTTCTTTCAGCGTCCCAATAAACATTAAAACCTAAAAGAACTTTTGCACCTTTTAGAGCTAAAAGCATTTGCTCAACACTATCTTTTACAGATTTTAAAATATCTGCTCTTCTATCAATTGCCCAAAATAAACCATCAAGAGCCGCTTCACTAATACGGTCAAAGATTCTAACTCTAGTATGGTCTTGCCAAATTGGGTCAATATCTGTAGTCTCTCCACCACAAATCCTAAAACCGTTATATCTTATAACTGTTCCAATACCTTTCGTTCTTAGCCTATCAGCTTCACAATCTTGACCAGCATTAAATTCTATTGTTCTACTTGTTCCAGTTATTCCATTTACTACACGGTTAGAGTGTGAATCTGCAAAACCATATTCATTTTGTGCGTCTGTCCAAGCAATTAAACCAGCTCTTCTTGCACTTAAAGGTTGTGTAATCTCTGCATTTGTAAATGTATCCCACACCTTTACATAAGGGTCACATAAAAGCACTCTATTAGATCCAAAACTTCCAACAGCTAAAACTGCTTCACTTTCATCATTTGCTTTTAAATCTACCAAAGCCATCGCTAAAAGTCTTTGAGCTACACTTTGCATTTCAGTAGAAACTGCCAAGTCATGCGAAAATCTAAGAGCTACTATTAAATTTGGTTTATATCCAACAACTCCAGCAACTCCTTTAAAATCTCCAATTGCTTTTATGATTTTAGATTTTAAAGTTAAATCATCATAATAATCCTCAGGAATTTTTCCACTATGAGTTGCTTCTAGCTCAACAGTATTTATAATTATTGGACCACTTACATTTTGGTCTGCTATTCCATCTAACGACTCTCTTATAGTTCCTTCCATATCTTCAAAAAATTCCAGTGCTTTATCTGCACTACCAAAAAATAAAGGCTCATTTGCTTTTATTTTGTCATATATAGTTTTGTTCTCATCAGTCATTGTGTCAGCATTTGCAGGTAAAAGAACTGTACCAACTACACCAATTGGTGTAGATGAATTTATTCTTATAGGTCTAGCTGCATTTGCACTAGTAACTGTGTTTACACCAAATTGACTAGCCATTTGTAATTACTCCTCTTTCTATTAATTTATTTGTAAGCTCTGTAATAGCTTTAGCATTTGCGATAATGCTAAGATTTTGAAAATCTATACTGTATTCAAGCTCACTCGTTGTTACAAAATCATGTGTTTTAAAAACAATCTCTCCAGCACTTCCAAGAACTGCAACTTTATAAGTAAAGCTTCCACCAACTCCCGCAATTTTTGCAACCTTTGGAGTTTTTGCAATACTTACAATTTTTTTAGCTCCTTTGTCATATATAAGAGCAACACCAAAGATATACTTCCCATAATCTACATCATAAGGCAATGCCAAATGAAAAGTTAAAACACCATTTTCATCATAGATTGCACTTTCGATTTCAAGTTCTGCAAAAATATAGGGTTGCAAATCTGTATAATTAGAATTTGCATTTCCAACTAAATTGTCTATATTTGTATTTGTAAAGCTTGTTGTTCCTATTAGAGCAAATTTATTTACACCATTTTTTAAATCACTATTTAGGATATTTATTCCCTCTTGTGTAGGCTGTGCAGTTATAGACGCCACAATAATCCTCCTTTTTCTAAAATTTCAGCTTCAATATTTTTTAACTGTGAGCTTGTGTTGAAACTTATTCTAAAGTTACACCCACTACCTATTTGAACATTTGTTTTAAAATCTTTTTGAATTAAAGTTTTAGATTCTATATCTAAACCAAAAACACAAGTATTAAGCATTTTAATTTCAGTTCCCAAAAGAGGTAAATTAATAATTATGTTTCTTAATTTACTTCTTACATTTTTATACTTATGTGCAAGTTCTCTAATTCTTTTCAATTTTTCAATACTTACATCATTTTTCATCTCTACATTTAAGTCAAATAAATAGTCACCAATTTGGTCATCAAGTGTTACATCATTAAAAAAAATGCTCATAACTTTTTTAAGTACATATACAGTTCCAGCATATTTTTTAAGCTCAACAAACAAAGATAAAAGTTCTCTTACTTCTTGCTCACTAAGACCAGCAATATCAATCTCTAATATAAAGCTAAGAAGTTGTAAATATTTTTCTTCAACAAATAAAGGATGTACATTTAGATTTAATCTATTTAATTTATCAATCCTAGAACCAAAATAGTCATCTAGCAAATGAAGTTCTTGTTGTTCATTTAGAGGAAGTAAACTATTCATTTTCTAAAACCTCAAAATTACAAGTAATATTTCCAATCTCTAAAATTTGTGTATTTGAAATATTTGTATCAACAAAAGTAGTAGTTGCTTTAAAAACTCCATCGTCATGAACTAGACTAATTGCTTTTGTGGAACTAAGATTTTGTCCTATTGTAAATTTTAATTTTTCAAAAGCTTTTTGTACATTTTGTTCAATCCAAGATGTATTTGCTCCATTGTAATTTGTAATATTAAATTCTAAATCTAAAGTTACTACAGTTGCTTTTCTTACATTTACAATATCTGTTAAAGGCTTCACTTGGTCATTATTTAAGTGATTCCAAATTAACTGTGTTAAATCTTCATTACTATGGTAAACAACTTCAACTTCTCCACCAACATCGCTATAAACTTTTATATCTTTAATATTTTCACTTACTTCTTTTGTGGCTCTTATATAAGCCATTTCGCTTCCAGCGGTGTTGTTTGTGTCGTCAGTGTTTATTATTGTAAAAGCGTCTCTTATGGCTTGATTTATTCTAGCTCTTAGTTTCATCTCTCTGTAAACAAAAGCTTCAACAATCAAAGAAAAACTATCACTTTCAATAAAAGTTAAATCATTTTTAAATATATCTTTAATATGTAGTTGTATTTCGTTTTTTATAGTTTGATAATCAAGCTCTTCTATTAAATTTGCTATTTCCATAATTTTTCCAATCTAACTATCTCATTTGTATCAACAACTAAAAACTCTAAAGTGTATTTAACTTTCTCTCCAGCTGTATTAAGATTTACATTTTGTATCTTTACTCTTTTCTCCCAAGTATCAATTGCTTCAAAAACATATTTAATAAAAAGCAATTTCCACTCGTCATCCAATCTTTTATCAATCAGTAAATAAAGTTCACTTCCAAAAGTAGGCTCCATTACACGACTACCTAAAGGTGTACTTAAAATTCGATCAATAGATTTTTCAATATCAGTTAAATACATACTTATCCTACAAAAACATCTACACTACCACTTGCAGAATGTCCACAAGTAGCTTGATTTGTCTCCTTGCAAACAGCTATACCGTTCACAAAAACATTTTTAGAATTTGCAACCATAACTGGACCAGCATGTTCACCAACTCCGTGACCTTGCACATTATCATTATGCACAGAAACCAAATAATTGTTTGCAAAAACTGTACCATTTTGCAATACTCCTACAATTTTTCCACCAGCCACATCTTTATTTACTCTACAAATTCCAGTCATTTTTTACCTTTAGTTTAAATCTATTCTTGCACCATCAATATCAATATTTCCAGTAGCTTTAATAGTAAGATTTCCACCTATGTTTAAATTAACATCACCCACAAAGTGTCCTGTAAAAGTTTTACTTTTTGTATCGTAAGAAAACCTTGTACCATCCTCATACTCTGTTACTTCGCAAGTATCACTTGCTCCAACTGGTTCTTTGCAAGATGAATTAAAAATACCTCTTATTACTAATCCAAAATTAGGATTTCCAAAGGGACAAAAAACCGTTACTTGTTCACCAACTCTAACTGGCTCCCATCTTCTTTTAAAAGAATTTGCAAACATTAAAACGGGTAAAAAATCGCTAACACGAGAACTAATCTTTACTTTTGCTAATGCTTTATTTTCGGCATTAATTTCAGCAATAGTTCCAACTTTTACGATATTTTCCCACTTAAACATTATTTACCTTTTTTTACTTTTCCAGTTTGTTCATCTGATTTTTGTTCAATTTGTTCATCTGATTTTTGTTCAATTTGTTCATCTGATTTTTGTTCAATTTGTTCATCTGATTTTTGTTCAGCTTGTTCATCTGATTTTTGTTCACTAACTAAATTCATAGTTACATCAATTTCTTTTGACTCAGATAGTTGTTGTGTAGTTACTATAGCTACCTCTTGAACAAAACCTTTTTCAATGTATGTTTTGGCTACTTTTTCGCTTAGCTCAAATTCATCACCAATCCCAACACATTTACCAGCAACTACTGCAATTCTTAAAGATTTAACTTTCATAAATCATCTTCCTTTAAATTTATTTTTATAGTAAACTCTAAAGCTACTATATAAAGTGAGCTATTTTCAAAGCTCACACCTTTACTTCTTTTAAAAGTTATCTCAAAACTTGAATCTATTGCTCTTTTTCGCAATTCATCTACTATATGCATTGCACCATTTTCTTTTGTTAAAGTGTTTGAAGCAACTGCAACTGTAAAACTTAATGTGTCTTCAATCTGATTATTTGCTACACTTCCATCATAAAAGATATAAATCCCATTTTGATTTATTTGACTTCCATTTGTTATTACAATCGCTTCTGTAAAAGTAGATTCCATTGCTTTAATAGCTTTTAAATATCCCATATTGAACCTCTTGTTCCATAAGCTATAGTATGTTTAACAACTTCGTTAAACTCGTTAATGCTTATCTCATTTGCTTTTTTTAAAATATTTAAAATTGATTTCTCTTCAAATTCGGTTAATTCTATTTTCAAATTAAGTTTAACTCTATAAAAAGCTAAATCAAGTAATAAAGTTTGAGCGATTGGCTTATCATCTGTTAGTTCTATAGCTTCATTTAAACTAATAGTTACAACTTCAGGAGTTACCTCTTGAGGATTTAGTAACACTCTTTTGGCTTTTTGTAATAATTTTTCTTCCAATTCACTCATTTTTTAAACCTTTTAAACAGCTTTTCCACTAAATTTGTATGCCAATTGCCATAAACCATAACCAGCATTCATAAAACTTTTTGCACCAAACAAAGCGTGGTCTTTCATAAATTTATCATCGTTTGAACTTTCAAATATTCCATCTTTTGCTTTTTGTAAAATAAAAGCTTTTAAAGGTTTTGTATCATCAAGTAAATACCACTCAGTATCAGTAATCTCTGGCAAAATCATATAATCTAACATTTTGTAAGTTGGATTTGTTTCTCCACCAGCGTTATACTCTTTAGTTAATGCAGTAATAACTTTTGCTAAATTTTTTGGACCACACACTAAAATATTTGGTTTAACTCTTAAAGTTTTTCCTTTTGCGTTTTTAATAGTTTGCATAAATTCAATACCAGCTAAAATATTATCTGTGTTTAATTCTCCTATCCCAAGATTTGCATAAGTTTGAGTTCCCATAATATGGTTTTCTGCAAAAAATGGCTTAGAGTCATAACAAAGTTTTGTTTCACCAGCATTTAATACATCTGCAACTAATTCACTTCCGTAAAGCTTACAATTTACAGCCATTTGTTCGATTGCTGGTTTGTAAAGTCCTACTTTGTCATATTCAATATGTAAATTTGGAACAGTAACAGTTGCTTCAAAAAGTTTATTTTCAAGTGCATATCCAAAATCTTGTAAAGTCTCAACTTCTCTTTCGCCAATCCACTCCTTCATGTTTGGGAAGTTTCCAAGCCAAGTATATTTTTCACTTAAATCTGTAGATTTTACTTGTGTTGCTAATCTTTCAGCTTCAGCACTTGTATCATTAAAAGTTTTTTGAAAAATTGCTTTATAACCAACAGCTGTTTCTTCAAAATGTGCCATTATTTCACCTCTTTTGATTTAAGATATTCTTCATGTGTAAGACCTAATAAATCAGCAACTTTTTTATCATTTTCACTTAGAGTTACTTTTTTATCATTCTCTTCTAAGTTTGTTTTTCCAGCAACTAAAGATATTTTTTTATTCATCTCTTTTAAAGCACTTTTAATTACTTCCATATCATCTTTTAACTCTTGTGTTTGATTTCCTTGCTCTTGTGTTGCTGGTGTTGTTTGTGTTTGTTGATTTGCACCTTTTAGTTTTGCAAGTTCATCTTCTAAAGATTTATTTTTTTGTTTTAACTCTTCTAATTCATCCAAGTTGTTTTTCTCCTTTTTGTTTAATTCTTTGTTTAGTAAATTTGGTCTATTTACAAGACCTACACTATCAAGACCAATTACAGTGTTATTGTCACCCATTATAAAAACTGGAGATAAATATCTGTAAGATTTGTTTGATATTAATTCAGTTCCTTTTTTGTTTGGTTCTAATAAAGCATAAAGCCCATCTTCTTTTACTTCAAAAGAAGTTTTATCAAACCAACCAACAGCTTCATCAAAATTGTGATTTATATCTAAAGGTATATGTAAATCATTTTCAATTATAGAGTTAAGCAAAAGCTCTCCATCTATTTTAAAAGTTCTACCATCTAAACCAACCACATCACCAAGTGGTGTAACTTTTGTTTTTTCACCATCTTTTATATTTAGTTCTAGTTGTTTTTTTAGTCTTATTCCAAGACTCAAGTTTGCACCTCCTATTTGAATTGAGAAAAGCATTATTTCAAAAAACAAAACCCTATATTTCCATATCTATATATTTGGACAAAACAAAGTTTTTTTTTAAATAAAGTTCGGTTATGAGAAAAAATACAAAAGTACAAACAATTAAAAAATTATATGTTGATGGAAAAACAATAAGTGAAATTTGCCAAATCGTTGGGATTAGTAGAGCTACTTTTTATAATCTAAAAAAGAAAGATTTAGAAGATGGTATTGATTGGGAAGATTTAGCATTTAGTAAAGCAATAGATCCAAGTGGAACAAAGCTAAATGAAAAAGAGTTTTTAACAACTTTAATAAGAAGCTTTGAAGAGGCTTTAAAAAATCTTGATGATATAGAAGACCCAACTAAAAGACTTAGTCTATTAAAAGAGTATGCAAATAGCTACTACAAACTAAAAGCACCTTTGAAAAATGATTGCAAAAGTGCCATTATAGATTCAACTAGCAAAACTATTTATGAAATATCACAAATGGCTTTAGAAGATGACAACAAAATAATGGTTGAGTTCTTAAGCAAAAATGCAGACAAAATAATCG
>RRZT012635444.1_pt1 | contig 12447 bp, 11 predicted proteins | sample 2165551 | NCBI WGS metagenome assembly RRZT01 (sample SAMN10456910, study PRJNA506462) | wastewater metagenome | biome: wastewater; feature: sludge; material: wastewater sludge; isolation source: wastewater sludge with Escherichia coli K12::gfp cells carrying plasmid... | place: USA: Moscow, Idaho... | reverse complement strand
GTCGGTGCAGGCGGGATCGAGCCACGCGTCCCAGTTCTCGCGGGACACCTGCACCGGCATTCTGTCGTGGATGGCGCCCAGATCGTCCGCTGCCTGCGTCGTGATGATCGCACAGGTGACCAGCCAATCGCCGCCCGACCCGTCGCGCCAGAACTCGTAGACGCCTGCCATCACCATCAGACCGTGGGCGGGGAGGATGAAGTAGGGCTGTTTGTAGCTTCGTCCTTGCCGGCTGGCCGCCCGCCACTCGTAGTAGCCGTCGGCCGGTAGCAGGCAGCGCCGGGACGCGAACGCCTTGCGGAAGGCCGGTTTGACGTCAACGGTCTCCAGCCGGGCGTTGATCATCCGGGCGCCGGCGTTCGGGGTCTTCGACCAGCTCGGCACCAAACCCCAGCGCAACCCGGTGAGCAACCTGATGTCGCCCTGCTCGCGGGTGCGCTCCAGCACCGCAGGCACCAGGTCGGTCGGTGCAATGTTCCATCGTGGCCTCGACCACTGCGCCAGCCCCTCCGGCCCGACGGCTGGCAGTGCGTCCGGCACCTCGTCGACCTCGAAGATCTCGATCAGCTTGTCCGGATGCGTCGAGGCGGCATAGCGACCACACATGGTTACAACCTAACCCGTCAGCGATCAGCCCACAGGGTCGAATTCGTCGGAACTGCCTCGCCCGGGCATCCCGAGCGGGTAGGAATGGACTATGTCATTGCTGCGCTTCGCCGGTCGAGTCCTTTTCTCTGCCTACTACGTGACAGATGGGTACCAGCTGCTGACCAAACCGGACCAGAACGCCGACCAGATCGCCTCGACTGTTGACCGAGTGGTGCCTGCGGTGCAGTCCTTCCTTCCCCCCGAGACCGCCGACCGGGTGCCCGAAGATGCGCGCACTTGGACGCGGCTCCTCGGCCTGGCACAGATCATCGGCGGCGTCGCCTACGCCACCGGCATCGCCCGGCGTCCCGGCGCTGTGCTGCTGGCCGCAGCCACCCTGCCACGCGTGATTGGTGCTTCGGAGTCGAAGGGTCGTTCGGGCATGCTCAGCCAGTTGGCGCTGTTCGGGGCCGCGATCACGGCCACCCAGGACACCGCCGGACGCCCGAGTCTCGCCTGGCGTGCGGAGCAGTCCCGGGCGGTCGCGGGCAAGAACGCCAAGAAGGCCTCCGAAGCAGTCGGACGCAACCTGGGGCAGGCCGAGAAGAACGTGAAGAAGAGCGCCAAGAAGGTGCAACGTCAGGTCAAGGGAGCGCTCAACTGAGCGCTTGGCCTGCGCCGGTCGCCCAGCGGCCACTGGACGCCGTCTGCGCCCTGCCAGGGTCGAAGTCGGAGTCCAACCGCGCGTTGCTGTTGGCCGCATTGGCGGACGGCCCCAGCGAACTCACCGGCCTGTTGGACGCCCGCGACACCCGCTTGATGATTGCCGCGCTGCGCCAGCTGGGCGCGTCCATCGAAGATCTGCCCGTGGATGCCGACGGATCGCCGGTGCAGCGGGTCCTGCCGCCAGAACACTTCGTGGCGGCACCGGAAGGCATCGACTGTGGCCTGGCCGGCACCGTGATGCGATTCGTCCCGCCGTTGGCGGCGCTGGCACCGGGGCGCACCAGCTTCTTCGGAGACCCGAGAGCCGGTCAACGGCCGATGGCCCCGCTGCTGGACGGCCTCGCCCAGCTCGGCGTGCACATCGACGCGGCGGCACTGCCCTTCACCATGGATGCCCCGGCACGCCTGGGTGGGCCCGTAGTGACAATCGATTCGAGTGCGTCCAGCCAGTTCATCTCTGCCCTGCTGTTGCCCGCGGCCAGGTTTCCCCAGGGCATCGACTTGCGGCACACCGGCGCCGCGGTGCCGTCACTCCCCCACATCCAGATGACCGCGGCTATGTTGCGGGACCGTGGCGTCCAACTCAATGACCACGAGCTGGGTCGCTGGATTGTGCGACCCGGGCCGATCACCGCCCGTGACCAGCGCATCGAACCCGACCTCACCAACGCCGCGGTCTTTCTGGCGGCCGGCGTGCTGACCGGCGGGTCGGTCGCGGTGCCCGGCTGGCCGATGCTGACCACCCAACCAGGTGACCTGATACGCGATCTGTTGGCCCGGATGGGTGCGATCACCGAGCGCGACGGTGACCGGCTGCGTGCACGCTCCGACGGCCAACTGCGCGGTACCGAACTCGACCTGCATGCCGCCAGCGAACTGACGCCGGTGGCGGCGGCGCTTGCCACTTTTGCCGCGGGCACCACCACGATCAGCGGTGTGGCCCACATTCGGGGCCACGAGACAGATCGACTGGCCGCCATCAGCGCCGAACTGTCGAGCATCGGAGTCGACGTGCGGCAGACGGCGGACGGGTTGGTCATTACGGGTGCCGGAATGACCGGCGAAGGGCTGCGTCCGACCAGGGCACTGCGCAGTTACGACGACCATCGCCTCGCCCACCTGGCCGCCTTGGTCGGCCTGGTCGTGCCGGGGGTTCTGGTGGACGACATCGGTGCCGTCGGCAAGACGATGCCCGACTTCACCGACCGTTGGCAGGCCATGCTCTCCCAGACCGTCGGGATGCCCTGATGAGCGACGCCCGGCGAACTGCCGAGGCCTACGCCGACGTCGATCCGGAGAAGTTCGGGGCCAGACCGCAGCGTCGTACCCGTCCACGAACCAAGGACCGGCCCGACTACTCCGCTGCTGAGATCGCCCGCGTGCTGACCGTCGACCGGGGCCGCTTCCGCTGCCAGCTGATCGACTCCGGCGTACTGATCAGCGCAGCCAAGGCCCGCCAGTTGGGACGCAAAGGCGTCATCGTGGGCGACCTGGTGCGAGTGGTCGGCGACACCAGCGGCGAGGTGGGCACCCTGGCCCGCATCGTCGAGGTGGTGCCACGCACCACCGTGCTGCGGCGCACCGCCGACGACACCGACCCCAGCGAACGCCCGATCGTGGCCAACGCCGACCAACTGATGATCGTCAGCGCGCTCGCAGATCCGCCACCACGGCCCGGCATGATCGATCGCATCATGGTCGCCGCCTACGATGCTGGGATAGCCCCGATCGTGTGTCTGACCAAGGCAGACCTTGCCAGCGCCGAGACCATCGTCGCGCTTTACGAGCCACTTGAGGTGCCGGTCGTGATCACCCAGCCGGGCTCCCAATTGGACGAGGTGGACGAGTTGCTCACCGGGCATGTCACGGTACTGGTCGGGCATTCGGGGGTGGGTAAGTCGACTCTGATCAACCGGCTGGTGCCGGGCGCAGAGCGGTCCACTGCGGCGGTGAATGAGGTCACCGGGCGAGGACGACACACCTCGACCTCCGCCATCGCCCTGGAACTGCCTGACGGTGACGGCTGGGTGATCGACACGCCGGGGGTCCGTAGCTTCGGGCTGAGTCACGTCACCCCGCAGTCGGTGCTTGACGCCTTCTCCGATCTTCACGAATTCACTCAGGACTGTCCACGGGGTTGCCGGCACACCGCCGATGAGCCCGAGTGCGGGCTGGACGAGGCGGTCGCCCGTGCCGAGCTGGCGCCGGGCCGACTCGCGTCCTTCCGGCGGATCGTGGGAGCGTTGGTCGAGCAGAGTGGCTAACGTTGGGCACATGGCCTCCTACATCGACGACCTGCGCCTGGCGCACCTGATGGCCGACAACGCCGACTCGATCACCGAGAACCGGTTCAAGGCACAAGACCTGCGGGTGACCGCCAAACCTGATCGGACCGCGGTCTCGGATGCTGATCGCTTAGTCGAGGAGGCCCTGCGTCGGACGCTGGCCACCGCGCGTCCCCGTGATGCGGTCCACGGCGAAGAGATGCCCGATACCGGTTACGGTCCCCGGCAGTGGATCATCGACCCGATCGACGGCACCGCGAACTTCGTGCGTGGCGTGCCGGTCTGGGCAACCCTGATCGGGTTGATGGTGGACGGTGTGGTTCGGGTCGGCGTGGTCAGCGCGCCTTTGCTCGGACGGCGTTGGTGGGCCGCCGAGGGGGCGGGCGCCTTCACCGGACGATCGCTGCTGAAGGGCGCCCAGATGAGGGTGTCGAAGGTGCGTCGGGTGCCGGACGCGTTTCTCGCCTATTCCTCGATCGGCGGCTGGATCACCAGCGGGCGCGGTCAGGGGTTCGTCGACCTGCTGCGAGACGCCGGCCGTAGCCGCGGGTTCGGCGATTTCTGGAGCTACATGATGGTTGCCGAGGGTGCCGTCGACATGGCTTGTGAGCCCGACCTTGAGCTTCACGACAAAGCCGCCTTGGACATCATCGTCCGCGAGGCGGGCGGCACGTTCACCGACCTGGACGGGACGGACGGACCCTTCGGGCCGGGTGCCATCGCCAGCAACGGCCTGCTGCATGGGGAACTGGTCGACCGGTTGCGGCTGGTCGGCCTCGACGATGAGGAAACCACCGGCATCATCATCCCCGCTCCGGGGCCGCACAGCTGATGGCCGACCAGCCGACCCACCGGCTGGCCCAACTCAGCGACCTACACCTCACCGCGCAGAACACGCCGCTTGCCGGGCAGATCGACACCGAGGCGCTGCTTCGGCTCGCCTTCCGACGATTGGCCGATTCCGGGCTCGACTTCGATGGGGTGATCCTGTCCGGCGACCTGACCGACACCGGTTCGTCGGAGGCCTACCAGCGGCTGCAGCACGTCATCGCCGAACAGTCGGGACTGCTGGGCTGCCCGGTTCTGGTCGGGGCCGGAAACCACGATGAGGGACTCAACTTCAACAGGACGCTCGGCCCGGCAGACAGCGTCGCCGAGATCCGCGGGTTGCGAGTGATCCAGCTGGATTCGTCGGTACCGGGCGCTGGCCATGGCGAAATAACCCACGACCAACTCGCGTGGCTCACCAGACAGCTCGCCGGACCCGTGCGCCACGGCACCGTGCTGGTGGTGCACCACCCGCCGGTCCCCAGCGCGTCCGCGGTGATGTCGCGGTTCGCCCTGCGCAACCCAGATGACCTCGCCGAGGTGCTTGTCGGCAGCGACGTGCGGATCATCTTGTCGGGTCACCTGCACGTGCCCGGCTCGGCCACCTTGGCCGGAATCCCGGTCGCCATCGCGGGCGGGCTGAGTTACGCGGCGGACCCGATGTACCAGAACCGGGGATATCGTGCCATGACCGAAGCCCAGAGCTTCACCGTGGTGGAGTTGTACCCCGGGCAGGTCGTCACGATGGTGGTTCCGGTGTCCGCCCACTCGACGCTGTACCAGATCGACGTCGGCTGAACCCAGGTTAGGAGACCCGCACCCGGATGGTGTGCGGGATCTCGGTCAGTTCGCGCGTCAAGCCCGGGGCGGCCGAGGTGACGTCGGTCACGACGTAGCCGACCTCGCTGTTGGTGTTCAGTGCCTGGAAGGCGATGTTCGCCTGGTGTGAGCTGAGCACCTTGGTGAGGTTGGCGAGCACCCCGGGGACATTGCGATGGATGTGGATCACCCGGCGGCCTTGTTGCGCTGGCACCTGTACCTGCGGCAGGTTCACACTCATCACGGTGGAGCCACCGGCCATGAAGTCGATCAGCTTGCCGGCGGTGAACCGGCCGATGTCAACCTGCGCCTCTTGGGTGGAGCCACCGACATGGGGGGTGAGGATGACGTTCGGCAGACCCTGCAGTTCGTTGACGAACGGGTCCCCTGCTGCGCGCGGCTCACTGGGGTAGACATCCAGGCCGGCTCCGGCGATGTGCCCTGACCTGACGGCTGCGGCCAGCGCCGGGATGTCCACGACATGGCCCCGGGAAAGGTTCAGGAAGAGCGCACGGGGACGCATCCGGCCGAATTCGGCCTCACCGAAGAGGTTCGTGTTCTCCGGCCGGCCGTCGACGTGGACGCTGATGGTTTCGCAGGTGGCCAGCAGTTCGTCCAGGCTGTCGACACGCTTCGCGTTGCCCAGGGCCAGCTTGTCCACCACGTCGTAGAACCAGACCCGCATCCCGAAGGATTCGGCCAGCACGGAAAGCTGCGACCCGATGTTGCCGTATCCGACCAGTCCGAGGGTGCGGCCACGGACCTCGTGGGCGCCGCCAGCCGACTTATCCCAGATGCCCTCATGCATCTGCTTGTTCTTGTCGGTCAGATGGCGAGCCAGCGCCACGATCTCTGCCAGGGCCAGCTCGACGACACTGCGGGTGTTGCTGTAGGGGGCGTTGAAGCAGGCGATACCCAGCCGGGCGGCCGCGTCCAAGTCGATCTGGTTGGTGCCGATGCAGAATGCGCCCACGGCTTGGAGCTCGGAGGCACTCGCCAGGACCCGCTCGGTGAGCTGGGTACGCGAACGGATGCCGAGCAGCGTCACGCCTTCCAAGGCATCGATCAGGTCGTCCTCGCCGAGGGCGCCGCGACGGTTCTCGACCTCGTAGCCGGCATCGGCCAGCAGTCGGGTGGCCTCAGGATGGATGTTCTCAAGCAGCAGGGCTTTCACGACGAAGCATTCTACGGGGCAGGACCGCCCGGCCCTCAAGTCGTCCTGGGCAACCGGGGCACGCTGGCGAGCAGTCGCTGGGTGTAGGGGTGCTGCGGGTCGGCGTAGACGCGGGCAGCCAAGCCAGACTCGACCACGCGTCCGTGCTGCATCACCACGATGGTGTCGCACAGGTGCCGCACCACCGCCAAGTCATGGCTCACGAAGACCAAAGTCAGACCGTGTTGGGCCACAAGGTCGGTCATCAGGTTGAGTACCTGGGCGCGAACGCTGACGTCCAGCGCCGAGACCGCCTCGTCCGCGATCAGCACCCTGGGGCTGGGCGCCAGGGCTCGGGCGATGGCGATCCGTTGCCGCTGGCCACCGCTGAACTGGTGCGGGTACCGTCGGGCGTCGGTGGGGTCGAGGCCTACCTGCCGCATCAGCTCCGCGAGCCGTGCTTGGGGGTCGGGACGCCGCGAGCCTCGCCAGATCTTCGAACGCAACGGCTCGGTGATGATGTCGGCGACCCGCATCCGCGGGTCTAGCGATGATCTGGGGTCTTGGAAGACGAGTTGCACTCCGCGACGCAGCCAGGCCAGTTCGGCCTCGGTGCGTCCCACGATCGACTCACCGGCGAACCGGATCTCGCCGCTGGTCGGCCTGGACAGTGCGGCCAGCATCCGGATCAGCGTTGACTTGCCCGAGCCGGACTCGCCGACGATGCCTAGTCGTTGACCCACGCGGATGTCGAGGGTGACATCGGAGACCGCGGTCACTGGCCGGGGGCTGCGCCGGTAGATCTTGACGAGATTGCGCACCTCATAGATGGTTTCGGCGTCCGGCCACGGAACGCGCTCAGTGGTCATGGAAGTCCTCCAGCACCGGAAGCCGCTCACCGGGCGCGACCGCGTCCAAATTTGCGGTGGCGATCAACCCGGCCGTGTAGGAATGCCTGGGCTCCCTCAGCACCTCGGCGAGACTGCCTTGCTCGACGATTCGGCCGTCGCGCATCACGGCGATCCGGTCGCACAGCTGGCTCACCACCGCCAGATCGTGGCTGATGAACAACAATGCCGAGCCCGACTCATCCAAACCGTTGCGCAGCTCGGTCAGCACGCGTGCCTGCACCGTGACGTCCAACGCAGTGGTCGGCTCGTCCGCGATCAGCAGGTCTGGGGTGTTGATCAGCGCCATCGCAATCAGGACGCGTTGCCGCTGCCCGCCCGACAGCTCGTGCGGGAAGCTGTCAGCGACTCGCTCGGGGTCGTCGATGCCCACCTTGCCCAGCATCTCAAGCACCCGGGGTCTGGCGAGCCCGCTCGGGGCGCCTTGGTGCAGACGCAGCACCTCCGCCACTTGGCGTCCGGTCACCATGGTGGGATCGAGCGCGGTCATCGGCTCCTGGAAGACCATGCTCAGCTGGCTGCCGCGCAACGCGGAATACTCGCCGTCCGCCAGGCCGACCAGTTCCCGGTCGTGCCAGCGGATCGAGCCCCTGACGTGCGCGGTGTCGCTGAGCAGCCCGATGATCGCCAGCGCGGTCACCGACTTGCCCGAGCCGGACTCCCCGATGAGCCCGAGACGCTCCCCCGGCTGAATGACCAGATCCACGTCGCTCACCGCCCAGCTGCGTGAGCGGCCGAACCGGACGCCCAGGTCGGTGACCCGCAGCAGTTCGTTCACTTGTCCGCCTCTCGCAACGTGGGGTCGAGCAGTTCCCGCATGCCGTCGCCGAGCAGGTTGAACCCCAGCACCGCGAGCGCAATGAACAGCCCTGGCCAGAATGCCAGGTTCAGGTTCGAGTACAAGTAGGGCTGCGCCTCGTAGATCATCCGTCCCCAGGTCGGTGTGGTTGGCGGAGTACCGAGCCCGAGGTAGCTGAGGGACGCTTCGGCCAGGATCGCCAGACCGAAGCTGACCGACGCCTGCACCAGGACGACCGGGGTGATGTTGGGCAACACGTGGCGCATCGCGATGCCGCGGCGTCCGATACCGGCCCCCCGGGCAGCCAGGATGTAGTCCTGGCTCAGCACCTGCAGCGCCGCTCCCCTGGCGACACGTGCGAACGCCGGGATTGACGCGATGCCGATGGCAACCATCGCCGTCAACGTCGAACCTGAGCCGCGGGCGGCGGCCAACAGGATCGCCAGCAGCAGCGCGGGGAAGGCGTAAACGATGTCGGTGGCGCGCATGATCAACTGTCCAACCCAGCTGCGGTTGATGGCGGCGGTGATACCCAGGGGCACACCGAGCAGCGCGCCGATGCCGACCGCGACCACCCCGACGAGCAGACAGCTGCGGGCTCCGATCAGGATCCGGCTGAAGATGTCCTGCCCGAAGCCGTCGGTGCCCATCAGGTGCTCGGCGCCGGGTGGCGCCAGGCGGTTGGTGCCGACCTGGGTGGGTGACCACGGAGTCCACACGATCGACAGCAAGGCCAGCAGCACCACCACGGCCACCATGGCCGCGCCCACGATGAGGGTCGGGTTGCGCTTCACGACTCGTACTGCTCCTCCCCGGCACGCAGCCGGGGATCGATGACCGCGTAGCTCAGGTCGACCAGCAGGTTGATCACGAGCACCAAGGCAACCAGGATCATCACGATCGTCTGGACGACCGGGAGGTCCCGATTCGCCACCATTTGCAGCAGGTACGACCCCAGGCCGGGCAGCACAAAGACGGACTCCACAACGATCGCGCCCACGAACAGGGTCGCGAACTGCAAGCCGACGACGGTCACGAGCTGCAGAGCCGCATTCCGAAGGCCGTGTCGCAGCAGCGCAGGCCAACGGCGCCAGCCGATCGCCCGAGCCGTGCGGAAGTAGTCCTGGTTCAGCACATCGATGAACGCGGAGCGCACGTACCGGACCAGCACCGCCCCCTGCACCAGCCCCAAGGTGATCGCCGGCAAGACTAGGTGCGACAGCCAGCCAGCCACCGATTCGCCGGGGGTGACGTAGCCGTTGGCCGGCAGCCAGCGCAGCCGTACCCCAAACACCAAGCTGAGCCCGATACCGACCACGAATGCCGGAATGGCCATCCCGAACTGGCTGACCCCCGAGACCACCACGCCGTCGGCACGGTGCCGACGCAGCGCCGAGTGGATGCCCAATGGCAACGCGATGGCCACTGCGAAGAACATGCCGAAGACCACCAGCGACAACGTAACCCCGAACTTGCCCGCGACAATCGGCGCGATTGGCTGCCCCGTCAAGGCGGAGGTGCCCAACTGCCCGCTGAACAGCCCGCCGATCCACTCGAGATAGCGGACCAGCAACGGACGATCAAGACCAAGCTGGGCACGCAGCGCTTCGACCGCCTCCGGGGAGGCATTCGGGCCAAGCATGACACCGGCCAAGTCACCGGGCAGCAGGTTCAGCAGGGCGAAGACGATGAGGGACGCAATCAACAGACTGCCCGCGAACCAGGCGACGCGGCCCGCCCATCGAACCATCAGTTCGGAGGCGCGCTGACACTGGTCATGTCGAAGCTCAAGCTCGTCGCGTTCTGGTTCACCCCGGCCACATCGGCCTTGGTCACCACGAGGTTCGGTAGCAACCAGAGGAAGTCGGCGGCGGCGTCATCGGCCAGAATCCGGGCGGCCTTCTTCATCAGCGCGATCTGCTCGGCGTCAGTGGCTGTTGTGTCCGCCTGGGCGATCAGCGTCTGGAACTCGGCGTTGTCGTAGTGCCAGTAGTACGTCGGATCAGCGAACCGCGCAATGTCGCGGGTCTCGACATGCGCGACGATCGTCATGTCGTAGTTCGATTCCACCATCACCTGCTGGATCCAGGTGGCCGGGAACTCCAGCTCGTCCACGGTCACCTGGATGCCGACCTCGGCGAGTTGGCTGGCGATGTAGGTTGCCGCGCCGGGCGCATACGGCAACGTGGGGATGCGCAGTCTGAGGTTGATCTGGCCAAGACCGGACTCCGCCAGCAACTCGCGAGCCTTCGCCGGATCGTAGGGAATCTCATTGGAGAGGTCTTCGTACCACGGGTCGGTGGGGGGGACCATCGACCCGATGAGCGGCCCCTTGCCGGCCCACACCGAATCACGCAGACCCTTGCGGTCGATCGCGTGGATGATCGCCAGCCGCACCTTCAGGTTCCGCAGCGCAGGGGTCTGATGGTTGAAGCCGAGCACGATCTCGCCACTGGTGACGCCTTCGAGGATCGTGAAGCGCGGGTCATTGAACTGATCGAGCGCCTGCGGCGCCGCCACGTTGGACACCACGTCCAATTGGCCGGCGAGCATGGCCGCGTTCATGGCGTTGGCGTCGGTGAAGTACTTGAAGGTGACGCCGGCGAGCTTGGTGGGGGTTCCCCAGTAGTTGTCGTTGCGCTTCAGGACCACCGAGTCGCCCTGGGTCCACTGCTCGAAGACGAACGGTCCGGAGCCGGCCGGCTGTGTGGCGCGTGTGGCCGAGCCCGCGGGATCGTAGATGATGCCAGCGGTCTGGGCCATTGAGTACAACCAGTTGTGTGACGGCTGCTTGAGCACGAACTCGACGGTGTTCTCGTCCACCGCGCGCATCGATTCGATCGGGGCCATCTGTGACTTGAGTACGGGCAGCACGGCCGGGTCGGTGATGATGCGGTCGATCGAGGCGATGACTGCGTCCGCGGTAACCTGGGAACCGCTGGCGAACCGCGCCTGTGGACGCAACTCGAAGGTGTAGGTCTTGGCGTCAGGGGTCATCACCCACTCGTTGGCCAACAAGGGCTGAAGGAGCCCTTCACCGTCGATCTTCAGAAGGGTCTCGTAGACGTTGTAAAGCAGCACCTGTGGGATCGCCGCTGCATCGGAGGCGGATGGATCCATCGTGTTCGGCGAGGCGGAGGCGCCGACCACCAGCTGCCGGTCCTGCGGCTCGGACGTCCCGGGGCTGCAAGCAGCCAGGCCCAATGCCAACAGTGCAACGAGAACTGTGGCCAACCGGTGGAACCCGTTGGGTTTCATTTGTACTCCTGGTTACTGGGACTGGAACGCGACAAGTCTAGTCATCGCCCTCGGTCTCGGCCATGCACGGCGCGAGTTTGGGACTTCTCGCAAAGGCGGCTATAGTTCACTGAGTCAACGCGGGGTGGAGCAGCTCGGTAGCTCGCTGGGCTCATAACCCAGAGGTCATAGGTTCAAATCCTATCCCCGCTACGAATGACCCCCAGGCCGGCCAATGGTCGGACTGGGGGGTTTTGCTTTTTGCGGCCGGGCCATCCGGCGTCGTCTCCAGCAGCACAACTGAGGCGTCACGACTTCGTGGATGAGTTGAACATGCTTGTGAAGTACCTCCTTGTTGGACGTTGACCCGCTCGGTCGGCGGAGAACTGGTCGGGGTCTGTTCGCTCGCCGGTCGAGGGCCCAGCGCTCGTCCGTCGGGGCCTGTGCGGGGTGGATTAACATGCACTGCATGCTTCGACTTGGAACAGGGGCCCCAGCCACCCCGGTGGGCGTCCATCGCCTGCAGTACCTGGTGGACGACACGAGGCTGGACAACGGCCTGCGGGTTGTCGTGAACCCCGATGCGATGGCTCCGGGTGTGGCAGTCAACCTCTGGTACCGGGTGGGATCGGCCGACGAGTCGCCGGGCTGCACTGGCTTCGCGCACCTGTTTGAGCATCTGATGTTCGCCGGGTCGATGAACGTCGAGAACGGGGAGCACCTGGCCGCAATCCAGGCGGTGGGCGGATCAGCGAACGCAACCACCAGCTTCGACCGCACCAACTACTTCGAGACCGTCGGCCCGCAGGCCCTCGGCCTCGCGTTGTGGCTGGAGGCGGATCGGATGAGCGGTCTGAACGTTGACCAGAACAATCTCGACACCCAGCGCGAGGTGGTCAAGGAAGAGAAGCGTCAGCGCTACGACAATGTGCCCTACGGCGACCAGTTGGAGCTGCTGTTGGCACTCAATTTCCCAGCCGAGCACGCCTACGGACATCCCGCCATCGGTTCGATGGCCGACCTGGATGCTGCGACGCTGGACGATGTCCAGTGGTTCTACCGCACTTGGTACCAGCCGGCCGCTGCGGTGCTGACGCTGTCTGG